>Ga0209382_10001828_pt1 | contig 32537 bp, 18 predicted proteins | sample SoiMetdeltSBSDD5_FD_187599 | JGI IMG/M metagenome (GOLD analysis project Ga0209382, IMG submission 187599) | Bulk soil microbial communities from a Populus tree surrounding site in Tennessee, USA - Soil MetaG P. deltoides SBSDD5 (SPAdes) (version 2) | ecosystem: Environmental > Terrestrial >...
GCCGACCTCGACGCCGTCGCCACCCAACTCAACGGCCGCCCCCGAGAAACCCTCAACTGGCGCACCCCAGCCGAAGTGCTCAACGAGTACCTAACCAGCAAAAATGCACTGACGAGTTGAGATCGCCCTCCACAGCCACGTGTTCGAGCTGCATCGATGCAATCCAGGACGGACGCCCAAAGTCGCAGTGCGCCCGCCGCATGTTGACCGGCAGACCAGTCTCCGCCTCCACCATCCCGCGGCCACCGCCGAACTCCGGGAACTCCAGATTGAGGCAGTGACGACGCGCAAGCTCGACGACCTGCTGATTGCGCCGGCCCAAGGCGACCAGATCATCGAACATGCGTTCCGGGTTCCCCACCTGACAAGTGTCTCCCAAGGGTCTGACAAGCCGAACGGAACCACCCGGTGGCGCACGCCGATACCCTCTGATCAAGAATTCGGTAAGGGCACACCGGCGCCTCGCCCGACCTCGACCGCGCACTCGACCTGTTGCAGGATGTTGTCGCGAGCAGCAATAGCCACCACATCCGTTTCCTCACCGGCCACCCTGCCGAGGACTACAGCGGCTTGGTCGACCGGGTGTTCCTGGAGGCGCTGCTCCCTTGCCATGCCGACGTGCTGCTGCACGGCTGGCTGCCATCGCCGGAACCGATGATCATCAGGCTCGCCGCGATCGGGCTGGGCTACCTCAGGCTTGGCCGCGCACTCGCACCGCTGTCCGAGCGGGCCGCCCTGATCGAGCCGGACGCCGCCGCGCCGCTGCTGCTGGCGATCGGACGGACCGGCGGCGAAGCAACCGTGCGGATTCTGACCGCCCGGCTGCAGTCGCCAACGCTGCACGACGCCGCCCTCACCGGCCTCGCCTACTACCTAGACGCCGCCCCGGACACCGACTTCCCAGCGCTCGTCACTGAACTGCGCGCGACACCCCGGCGAACGGTGGCTGCCTGGCCGCCGCGGGTCGGAGGCCGAAATGGAGCCCACTGCCGTATCGGGTCAGGTGGCTCCCTACTGCCACCGTAGGATGTGCTTATTCACGGCTGACCGAGCCGCATAGGGAAGTTCTCCACAATCCCGGGGTAGTTGGCGTTGGTTCAGCGGGTGTTAGAGGTTGTTGCTGCGTGGTGGGTCGCGCGGTGTGCGGTCGAGTTGCAGAACTCGATCCATCTGCGGGGCGACCTGCCGGTTTGTTTCATTTGCCAACAAGGGAGGTGTCCACAAGCTTATCAACGAGGACTTGATACACAAATTTCCACGGTATTTTTTCCTGCTCAAGGCGGGAGTGGATCCCATCGTCGGTGAGCGCGGCGAGAGTTTCGTACTCGTCGGTTGTGAGGGTTGGGTCGGGTCGGTCTATACGCACGGTGGGGTCTTTGACAGCTAGAGCGATGTGTTGCCTGAGGGTGTCGCGGTCCATCAGGGCGGAGGTGACGCCAGGGAGGCGGGTTCTGGCCCGGGAGAGCAGTGTGAAGCCGGCTCGGTCAAGATCGCCCCAGTACCAGGTCTGGGCGCCCGCGATCCACGGTATAGCGGTGAGCGCGTCCAGGAAGTTGCCGAGCGAGTGAAGGATGACTACACCAGGCCAGTTGGGAACGGGGAGGGCTGACTGCTTGTTCTCGATGATGAGAACGTGCCGTGGGCGGAGCGGGAGGCCGGCGATCTCCTCCAACGGTGCCCGAATGTGTCGAAGACCGCATAGGGATCGCTGATCCTTTGGGTCAGTCAGGATGACGTCGATGTTGCTGGGGAGGGGGCGCAGCCCGAGGAGGTCGAGGTCGCGAACATCGAGGTCGTCGTCCGCAGGCTCGCCGAGCGGTGTGTCATGGTTTGTGCCCAGGCGCAGGAGTGCGACGACGAGCGATCGGTGTCGTGCGAGCCATTTGGTATGCAGCCCGGGGACAGGCACCTGACGTATGGTCAGTCCTGACTTGGTGTTGTTGGTGAACCATTGGGCGACGCGGATGAGCAGGCCGAAGTCGTAATCATCCAGAGTCGCGATCTGGGCAAGATAGGGCTTCAACTGTTCCTGGGGTACAGCGAACGCGGCGAGGTCGGAGTAGCGCTGTGTAGCCGTACGCCAACGTCGTGCGAGATCAGGGGCGAGGCCGGCCAGGGAATGAACGTCAGGTAGATCCACGTGCGTATAGATTTGCTGGTCGCCGATTAGGGTGCGCCGAGTTGTTGTGCGCAGGTGGGCCGTGGGGTGGTCGTCTGCCCATGCCTGCCAAGCCCGTAGCCAGGTCGCGACGGCGGCTGCGCCGTGGGCGATTGTGTGGGCGCTGGGCGGGGCAAGTGAAAACGACAGCTCGTCAGGTGGTTCGGCGAGCCAGTCACGCCAGTTGTTGTCGTAGCGAGTTCTGGCTTGGTTGAGGATTTCGTCGGGGGTACGCATTACGAGGTCACCTCGTCATCGACCTGAAGGGCTTCCTCGATGGTCATCGGGAAGATCCGTACTCCGTTGGGGTTGTTCGGATCGGTGTTGATGTAAGCAACGGTGTCGACGTGGTCCTCGAAGGCGGTCGCCTTTTCGCGTGGGGCACCAACGATGAGTTGGAATCCGAGCGCACGCAGCGCGGCAAGTGCCCGGCCAGTGTAGTCGCTGTCCGCCTTCACGAAGCCCTCGTCGAGAACGATCGATGCATACGTTGGCGGCGCTGCGCTGCCCTCACCGAGGCGATAGCGCAGCGCGGCCCCGAGAATGAAGGCGATCAACTCCTGGCCTTCGCCTCCGCTCATCCCAGACACGCCTTCGTGAAGGATTTCGGCGCCATCAATCCGGGTCTCGATAGCGCGGAACTCGACGTGCTCCCTGGCGTCGAACACCCGCCGACGCCAGGCTTCGCCGGTGCGGGAGCGGTCTTCGAGGTAGGCAAGACCACGGCGGAGCCGGACAAAGTCCTTCTCGACTTGGTCGGCGTCGCGTACGATGTTTTGCAGAAGAGTGTTGCTGGTGTATCGGGAGACGATGTTCTTGAACTCCGCGAGGTCGGCGCTTGGCCGGTCAACCGTTTCGATGCTCAGCGAGGAACCCTCCCGGAACGGGACACCCTGAAGTACGGAGTTGATTGGGTTCAGGCCGCGCCGGATCTGACGTCCGTCCTCGTCGATCTGCACCAGCAGGGCATGCAACTGCCTATTCATGTCCTGATCGACCTTCTCAAGCCATTTCTGCTTGACTCTGGGAAGGTCATCGGTTACAAGTTGCTCGTGAATGGCCAACAGCGCAGGCAGGCTGTCGATAGCTTCATCGATCTCGCGGGCAGTGCGCTCGTCAATATTCCGGTACGCTTTGATTGTCGCAAGCACTGACGTTTCGAGCGTCTGGCGATCTTTCTCGTGCTGTTCTATTTGACGGCCAAGGTCGATTTCCGCGGTACGCCGGCTGTGCTTGACCGCTGCCGGGCTGGCGTCGACTGGCGCGGCGAAGGGGAGTTTGGCGAGGGCGGCGCGTTCGTCGCCGGTCAGCGGCGGCTGATCGTCGATGATCTTGGTGGCCTCGCCCTGGGCGTCGATCAGACGTCCCCACTCGATGTCTAGATCTTTCCGCTTTCCCTCAATTTTCTCGACGGCCGCAGCAGTCGCGGCAGACTTCTTACGCGCCTGCTCGAGTTGCTCTCGTAGCAGGCGAGCCTCCGGGGTGTCGGCTTGGGTAAGTTGGTCTTGGAGATCGTTCACCCGCTCCTGCACCGGTGTCACGTCGATGCTTGACCAGGTAATTTCGGCGCGCAGCGCTTCGAGCCGTTTGCTGCCGTCTCGACACTGGTCCCGATTGCTTGTTGCTGTCTCGGCCTTCTGCTCGAAAGATGGCTGCTCACGCCGCAGCGAATCAACCTGGCCGGCGAGGTTGGCCCGCAGCTGCTGGTTGTCCCAACCGATCCAACCATATGGACTGATGCGATCATTTTTGACAAACCGACCACGAGCCGCGGTGCGCATTCCGGAACGGGTGACAGCTCCGCGCGCTCCGGAAGGCGGGCGGATATCCAAGTCGGTGTCACTTTCGACACACCAGTAGGAATAGCATTCGACGAGCTCGCCCATGAGCCAGTCGCGATACGGGGAGTCGGCGATGTCAAGTAGTGCGGGAACGGTGCCGCCAATAGGATTGACCGTTGCCCGGGTCGCCGGAACGCACACGAGGGTAATAGCCTGCCCCATGTCATTGTTGTTGACGTAGCCACGTACCGCGGGCATATCTCTCTCATCAACGGCAAGTTCGCTGGCCAGCCCACGCAACACACTGAGCACCGCCCGCTCCCAGCCGCGATGCTCTGGCTTGACCTGGATCAGTTCACCAACGTACGGAAGCCGCTCGACTGGCACCATGGCACCATGTGCGATCCGGTTACGGAGTTTGTCGGCATCTGACGGAATATTGCTGCGACGTCGTTTGAGCTGCTCGATCTCGCCGGTTAGGTCGTTGATGCGGCGCCGGAGGTTGGCCAGGTCTGCCTGCTTCTCATGCGCGTCCTGGTTGAGCCTGCGCAGTTGGCGGTCCAGGTCCTCGAGGATCTGCACCATGCTCTCCCGCAACAGGGTCAGATCTCCCTGGGAAGTGGGGACGACCAGCCGAAATTCCGTGAGTCGGACGGTGAGATTCGCGCGGTACCGCTCGATCTCGCTGAGCTTCGCGTTTGCCAGCTCCAGCTGACTCGTGAGCACCTGAGTTCGGTCACCACCAGCGGCCTGCAAGGTGCTCAGGATATCGTTGAACGAGTCTTGGGCTTTCTTGTCGACGCGCTGTGCTTCCTGAAGCGTCTCGTCGAGCTCAGCGAGCGCGAGCCTGTTGTCGTCGACCGCATTCAACGCCCACTCGTCGATTTTTCCTGCGTGCCAGACACACAGCCGGGACGGTCGGCCCGAGCCCGGTTCCGCGAGCAAGCGCTGCTTGATGCCGTAGTCGCTGCCCGCGGCCCGATAGCGTTCCGCTAAAATCGGAAGGTTGTCGAGGGTGTGAAGGCGTCTGCGGGCGTACTCGAACTCGTCGTAGAGCTTGGATGCCTCTCGATACGCCTCCAGTGCGGTGTCCCACCGGGCTATGGCGAGCGGTTCGGTCAGCACGAACTCCTTGAAGAGCGCGTTGATGTTGAAGATGCCTTTCGACGCCTGGGCTCGGCGCAGCAGGTGCATGGCCAGCCGCTGCGACTCGTCGGTGTGGCCCATCGACATGGCGGTGCGCATCTTGGCGTGGATACGGCCTTGCGAAGCGTCGACAAGGTCACCACGAGTTGAGTCGATGAGGCGTTCGAGCGAGGTCTTCGACAGCGGTGACGCACCAACCCGTACCCCTGTGAGTCCGTTGAGGCTGGTCAGATCGAAGTCGTCGTGCACGAAGCCGTACATCGTGCTCGCGCCGATTGCCTCGGGTCCGTCTGTGTCGGGCGACACCCAGGCAAGACGGAACGCGGTCACGCGTCCGCCTGTGTCATTGACCCAGGTGATCGCCGTGCCGCTGGGGAAGCCTGGCCCTCCTGGCGGTCGCAGGTAGGTCGTCGTGGCCGACCGCTTGTTCTCGTCCCGCCGGTGATCGGTGTATCCGCGGGCGTAGCTATAGACGGTGCGCTCCCGCTTCCCGCGCTTGTCGTCCCTGGCCGCCTGGTTGAACTCCTGCGGGTTCGGCATGATCACCGAGGCCATCGCGTCGAGCAGCGTTGACTTGCCGCGGCCGGATGGGCCTAGAATCGCGGTACCGACCCTGCCTACCTGCATCACCTGCAGTCCTGAATACCCGCCCCAGTTTAGGATCTGGACTTTTCCGATGCGGAACTGCCCTCGATTGCCGTCACGCGTCATGCCTGTGCCTCCGCGTCGAGGTCGACCTCCGGTACCGCTGAACTGGCAGTGTCCAATCCGCGTTGATAGGCGGCTTCGAGCCGGGTGAGCTCGTCGACTCCAATCAGGGGGACCACCACTGGGGACACTACGAACAGATAGTCGGCGTCCCGATCGGCGGAAAGCAGCTTCAGCTCAGTGAGTACGCGGATTGCCGCGTTCACTCGGCGCTCGAACTTCGCTCGGTCTCCGTCGCCTTCTTCTCGGTACGCGCGGAGAAACTCCTCAATCTGTGACCGATTGACCACGACAGGACCATCGCCGGCGGCATATGCGCACTCCTGGCGAAGGAATACCAACAGGAACGAGGCATCCCGCGGCAGCGGCTTCTCTCGCCGCAGAACCTTGGGCGCATCTTCATCAGGACCCTGCCTCTTGAACGCGACCTCCAGGTCGCGGTCAATCACCAACTCCAGGAACAGGTCGGCGAGCCGTTCCCGGATCTCCTGCTCGTACGCCAGGAGTAAATCCCAGGCAGGCCGGTTTTGAGCCCGCGACACGAACCGGGCCATCAGCAAGACCACCAGCGCACGCCTGGCGTCGTTGGACAGCCCCGGTGCGTCGCCGTCACGTTCCCCAAAGGCATCCACATCATGATCAACATCTCCCCAGTCGAGGCTCACGGGCTCTCCTCCAGGTCGATGACGCGATCGAAAACCAGATGGGGAAACACCACACGCAATGCCTGCTCACGGTTGCCGGTGACGCTCACCCGATCACCGATGCTGACGTTCACCTGCCCGTAGGTGATCGCGAGGTCAAGCATGATTACTAGCGCACCCAACCGCTGGAACTCGGCCGGCGTCGCCTCGTAGACCTCGGCCCCGGTGACGAATGGCCGCGCCTTCAGCAAGGTGTTGATGGTTCGTGACACCGCTCGCCGGCTCGTGCCTGCCGCAAGGCGCAGCGCGGCCCGGTCTGTTTCCGGGAGGGCAACAACCTGTGGTGCGGCATCAACCGTTACCTGCTGCGGACCGAGGTCTCGCCACAGTTGGATCTGTGAGATGTCGGTGACCGCGTACGGTCCGATCCGCAGGACATCGGTGTCCAGCGTACGAGCACCGGGATCGCGCGCTACCCAAGCCGCACCTGTGTGCAACGCTCGATCGGCCAGGCTCAACAGCCGACGATGCCGCCCGTGCGCCGAACGAGTGAGAAACCGCCGCAACGAAGCAGTCCACTGTACATAGCTTTTCTGCACGCGCAGTTCGGCTGCCAGCAACGTGGCGAACATGGTTTCCAGTTGCTCGCGCTGCGTTTGCGTCATGTGCTCCCTGGCAAAATCCTGCGCGAGAATCTGGTCCACATCGTCACGCATCTCACGTGCTTGCCGCGTCGACATCAACATCTGGGAGAACCCCAGATACGCCGTGCCCTCGGACGTTTTAGCGAGCAGGTCGTGCTCATGAAGATACTCCTCAACCAGCTCGCCCTTCGTCGGCCCATCCCCCATCGCATGCCGTACGACGCTCTGATGCCGGTCCTCGATCAACGTATGCAGTTGCTGAAAATCCGCCGGCAACGAGCGCGTCATGGCAAGGATCTCGCGCAGCTGCTGCCACATCTCTTCCATGGTTGCCAGCCGCGCCCGACCAGTGGCAATCTCCTCACGGCGGCGCTGCAATTCCTCGATTTGCTTGTCGATCCGGCGTACCTGCACCTCCCGATCCGGACTAGTCATGTCCGCAAGCAGTCGCACGGCATGCGCGATACTGCCCAAACGCGCCCCGGAAACGCTACTTTCACCCTCGACGATCTCCCGCACAATCCGCAGCGCCCGCAAGGCGTGCGGCGACAACCGGTAACGTAGACGCCCCGATTGGATCTCCGTTTCCAGCCACCGTGATTCAACCCATTTCCGGCAATGCTCCGCTGGCGAACGATCGCCATGCCAGTCGGGAATTTGATCAAGAGCCTCAGCGACGCGCTCATGGAACCACTCCGCTGACACGGAGCCGTCGACATACTCGAGATGTTCGGCGAACAGCGGAAGAACCCAGTCACGGCTGTAGGCGTTCAGCAGCTTCAGCGTGGCATTGCCCAACAGCGCAGTCTTGATCTCCTCCGGGGTCACGCCAGTCGAAGCCACAACCTCGTCTCCTAGCTCAGACGACCAGCCGACAGTTGCATACATCTAGTAACCGTCGTCGCACGCGAACACGTTACGTGGTGGCACCGACATTCCCCAGTTCTCGATACCTCGTTCTTGATCAACTACCTGTAGGAACATCTCAGAACCGGTTGATGACGCATCGCCCCGGGTCGACCTGCGGCAACGCTATGTGACACCGATCTTGGCCGCTGAGCCGTCCGGTAACGGCTTGCGACGCTGTGTGACCTTGTTGCGCGCGTCGGGTAGCGTCCACGGCAGAGCGCGGGACCCCTGCTACGTAGTGGTCTTCTCACACATCGACTTCGCAGGGTCCGCGTCGATGACTGTCACATGCACCGTTGTCCTGGATGTGTCCGAGGACAGGTGTTGCGCTGGTCCCTGTGAACCTCCGACGTGCTGCGCTGCCGCGAGCATGACATCAGCGCGCCGACCTCGACCTGCTCGTCCGGATCACCGCCTAGTCAGCAACGGCAGCTTGGAGGCTATGCCTCCGTAGCTTAAGTTGATCATGCGGCGTGCGGCGGCGAACTTATAACGTGAGCAGGTTGATCGGGGCCAGACGGCTGATCTCGGCAATGGGCCAGCAGATGCGTGATGTCGGCTGCCGGCCCACCCGGGAACGAATCCCTACCGACGGCGGCACCCTCCCATCGTAACCCGTGCCGAGGTCACCGAACGGGTTGGTCCCTGGCTCCGGAGGGCGTAGCCTGTAGCTGTCGTCGTTCAGCCGGGCTCCTTCACGCCCCGCTCGCGGCGCCGAACCTTCGAGCGCCGACAGCGCCTTTCGTTCGAGCTCATACGCAAGTACCAGAACAGCATGAGCTACAGTCTGGCAATGGTGCAGCATACGACCAGACTAGGCAAGGTATTGACGTCCGTAGCCAAGCGGATGCGGGACGACTTCGACATGTCCACGGTCATCCTTCATCGTGGCCAGGCGGGGATGAGTCGTGAGTCCATCGTCCGTGATTTTGTTGCTGGGCAGCTACCCGGCCACATCGAAGCAGTCCATGGCGGGGAGATCATGACGGCTGGCGGGGAAATCTCGCCGGAATGCGATGTCTTGATCGTCGACCGCAACACGCCACCCTTGCTGGACACCGATAATTACCGCATCGTGTACAACGAGTGCGTCTATGGCGTCCTGGAAGTCAAGACCAAGCTCGATGGCCGGGATCTGGCTGACGCGTGCGAGAAGATCCGGCTGATCAAGGCCATGCCCAAGTCCGCCTACCTATCCGACATGTGGAGCCGCAGCCACAGCGCGTACGGCAAAACCTACAACTACGTGCCCATCGCCGGCATGATCTTCGCATTCGACAGCATCGACCTGTACACGCTGGCTAGACAATTCCGCGCATGGTGCGCCGATGTGAGTGTCGACAAACGACCGGACAGCATATGGGTGCTAGGAAAAGGATTTATCGCGTGGAGGAACCCGGACAACGGTCTCATCGATGAGAAACCAGAGCCCGGTGCCGGGATGCTGATCATGCAAGCTACGGAGGGCCAAGACATCTTACTTGCCCTTGCCATGCACCTCAGACTTAGCTTCGCCACCGCCTGGATGCCACCGCTGAAGCTCGGTGATTACCTGGGGAGCGATTCCTTGGGCACCGTCCTCTGCGCCATGCCGGCCCCGGAAGTGCCTTGGATACACGAGTAGCGGAATGGGGTGCGGCACGCCGATCATCAGCGGCAGCACCTCAAGGCCAAATGAACACGGTGGCACTGGGTGTCGCGGGCTGAAGCGGAACGCCAAATTACGTGAGCCACAGGCCGGCGCCTGGCCTATGCTGACCGCCGGTCGGGTTGGCGAAGGGGCGAGATGGTGATCCAGTCGCGTGATCTTGGGGCCAACCGCGACTCGGTCATTGTGCTCACCGAGCTCTGCACGCCGATGGCCGACTGCATCGCCGGCACCCTCACCGACATTGGACACCTCCTCAATGGCGTACTCGCCGGCTACCGCCTCACGCCGCACGGGGTTGCCGAGTTCATCACGGCCTGCCGTCGCGAGCTGGACGGAACAGCCCGCGCGCTCCGCGCCGAACTGGACCGCACGGCGCTGCTGGACTGCTTGTGCGTCGCTGTGCTGTTCGGGCAGGGGAACGGGCCGGGTGGCTTGAGCCCGGTCAACGCGTTCAGCTACGAGATGGAGTTGCTCGCCTCCGCCCAGGCAAGGATCCGTGGGCCACGGTCCTTCGCCCAGGACAGCCTGCAGTCGGCGCTGAGGGCCTTGTGCCTGGCCCGCCGGCGTGACGTCGTGCATCGCTACCTGGCCACCTTCGACCAGTGGGCCGGCCTAGAAGCGACCAGGGAGGTGCAGGGAGAGCTGCGGCAGGTGCACAACCAACTGGCCGACGACTGGACGTCGCTGCGCGGCGCCTTCTACACCCGTTACGACTGGGACTACTCGCTGCGGCTGGCCGAGCAGGTCCGCCGCCGCGGCGGCACTCACCCGGACCTCACAGTGCTGATCGCGCTGTACATCGTCATCATGCGGCATCGGTTCGATGTTCTCCGGCGGTTTCACGCAGAGATCGCCAGTGCCGACTCCGCGCTCGGCACTGTGCTGCGTGACGGCACCCTGCTGCACCTGCCGCGCGAGCTCACCCTGTCCCAGCCCGCGGCCGAAGTCTTGGCCGCGGGCGCGATCGACCTGCTCGCGCCATGGTCGGTGTTGGTGCAAGCCGTGCCGGAGCAGCAGCGGGCCCAGGCCGAGCAATGGCGTGAACTGCTCGCCGTCCAGCCCGCCGCCCTCGGCCGGAACCCGGATTACCACCGGATCTTTTCGTCGCCGCTGGCCTTCGCCCCGCTGGTCCAGGACGGCGATCTCGTCCTGCTGGCTCTGCCGCACGCCATCAGCACCGACCTCTCCCGCCTGATGGAACGGGTGTTCGCAGGCCAGCCCAGCCTGCCGTACTACCGCGCCCGCAGTGCGGCCGTCGAGAACGAAGCGGTCCGCCACCTGCACGGTGTGTTCCCCGACGCGCGCATCCTGCGCGGCGGGAAGTACCCGGGTACCCGGCCTGGTGAGCTCATTGAGGTCGACGGTGTCCTGGTATGGCAGGACGTGGTCGTGGTGGTAGAGAGCAAAGGCGGCTACCTCAGTCAGCGGGCCCGGACCGGCGACCCCACCTCCGCCGCCACTGAACTGCGTCGGACCGTCGCGGACGGCTTCTTCCAGGCCGCCCGCCTGGTCCGCGCCTTGGAGCGGAACCACGAGGTCACGCTGACCGACGAGGAGGGGCAATCGCTGACCCTGGACGCCCGGGCCATCCGCCGGATCTACGCCGTGGTACCCACAGCGGACACCTTCGGCTCCGTATCGACCACCCTGGACCTGCTGTGGCAGCGGGAAATCCTGCCAGACCGGGCCACCCCGCTGATCATCGCCATCCAGCACCTGCACCTGCTCACCGACCTGCTGCGCACACCGCTAGAACTGCTCGGCTACCTGGACTACCGCGAAGAGATCCTGACCGACCCTGCGTTCCGGGTCGGCGACGAGATGGAGGTTCTGGGCTGCTACGTCGGAAACACCGATGTCATTGGCGACCTCGGGAAAGTCCGGGCCGAGCACGCGGTCGAGCCCGGGCCCGCCATCCTCAGCACCAACACGCAGGAGCGGTTCCTCGATCCGTGGATCTCGGCGGCCAGCACGGCCTGGCTCAACCAGGAGCCCGCACCACCCCCGCCGCGCAGGCACATCGACGCCGACCGCGCCCTGATCGACCGGCTCCACGCGGCCACACGCGACACCGCGGCAGCCACGCTGCTGCACCAGTTCGGCGGCGCACACCTCGGCGCGGCCGTCCGGCTCGCCGACGAAGCGCCGTACCCTCGGCGCGGCGCACCGATTCTGTACCGAATCAGCGACTACGGGATCGTGGTGGTCAACCCCACCGAGTCAATCAGGGCGGCGCGCCGGCTGCACACAGTCCGCGAACTCCGCGCCCACAGCCGGATGCTCATCTACTTGTCTCCGGCCCAGAACGGCGCGGTGCTCCGGCACGCCGAACTGGGCCGCAAGCACGTGTTCGCCGGGCCGTCCGGGCCACTGGCGCAGCGGTCCCGGCTCGGCGCGCTCGACCCGTGGCTCGACACTGCCACCCGCACAAGACACGGCCCGCACCGAGGCACCACCCCAGCCGACCAGGAGAACATCAACAGCCTGGTCCGCGTCGGCCTGCCGAACACACTCGCGCTCGGCGTCACCCGGCTGGGCCTCACTACCCGGGTGCTCAACCTCGCCGACAGCGATCCCGCCATCAGCCTGAACCAGGCCGCCGACCTCTACCTGACCCACGTCCGTCGCGCCGCCGACGCCCTCGGCGTGCACCCCACCGAACTCGCCCTCACCACCAGCGCCGCCAGCACCATCCTGCGGCTACTCACATCCGGCCAGATCCGGCCACAGGACGCGGCCACCCTGATCCAACTCGCCATCCACGACCCGGCAACCCCCCTAGAAACCCTGGCCCGATCGAACAGCCTGCTCACCGAACACAGCACACCGCTTCTCGACCAAGCCGTGCACGACGCCCTGGTCACCCTGGGCCTTACCCTCGACGACCTGCGCCGGATGAACACAAAAGACCGCCGCAAAACCCACAACCGCCTGCTCGGCACCATCCGCTACCAACAACCCACCGCCAACCTGAACACCGCCGCCACCTACGTCGAACAACTCCTCCTCCCCTGATAGTGATCGGAGCCAAACACCCGCCGGTGGGGGTGCGGCGGAGCCGCCAACTGTGGCCGTCGACGTAAGGTCATGTCGGACCTAAATCAGCAACCTATAAGTACCTATTAGCCTTCGTATGCGAAGCCCAGAAACTCTTGGTGTGGCGAGCGTCGAACGTCCCATCTACCCGTGGCTCCTTGTGGCCGATCGCGTCTCCTAGCATAGGTCAGCCCAAGATGCTGCTTGGCGCGGGATGTTGCGACGAAGAACTCCGAGATCGCAGCGGTGGGGTCGCCCCAGAACAGCTGGTGCTCCACGCCCAGGACTATGACCTTCTCAAACTCCAGGCCTTTGCACTTGTGGATGGTCAAGAAACGGATAGCGTCCACCTCAGACAGGCGCCTGAGGGCATTGACGGGATCTCCGTCAACGACGAGTTCCCTCTCGAAAGCTGCAAGCGCCTGCTCTATTAGGTCGTCGAGCCGTGTACCATGCTGGTATGCGGGTGACAAGGCCATCAACACCGGTCGCGTGACAAGTGGTAGGAAGTTGTGCACGAGGTGTCTCCATGCCGTTGCCTCGTCCCTGTGAAATGCCGGTTCACGCACAATTAGTCGAGTTTCGCGGAGCATGCGCTTCAACTGGCTGTCGAAACGTGCCGCCTCGTCCTCGGACGCACTTGAGCGACCGGTGGTCCTCATGAGCTCGGCGTACGCGTCGGGCTGTCGGTCGTCGGATATAACGCGGATGAAGTTGAACACGACGGCAGCTACTGGTTCAGCCGTGAGGTCTTGGCTTTCCTGCTCGTTGCGGTAGGCGATGCTGCGGTCTGCGAGCTCGCTGCCGAGCGCCGCCGCGACCAAGTGGGGTTGCTGGCGCACGAGGACAGCGATCTCGCTGGGAGGCACACCCTCGCTGAGCCAATCCTCGACGAGATCAGCGACGGCCTGAGCCTCGTCGTGTTCAGTATTGAAGTCAAGTATGTCGATAGTGCCATGGTCCCCGACCAGGTCCTCGACGGGACTGACTGCACCCGGGTCCATCTGCGCAATCATTCGGTTCTGCATCCGCCTTAGACGGGGTGCGGAGCGGAAGTTTTGATAAAGCGGAAGCGGGCGCGCAGAGAAATCCTCGGCGAAGCGATTCAGCACACCGTCCAGCGCGCCGGCCCAAACCATGATTCGCTGTTTGGTGTCGCCGACTGCTGTCAAGATAGCTGTTGACTGGCCGAACGCCGTCTTGATCAACTGATATTGTGGACCAGTGCAGTCTTGGAACTCGTCGAGGAACACATGGCTGTATGTCTGGCGTATCCCCCCGCGGGCATATGCGTTATTCTCGACGATGTCTAACGCCAGCGGCACCAGATCGTCGAAGGTGATTTGCTCACGCTCAATCCGAGCGACGGAGTCAATCCGGTAGTCCTTGTTGAGGGCGTTATACCCGGTGAGCGCAGGTCGGAAATTGTCTATTAGGCGCTTGGCGAAGGCGTGGAACGTAAAGCTGTCGAACCTGGCAGCCAGCTGCGGACCGGAACGACGTCTGATTCGCTCTCGCAGGTTGCGGGCGGCGTCAACCTTGAACGATACCGCTAGGATCCGGCGCGGGTAAGGGCAATGGCCGGTGCGTAGCAGGAAATCTGCCCGTTGAGCCAGCAGCTCTGTCTTTCCGGCGCCGGGTCCCGCTGCGACGACCACGTTCGCGTTGGCCATGGTGGCGGCCGTCATCGCGTTCGGTTCAAGGACGAGACCATCAACCGGGCGCCACTGATCGGGGCGGATCATTCCGGTAGCCCGGCCAGCTTCGCGCGCACGTAGGCGACCAGTCGCACGAGTACGTCAGGCAGGTCTGCCAACAGCTCTTCATCGGTCAAACTAGCCAGTGCGGCCAGGTGGGCAGCGGGCTTGCTACCGAGATCGAAGCCGTCGTGGTAGTCGTCGAAGAGCGCGCGGACCTCTGCAGGGAGGCGGTCTTCGTTCACATGACGCTTTCCGAGTACAGCCACGATTACCTCCTCGGTCGGCTCGTTCGACTCAAGGTCGTCGGCGCCGTAGGCGTCGGGGTATGCCTCCAGCATCATCAGATCGAGGTCTACTGGATGGGAGAAGAAGACGCTCCTCTCCTCCAGTGCTTTGATCGGTCCGCCTCCGCCTGAATGATCCGGATCGTCGAAGGTAGGGAAGTCATCGGCGTCATCCCACTTCGGGAGCTGGTTGATATCCTCCTTCGTGTAGGTGCCTGGGTGCACCGCGTTGACCTGATTCAGGGCGTTGCGCACCCGTCCCCAGCCGCCGTTGTAGCGGCCGGCGTCCAGGTCGAGCAGCGTTGCATGTGGGATCTGCAGCTTGTTGAGGAGACGCCAGAAGTGATTGACATGCCGGCCGCCCAGAGGGACCACCGACACCGAGGCATCGTCCTCGGCGATGCCGGCGGCGGCCAGGACACGTGGTAGGACCACCAGCTCGCTGTCGCCCTCGCCGAGCACGACGAACCGCGAGAAGTACAGCTCGGGGTATGCCTGGACGGCCTCCCGCACGTATTTGGACGCTGACTCGTCGTCCTCAGGAAGGACGATGCGGTGCACGGTCGTCTCCCTGGCTGGATCGAGCCTCAGGAAACAGATCGAACGGGGGTCCACACGGCGCAGTAGCGTAGGCGCGTGTGTGGCGATGAGTGCCTGCACATCCCCATGCGCGCACGCACTGCGCAGCTGGCGGATGATCCGGCCGAGATACTGTGGTGCGAGGCTGTTCTCGGGCTCCTCCAGCGCGACAACGGTGTGAACGGGTGGCCGCAGCCGATCCGCGTCCAGGGACTTTTCCTCTCCGGTGAGGACTCGCCGGGCCAGGGACTGCCAGGCCAGCACCAGCGCGATATAGAGCAACGACTTCTGGCCGTCGCTCAGCCGCTCGAAGGGTAGCGGTGCCCCGTTGTGTGAAGGCGAGAAGCTCACGGTGAGCTGGCTCAGCACACCCTCGAGTTCACCGCGCCCGAAGGCGATCGACGGATCCCTGAAGTACGCGCCCTTGTGCAGCCCGTGCCACTCGTTCGTCAGCCGATCACCGATGTTCGCTACCGCGGTGTTGGCGACGAGCGAGTCCGTGATGTCAGCTGTGAGCTTGTTCAGCGTTGCGCGCTCCGTCGTCCAGTCAGCGGCACGCAAGGTACGTCCGATGAGCGAGGCCGTCGTGTAGGAAATGTGGTCGGCTGGATCGCGGCGAGCAGGCAGGTAATGCACCTCGATGTGCCTGCGGTCGTAGCGCGTCATATCGGCACAGCGAGTGGGCTCCCCGGCCTCGTCCGCCTCCAGCACGTACTCGACCTTCTCGTCGATGACACCGTCGGGAGCCAGTGAGGCGGTTAGCCGCACGCGGGTCTGCGGAACGCAGTCGGCCGTCTCGATCGCCATGTGGGGGAAGTTGGGTGGAACGGACGCGTGCTGCCCGTTGTCTCCCGCCTCGGGGAACTCGACGTCAACCTCCAGCCACAGGATTGGCTCCCCGCCTTGCACCTCGCCGACGGACTGGTCGGCACGCACGTGGAAGTCCTCAAGGCGGATCCTGCGCTGAGCTGCCAGCGGGCTGAACAGCCGCGACAGCGCCTCCAGCACGGCGGTCTTACCCGAACCGTTGGGGCCTAGTACGTAGGTTAGATTATCAAGAGTGATCGCCGTCGGTCCAGGACCGAAAGACTGGAAGTTGCTCACCCGCAACGTCGTGATCTTCATCATACGTGCCGCATTCCTCACAGTTGACATTCGCGACACCGTGAGTCGCCATGCTCGGTTGCCCTTGGCAGCCTCTCGGCACGGCGATGACCGCTTCAAGGTGCCGCCAGGGCCTGGCGTCGCGCTGCGATGCTAGACGACGCGCTTCGTGTTTGACCGTCGCCTTGCCGGCGGCGGGCGTGTAGCGTCCTTCCCGGTGGTTGCTGTCGGCGTTATTCGGCAAGCCGGGAGAAAGTAACAGTCCGCCGTAGTGTGACTTGGACATAGCCCGAATTAGCACACGCTGCGCACGAGCGCATGTGTCCGTGTAGATGTCGCAGCTCGATCCCTCTGAGGATCCCGAGTCGCCAGCCTATCGCGGTTTCGGCGATCAGACGGATACACCATCGCAACAAGAACTACAATAGGCCCGGCCGTGCGTCCGCGCCCCGCGGCATGGTCGCTTCGCGTACGGAGTACCTGGAGACGACATTCTCAAGCGAGCGATGAACCCGTGCTGACCAGATCGGAGAGTCCCGCGGACCGTGATCGAGGCAGCCGTGGGACGCCCGCTGGACCTGATTGACCCAGCTCATCCTCTGACGAGCTGGCTGGGGCGGGACACGATTACGACGTCGGTAACGGGGTCGAGTTCGAGGAGCGCGGCCGCGGTGATGTCGTGTTCTTGGGTTGAGCAGGATTCGTCGTAGATGAACACCACGATCTCCTGGTAGGTGATGCGGTCGCGGACATAGGCGACGGAGTCCTCGATGACTTCCTTCTCGATCTTCTTGAAGTCGGTGGCTGAGCGTGCGTACTTGACCTCGATCAGGACGCCGAGGCGTGGCAGTCCGAAATCTGATCGGTAGGAGCTGTGGCCCAGGCGCGGCAGCGGTTCTTCCTCGACCAAGTCGTCGAACACCGCACGCAGCAGGATCCAGACGATGTCCTGGACTTCGCGCTCGGAGGTGACGTCCCAGCGGATCGGGTGCTTGGCGTCCGGTGGGTCCCAGCGCCAGCGTTTCATGGCGGCGGGGAAGCGGCGCAGGACCACGCCGACGTGGCTGCGACTAAGCACGGCGCGGTCGATGCTAGCGTTGATGATGTCAAGCCCTGCCGAGTACAGCAGCGCAGCGTCGCGGGCTGGATGTGCTGCGACGTCGGTGCGCAGCAGGCCGCTCAGGATGCGGCTCTGGAGGATCTGCAGGTCGGCAGTGGGATCGGGGAGCCGCGCGAGTTCGCGGCCGCACGCCCAGTGCACCCAGGCCAGTTCGGCTGCGCCGTCGACGCCGGCGATGCCGAAAGGTTCGGCCGGTCCCCCTACCAGCATGTGTTGTGTGAGCAGCCGGGTCACTTTGGCGCGGGTGTCGATAGCCCGGAACCGCCGGTCATTGACGATGTCAAGCAGCCAGGGTCCGACGTCCGGAACCTCGTCCGCTGCATTGCGGCTGCCGAGCGTGATCCCGAGCAGTTGGCGCGGGTCGTGCACGAAGGTCACGCCGTCGGCGGGGAATGGCTCGCGACGCATCAGCTCACGTAGTCCGTCGATGAGGTGCCGCTTCGCGGGGTTTCCAGCTCGGCCGAAGTGGGTCAGCGCGTACCCGAGGATTGCCAGCCGCGGGGCGTCACGCAGTCGGTCGGCGTGTTGGTCGAGCCAGGGTCCGGTGAGCGGGTTGACGTGCCAGGTAAACGAGGGCCTGTGAGTGTGCTGCAGGATGTGGAACGCGAACATCCCATCGAGGTTGCCGGGCTCGTTGACGGCGCTAATCAGGCGTTCCAGAGCGGCGAGTTGCTCGCCGAGCTGGCCGACAACCAGGGTGGTGGCATCGCGTCCGGCGGTCACAGGAACCACCGGCTGGTGCTGAACGATGTGCGCAGGACGTCGGCGTTCCAGTTGCTCACCTGCCGCAATCGGCTGAGCAAGGACGCGATGAGGTCTGAGTACAGGATGGTGACTGGCGTGCCGGAGGGATGGAGCCGTCGCCATGACAGTGCGGTGAACCGGAACACCTGACCGGCCAGATACTCAATGTCGGTGAACGTTGACGCGCGGTGCAGCTTGAGCAGCAGCGGCTGAGGCTGGCCGTCCGTGGGCCGTTTGAGGTCGTAGGGGCCGGATACGGTCAGCAGGACCTCGGTCCGGCTTACCGGCACGGCGTGTCCACGACGAGGGACGTGCCGGCCCTTGGGCTGCCGGCGGCCGGACGGCATCCGGTGGTTGCCGACTCCTGAGGCTGCGGTGTCGAACAGGTGCCACTCGTGCGCCTGGCTGACGTGTAGGAACGCGTACTCGACCGTCCGGAACTCGGCCAGCAGTTCGTCAACCAGTGATTTGACGGCGTCGGCCTCAGCATCTTTGAACGGCTTGAAGATGTGGAAGATCAGGCGGATGGCATCGTCGGGCTGCCAGCCGTTGCGTTGCTTGATCTCCTGGATGCAGTCCCGGAGGGCGCGGAGCAGTTCCTCGGGGTACCGGTCGTACTCGGCTTCCCGCGAGGTGTTGGACAGCAAGTAGTTGCCGTCGGCGCTGAACACGCTGGTGATGCCGACGAACCGCTGCGGCGAGCCGAACCGGCTGTGGTTGATGTGCGCGCTGCCGATGCCGATTACCAGCTCGCGTGCGATGGGGCCCACTGCGGCGATGACGTACGGGATGCCGCCGAGCTTGGCGTAGCACTGCAGCGCCATGCTGTCGAGCGGATAGGCGATGTTGCCTTTGCGGATCGTCTCGACCTGCACCTCCTGCACAGCAACGCCCTGCCCCATCAAGGTCGACTTCGCCACCAGATACGGGCTGGCATTGCCCTGCAGTTCCTGCTGTGCCTCGCTGGTGACCACGATCGCCAAGCCCGGCTTGTCGCTGCGCTGCACGGCGGTCAAGCATGCCTCCCGATACGCAGCGGCGTCGCATGGGCCCGCAGCGTCGAACGCCTCGACGATGACGTCGCAGTCGCTGAGCCGGTACTTCCGCGCGAAGCCCTGGGTGAACACCCCGCCTTCCGGCACACCCCGCCGGAAGGCGTTCATGAACTCCTCGACCGTGCCCTGGAACGCCCGCGGTGTCAGGACCGCGATCCGTGGCCGGCGCGGGGTGAAGAACTGCGAGTCGAACGGCCCGAACTCGGCCAGTCCCTTCGCCGCCGAGCGGCTCGACTTGTCCCCGCCGGGGTCGAACACGAACGTCGGCTCGTCGAACCTCGTCGGCCTCAGACCGGTCTTGCTCCCAACCGGGGGCTTGATCTCCACCTCGATGCCGTCGGCGACCTGCAATGGGCCCTCGCCGGCCAGCCAGCCTGCCAGTGCGTTGATCCGGTCCAGCCGCCCTTCGCCACCGGCCAGCCTGAACACCGCCTCCGCGAGCTGTCCCAGCAGTCGCTCCTGTCGCCCACCGGTGAGGTGGGAGATCACATCTTTGAAGTTGCCGCGACCCGATTCCAGCCATGCCCGATCCGCCGCCACCTCGGTCAGCTTGGGCGCATCACGCAAGTACAACCGACCGTCGCGGACGGACTCAACGGCACCCGCCAACATGCGGTACGCCTGCTCTTCCAGGTCGGGGTCACCGGGCACCTCACCGGTCTCAGCCCGGACGTAACGACCGTCCAGCGACAGACCTCGGGCCAACAGTTCGGCGGCCGTCAGGTCGATCTCGTACCGGGTGCTCAGTCCGACGATGACGCCCGGCTTGTACGCCGGCCCGGAGACCCGGGCGTCCAAGCTGTACCGCGGATAGACGTGGAGCCCGGCCAACACGTCGCGCTGGTCGCCAGCGCACTCGGCGAGCAGATCGCGTCGCGCATAGCGCATCACAAACTGCGGCGGCCTGAACGAGCACAACTTGCACCCGAGTGTGAGCACCTTGGCAACGAGCGCCGCCAGGACCAACCGCATGGCAACGTACTGGTTGTCGCGGATCACCAACGTTTCCTGATTACCGATCTCGGCCACGTCGGCCGCGAGCGGTACGCACACGACGCGGGCGTGGTCCCGAGCCACCAGGTGGGTCCCACGCAACTCCGTACGAAGCCGAGCGAGCTGATCACGCGACTCGTACGCCGAGACACCGGCCCGGAACTCGCTCCTGAGGAACCGGACCGGCAAAAAGTTCGCGACCAGGTTCGATGCTGCTGCGCTCATGACCTGAACATCCTTCGAGTTGCCAGGACCGGCGGGATCGTGTGACTCCGCGCCTTCGGGCAGGTACCTCGGCGACGTGTTCAGTGACCTGCTCAAGCGCAGTCGACAAGCTACTCGCCAGATCCGACAGATCTGGGCATCCGCCAGCGCGCCAGCGGCCGACCCAGGTGTGTCGGCACGCCAGCGATACCGTCCTCCGACCGAGTCCCACATCACGATTGCAGATGAACCCGCCGCCAAAGGCAGAGCGAGATAGGCAAAACCGTGTCGGTTTTGCCAAGGACCGCCCGCCGCCGTGGCATCGTGGACGGTAACGGACGGCGGGGAGGCCGTTCGCCTCTGGCCGGCAGGCCGAAGTACCTGGGGGAACACCATGAGTGACCAGGATGCGATCCACCATGCCCGCGCCCGGCGGCAGGACTGTCGGCGACACTCAAGCTCAGGGATGCGTCAGCAGCGTGGGGTGTTGCGCTACTCCGATGCGGAGTGGGCAGCGATCGTACAAGCCGCCGCGCTGGCCGGAATGAAACCCGGCCCGTGGGCCCAGCGCGCCGCCCACCACGCCGCGATCCAGGATCAGCCGCAGCGGCGCGGGCTTGAGGAACAGGTAGAGGCGTTGCTTGCGGAGCTACGCCAGTACCGGCGGGTGCTGACCAACATTGGCGGCAACCTCAACGACTTAGCCGCCGCCAACACCACCGGCACCATCCCCAACCCACTCGCCGCGCAGGCCGTGCTGCGCCTGGTCCGCAACGTCGTCGGCACCAGCGCCCAGCCACTTCGGCGTGTCCCCGAGCACTCCTCACAATCTTGCTGAGATCACCTCACTTTGCCAACACATCGAACCTCACGCCGAAGCCGCCCGGTGGGCGTCCAACGTTGCCGAACGCGATCGCATGACCCGGCAGACCGCCCGGCTCAATGCCGCCGCTGGTTGAACTCGGGCGCGGAGGCCTTTTGTTCGGGCGAACCGGGTTGGTGAATCCTGTGCTGGTGCTGCCTATCCCGTGGCAAGACCTTCGTGCGGCCGATGTGGAGGATCTGATCGCCGCGCTTCTCCTGCGGACCGTGGACGGTGCCGTACGGATCGACGGATCCGGTGGGGACGGCGGCGTCGACGTCGCCGTGGCGGGCGCCAACGGCAGGCATGTCTTCGAGATCAAGAGCTTCTGCAGGCGGCTGACAGCGGCGCAGAAGCGGCAGGTGCTGAAGTCGTTGCGCACGGCCGTGGAGGGGCAGCCGGACATGGTGGCCTGGACGCTGGTGCTCCCGCTCGACCCCAGCCCGTCGGAAGACCGGTGGATGAGGGAGGTGCTCGCCGCGCAGACGACCGCGACGGTGAGCTGGATGGGCCGCACCGCGGTGGAGGTGGCGTTCGCTGAGCATCCCGAGCTGGCCAGGGCGTTCCTGCCGGGGGCGTCAGAGCCGGCGGCCAGCGACCGGGGTGGACCGCGAACCGGGCCGGTCTCGGCGACGGATCACGGTCTGGCCGTCGGAGTGAACTACGGGACGGTCCAGCAGTTGTTCCTCGACGGTGGTTACCGCTGGGCGCGCGACGTCACGGTCGATCTCGATTCGCTGCCCGGTGATCTGGGTCTGGTCGATCCGGTGGACCCGAGCGATGTACTCGGGGCGTTCACCGGCCGGCGATGGTTGGTCGACGCGGTGGACCGGTTCGTAGCCGGCTGCGTCGCCCGCAGGGTGGGTGGCTACCTGCTGATCGAGGCCGAGGCGGGCATGGGCAAGTCGGCGCTCGCCACGTATCTGGCGTTCGACCGGGAACGGGCCTGGCCGGCGCATATCAGCCGGTTGGGTGCGGCGACGGCGGAGGCGGCGCGGGCCAACCTGGCTGCCCAGCTGATCGCGCGGTGGGGGCTCGACGAGGGGGCGAACGGGCTGTTGCCCGACGGGCACGACAGTACGGCGTGGTTGTACGGCCGGTTGGTGGACGCCGCAAGGCGCCGGGACGAAGTGGCACCGGGCACGGCCGTGGTCCTCCTGGTCGACGGCCTGGACGAGGCCCCTCCGACCAGGGTCGGCGAGCTGCCGTTCGGTCTGCCGCCTCGGTTGCCACCGGGGACCGTGATCGTGGCGACGAGCCGGCCGGGCACGTCGCTGCCGGCAACGACGCACGTCGAGCGGATCGAGGTGGAGGGCCAGCTCAACCGGGAGGACCTCAGGACGCACCTGCTGCGGCTGGCTAGCAGGGACCCGCGGTTGAGCCGGCCGATAGCGGCTGCGGGCATCCCGCAGGACCAGTTCGTGCGGATGCTGCTGGAGAGGTCCGGCGGGATATGGATCTACGCGGCGTCGGTGCTCGACCAGATTCGGCTCACCGGCTGCGTTCCCGCGGTCCTCGAGGATCTTCCCAGCGGGCTCGCCGGGTACTACGCCGACATCGTCGGTCGCTGGGCGGATACGCCCGCCCTGGACTGGGACAGCGTGGGCGAGCCGTTGCTGGCGACCCTGGCGGCGTGCCAGGAGGCCCAGCCGGCGGGGGTGTTGGCTCGGTGGGCGGGTGTGCCGGAGTCCCACGCGCGGAAGATCGTGCGCGGCCCGTTCAAGGCGTTCCTCTCCGCGCACCCCAGCGCGGACGGGGACCCGGACGTCTATGGGCTGCGACACAAGAGCCTGCTGGATTTCTGCGAGGGCCGGCTGCCGGCCGACACCGGCGTCAGCGCTGTGCGGGAACGCGCCTACGACCTGGCCCGCGCCACCCGGGCGGCGCATGCTCGCATCGTCGATGCTCTCACCCCGTCCGGTAACGCGGCCGATCGGGACTGGACCGCCGCCAGCGGCTATGCGCGCCGGCATCTGGCCGCTCACGCCGCCGCGGCGGGATCGCTCGATGAGCTGTGCCAGGACCCCGGATTCCTGCTGCTCGCGGGCGTTCCTGAGCTGTTGCGACGGCGGCGGCTGCTTACCACCGGTGCAGGTCGGGCCGCGGTCGCCGCTCTGGAGCTCGCCGCCAACAGCTGGTCGGATGAGCACACCGACCGGCTGCGGTGGTTGGAGGTGTCCGCCCGCAAGACCGGAGCCCACGCCCTCGCCCGCAACGCCGGGCGGCGCCACGGCGGTCCGTGGCGTGTCCACGCGGCGATCTGGTCGGGCGCTAGCCACCAGGTCCTGTCCGGCCACGACGGCGCCGTCTGGTCCACAGCGGCGGTACCCCTGCCCGACGGTCAGGTGCTGGTTGCCTCAGGCGATTCGATCGGCACGGTTCAACTGTGGGATCCGACCGCGGGACGCTGCGTTCAGATCTGGCATAGGGCGCACCGCAGCGGCGTCACAGCACTGGCCGCGGTGCCGACGGCCGAGCGGGGGATCCTCCTGGTCTCAGGCTGCGACGACGGGAGGATGCGCCGCTTCGATCCGGTCGCGAGGGAGCCTGTCGGGCGGGTACGGGTCGCTCACAAGGGTCGGGTCACAGGGCTCGTACAGGCACCATTGCGTGACGGACGGGTGGTGCTGGTCTCCAGCGGCGACGACGGGAAGCTGCGGTGCTGGGACCCGGCGACGGGCAAGCCGGCCAGCGAGCCGGTCGCCGCCCACGACGTCGGCATCACGGCCATGGTTGCCGTCACGCTGGCCGACGGACGGGTTCTGCTTGCCACCGCCGACGAGGACGGAGCAGTGCGGCTGTGGGACCCCGCGACCATGAGATCCATTAGGACGATCTCCTGCCACAACGGCGCCATCTGGGGCGTCGCGACCGTACCGTTGTCCGACGGTCGGGTTCTGCTCGCCACCGGCGGCACGGACGAGACCGCGCGGCTGTGGGATCCGGCCACAGGCCGACCCGCATCCAGCCCGCTAGTCCAGCACGCCGTCGCTGCGCATGCCCTCGCGGCGTTGCCGATGTCCGACGGCCGGACGTTGCTGGCCTCCGGCGACGAAGATGGCACCGTACGGCTGTGGGACCCGGCCACCTGCCTGCTGGTCGCCGGGCCGTTCACCGAGCACGGCGGTCCTTTGAACACCATGACGACCCTGCCGATGCCCGATGGTCGGACCCTCCTCGCCTCCGGTTCCTACGACCGAACGGTGCGGCTGTGGGATCTCGAGGCCGAGCTCGCCAAGAGCAACGCCGTGCCTGGCCCCTACGGCGGGGTGATCGGGCTGACCACCATCCCGGCGCCGGGCGGCGGCGTGCTGCTCGCCTCCATCGACGGCATCGGCACCGTGCAGCTGTGGGACCCGGCCGGCGGCACGCCGGTCGAGGACCAAGTCGCCGCGTACATCACCGATGTGTCCGCCCTCGCCACGACGTCGGCACCGGATGGGCGGACGCTCCTGGTCACCGGGCACCACGATGACAGGTCGATCCAGCTGTGGGATCTCGACGCTGCCGGGCTGGCGGGTGGCCCGCTCATAGGTCATCCCATGCGGGTGCAACTACTGGCCGAGCTGCCGATGCCGGACGGCAGCGTCCTGCTCGCCTCGGCGACGAGGCAGGACTTCTCCGTGCGGCTGTGGAATCTGGCGACCAGGACGCAGGCCGGCAACGCACTCGTCCTCCGCGACACTGTCTATTCGCTCGCGGCGGTGCGACGGGGCGACGGGGCGACCCTGCTCGCGATCGGCGCCCACGGCCGCATCCAGCTGTGGGACCCCATCACCCGTACCCAGGTGGGGGGGTTGGAAGGGCATCAAACCGCCGTCCTGGCGGTCGCCGCGGTGCCGCTGAGCGAGGGCCGGACCCTGCTGGCGTCCGGCGGCATCGATGGGACCGTCCGGCTGTGGGACCCGGACAGCATTGAACCCGTCGGCGACCCGCTCACGTGCCACCACGGCGAGGTCCAGACGGTGACGGCCGTGCCGACCAGGGATGGCCGCGTGCTCGTTGCGTCAGGGCACGTCGACGGAGCGGTACGGCTCTGGGACCCGGTCGCCGTGGCCGACACCGGTCCGGCCCTCGTCGGGCACACCATGGCCGTGCGGGCCGTGGTCGCGGTCCCGCGAGCCGGTGAATGTCCGCTGCTGGCGTCCGCGTCCGAGGACGGTGCGATCATCCTGTGGGACCTCGCCGAACCCCACCGAGCCACCCCATCCTCGCGGGACGCGGCCGCGCACCGAACGCCGGTCACGGACCGCACACCCCGTGCCCGACCCGACGCGAACCAGCCGCCGGATGCCGGTGCCCCGGCTGGCGTGCTGGACGAGTACTTCGCAGAGCACCTGCCGGACCTGCTCGCGATGCGCGGTCCGCTGCTGGGGGCCCTGGACGGCGCGACGATCAGCGCGATGCCGGAACGGGCCCCGTCCTGCTCCCATCCCGCGGAGATCTCGGCAGCGATTAGTCATCGGCTGCAGCTCGCGCTCACCGCGGACGCTCGCCACGGCGAGAACCGGTATGACGACCCCCTGGGTGCGCTGGCATCCGACCGGTCGGATGCGCTGCGGGGAGGAAAGTTCAGGGCCGCCCTTCACGACCTGCTCGACCGGTGCCGGCCACACGACCATCGCCTTCCGGTGCTGCTCGCCGATCCGGAGCAGGAGGCCTTACTGTGCCGGTTGGCCTGGTGGCTCGGTCAGGGTCACCTTGCCCGCCGCGGCCGCCCGACCCCCTCCGTTCCCAGCACCGCCCTCCGCGACCTCGACGAGATCCTCCGCGCCGTACCGGACCCCGCGGTGGACGACCTGACCGGCCTGGTCCGCGCCGCCGCGAGCGGCCCGTTCGCCCGCCTCCGGCAGTGGGCCGCCGGCGCGAACACCCGACCGGACCAACCCTTCGTCGGACCGCCCGGCGCCGGCTACGACCTCAGCCCGGACGTGGTCGCCCGCACCACCGCCGTCGTCTTCCTCACCTCGGACGACTCGGCCGAACTGGTCGGGCCCGAGCACGCGGCAGCGTGGCTGCGCCGGCTGGTCGGCTCGGTCCTGGCCGATCACTCGAACCAGTACGGCATCCGTTTTCTGGCCGTCTACCTCACCCGCCAGGCCGTGGGCGTCAGTTGGCCAGTCGACCGTGTGCTCGCCCTCTGCGCCGGCACAGCGGCACCGCGGTCGCTGGCCGAGCATCGGCGCGACGTCCGAGCGATCCTCGACGGGGCCGTCCGCCATGCCCTGACCTCCGGCCAGGACCTGCGCGGCCGGACGCTGGCCGGCATCGATCTTCGACACCGGGACCTCTCCGGCACCACCCTGGCCGGAGCGCACCTGCACGACGTCGACTTCACTGGGGCCGACCTCAGCGGAGCCGACCTCACCGGCGCCCGCCTCGTCCGGTCACGGCTCACCGGCGTACGACTCACCGGAAGCCGGTGGCGACAGGCAGCGCTGCTCGCCCCCCACCTCGACGAGGCCACCCGGTCGGCCCCCGAACTCGCGGCCGCCGCCGTCACCGGCCGCGATCCGGCCGAGCCGGTGCTGCTCCCGGCCCGGGACACCGTGCACGATGTCGTCTGGTCACCCGACGGGACTCTGCTCGCCGTCGGGGAGGGCACCCACGTGCTGATCATCGCGGCGGCCGATCTCCGGGTGCTCCGGGTGCTGCGCGGCCACAGCTATCAGGTATGCGCGGTGACGTTCTCCCCGGACGGCTGCCTCCTGGTCACCGGTGACGCGGGGCACCGGCTTGACGGCTCCGATGCGCGGGTGCGGGTCTGGGAGATGCCATCCGGGCGGCTTCGCGCCGAGCTGTCCGACGCCATCGGCCCGGCCGACACGCCGGCGTTCTCTCCGGACGGTGGCCTGCTCGCCGTCAGCTGCCCGATCGAGGGGGAGGTGCGCCTGTGGAACCTCGCAACCGGCCGCCGGCACGGCGAGCCGATGGTCCCCGGATCGGTACGCGCACTCGCCTTCTCGCCCGACGGCCAGGTCATAGCGACGGCCAACTATGACAATGAGGAGCCGGTGCAGCTGTGGGACGTGGCCACCGGCGGCCAACACGGCGAGCTGACCGACATCTCCGGACCGGTGCACACCCTGGCCTTCTCGCCCGACGGTCGCCTTCTCGCGACCGGCGACGCCGACACCTACTACGCCAACGACGAGATCGACCACTGGCGTGATGTCCGGGTACGGCTGTGGGATCTGACGTCCGACCGCCGGTACGGCGAGTTCACCGGCCACCTCGGGCAGGTGAACGCGGTGGCGTTCTCGCCAGACCGGCGCCTGCTCGCCACCGGCGACGGGGCCGCGTGGTCGTCGGAGCCGGGAACGGTCCGGCTGTGGGACCTGCCTTCCGGCCGCCAGGTCGGCGAGTTCAGCGGAGACGGGGGCGAGGTGCACGCGCTGGCATTCTCGCCAGACGGCCGCATGCTCGCCACGGCGTCGGGCCGGCGGATGCGGCTGTGGGAGGTGTCCTCGGGCCGCCAGAGCACCACGACCATCCGCCAATCTCGGGTACGGACCGCGGTGCGCGTGCTGGCGTTCTCCCCGGATGGTCGGTTCCTCGCCACCAGCGTCGGCGCCTACAGCCGCGAGGAAGACCCCGACGCACGCGTAGGACTCTGGGACGTGGCCACCGGCCGCCTGCTCCGCATACTGGCGGGGCACGAGGGTGCGGTACACGCGCTGGCGTTCTCTCCCGACGGCCGGGCGCTCGCCACCGGTGACGGCTCCCCCTATCTGGGAGGGCTGGGACGGGTACGGCTGTGGGACGTGGCCACAGGCCACCAGCTGCGCGAGTTCGGCCTCAAGCCCGGTCGCGCCTATGCGCTGGCGTTCTCCCCGGATGGCGGCCTGCTTGCCAGCAGCATCGGCACGTACGGTTCCCGCGGGCAGGCCGAGGTGTGGGAGGTGCCCTTGGGCCGTCCCCGTGCCAAGACCGGCGACCACACCGGTCCGGTGGCCGCCTTAGCCTTCTCGCCAGATGGCGCCCTGCTCGCCACCGGTGACACCGCCCGCGGGAACTCGCCCGCCCGGATCCGGCTGTCGGAGCCCACCAGCGGCCGGCGGCGCGGCGAGCTCACCACCTCCTCCCGCTCGGTAGAGGCGCTGGCGTTCTCCCCGGACGGCCAACTGCTGGCCACCAGCACCATTGGCGACGGAGTGCAACTGTGGGAGGTGCCCTCCGGCCGGGCCGCGCGCACCCTTGTCGACGCCCGGTGGGCACGCTCGCTGGCCTTCTCTCCTGACGGCCGGTTGCTCGCCGCCGCTGACGCCACGGGAGGCCCGGCCGGTCGGGTGCAGCTGTGGGATGTGACCACCGGACGGCAGTGCGGCGATCTGGTCGCGCACGCCGGCGAGATCACAGTGGTGGCGTTCTCCCCAGACGGCCGGCTGCTGGCCAGCGGCGACAAGCACGGCACCGTACAGCTGTGGGATCCAGCCGCCCACGGGCTGCTCGCGACGATCGCCGAGTTCGAGAATGGTTGGGCGGTACTGCTGCCGGACGGGCATTACAAGCTGGTCGGCGATGCCGGGGAAAGCCTGTGGTGGATCATGAACCTGCACCGCTTCGAACCCGGTCAGGTCGACGACTTCGACCCGTCAATCCGCCGGCTCGATGCCGGAGCACCGCTGCCTGGTCTCGGCGGCGACCACCGATAGCCCTGCTCGGCACGGCCGTGGCCACCGCGGCACGGTCCGGGTTAGGACCCAGGTGCGCCGCAGGTGCGCCTCTCGACTTCCACGATCGACTGGGTCGGATTCGCCGCCAGCGGTATAGGGGTTCATGAGCGCGATGCGCAGGGTGGTGGCGACCGACCATGCCCTGCCGAGGTACCCCGCATGCGCCGGGCAGAGGCAGGAGACGCACGGTCCGAACCCGTTGATCCACTCGTCGCCGGCGAGCGTCCCGCGCTCGAGAATCTATGACGGCGAGTCACAGCTCCGTCCTGCCAGCCAACCCGTTCGTACAGCTCGGCGGCCAACCCGCTACCGGGAGCGGCATCTACCCCGGCGATCTGGTCGCGGGCCGGCGGCCGGACATCGCCCGCAGTGCGTGAGCCCAGGTGGTGCAGCCGCGCCCAGCGGGACCCCACTCGCGGCGATCGTGACGAGCACGCCAAGGGCTGTCTACGACCGTTCCGAGGCCTAAGCCCGTCGTTTGCGGCACCGTAGGGGTGCTCGCTGCACATGCTGAACCCGCTGGTCGGCATCCCGAACCCGGGGAGGATGTCGGGTGCGGACTGACGGCGTAGGCACTGGCCTGTACCGCGACCTCGGCGGCTGCGCCGTGGCGGAGCGCGTTGTCGACCACGTTGGCGATCACGGGTTCCCAGGCCAGAGGTCCGCGAGCACCGGAGCTCGCAAACGCGTATGCCACCGATCGTGAACGGTCCACCGACCCAGCACGCGGCCGTTAGCGGTATCGAGCCGCCAGCGACGGCCCCTCACCCAAGCTGTGCAAATGGCACTCGGTCTCACGGGTAACGGTGCGAACCTGCAGGGCCGACCCGCCGTCAGCCAGTAGACCCGCCAACGACCCATCCTGAGGCTGATGGATGAGATCGTTCCAGTCTAACTCCGGTACCCGGAGCACGTGGCCAACCGTCCGCATCGCGCCGGCCGGCACGGCACGCTCGCGCCACAACTCAGCCGCCCGGCATGGCGTTGAGGCCAATCATCAGTTCGCGGTTGGCGGCACGGGCGGCGCGCCAGTTCCTGGTCGCGTTCGTCGAAGGTCCGATTCAGCTCGACGATTTGCTGTTCGAGGGTCGTGACTTGGCGTTGGAGGGCGTCGATGTCCGCGGCGGTACCGAGCCCGGCCTCCTGCCATACCTGCTCGCCCAATTCCTGTGAGAGGCGCCTTTCAGGTGGTAGACGCGAGCTTGCAGCCGGTTGGCGCGGGCCTGGGCACCGGCGAGGTCGGCCTTGAGCGACTCCCGGCTTAGTTGTGAGCCGCCATTGGCCGGAGCGGTCGGCGGCCGATCGAGGTAGGAACGGTTGACCCCGGCGTGCCGAGCCACCACCGACACGGTTAGGTCGGCGCCATTTTTGGCGACCGCGGCGATGCTGGCAGCGACCTTGCGGTAGTGCTGGTAGACGCCCGTCAACCCCGGCGGTCTCGCGGCCGGCCTTGCGCTGCGTGGCCTGCCGCACGCTGATCAGCGTGTTGCTCCAGCTGCGCAGCATCAACTTCTGCACGTTCTTGACCGTGGCCAGGTCCCCGTCCCGCACCGCCCTGAAGATCCGCTTCCGTAACCGCCCTACGTTGTCCTCGTGCAGGCGCCAGTCAATCGCGTCCCACTCCAAGGCCACGCCCGCAGGTCCGTTCACCATGAGGTGTCCAACTTGCCTTTCGGTTCGGCAGTGCCGATCAGCCATCACTTCGCAGGCTCACCTGCTCACGTCAGCGTCCCTTTCAGGACCCGGACGCCAGGCCCGATATCCGGCCAGTTATACGAGACCGGCCACTTGGACGAACAGCCCCACACAGGCCGCGTTCGTCAGGGCCTGTGGGCAATAACCGGACCAGTGGGATCACAACCTCGGCGATCCGTCAACGATAATCGATGACTTCGGTCGGTACGTGGCCGGCGGCTGGCGCTGGTTGATCGGCGCTGACCGGAGCTTTTCCGCCGTCCACCCGGCTCGGCGAGCGGCCTGCCATGCCATCCACCAATGCTCCCGCCGGCGACGGATCTCCGCCTCGGCGTCTTCGATGACGTGCTGAGCCTTGAGCCTGGCGGCGGCCCGCAGTTCGTCGTCTTGATTGGCTTCGGCCGCAGCGACGGCCAAGTCCCCAGTGCCTTGAACAACGGGCCTAGCACCTCGGCCCCGGCCTTGTCCGCCTGCGCGCGAATCTGCTTCTCCCCCATGTCGCCATGGTAGGCGATCAACGCGACGTGCCCGGCTTACTGATCAAGCTGGTGCATGCCGATTCGCCACACAACAGGCTGCCGGCCGGGGCCAACCGGGAGGGATGCCGCGAACAGCCCAGCGGCGCGCCTGCCGCAGATGAGACGCCGACGAGAGGGCGAGGCAGAGCCCCGGACCGGGGCTGGCTGGGTGCCTAGCCTTCGCTGCGCAATCACGATGTGACCCAGCGGCCTGAACGTGGCTCCTTGGTCGCGCTGTAGACCAAGGTCGTGGGGTGACAGTGGGGGAGGTCGATTCTGATCACTGTGCCGGGGGCGGGCTTGGGTGTCGGCGAATGCGAGTTCGGCAGCTGCGCGTGCGTGGTCGACGGGTGTAGGCCACAGGACGGTAAGTACGTCTGGATGCCTGCGCAGTTCATCGACTGGAAGGGCAAGTTCAGCCGGCCGTAGCATTTGATCTTTGCCCACATCGGCGCCGGCGGCGAGCTACCCGCGTCGATCAACGGTCCTTGACCTGGGACTGCGGCGCCGAGATGGCTCTGCACCAGGGCGTCGCCGCCACCGGCCTGACGGTGCCCTGCACCTACCCCAACCACCTGGCAGTGCGGCAGCAACGGGAACCTCAACAGCGTCGTCCGTGAGTACTTCTGAATCCGCCCTCCGCTGGCGTAGGGCTAACAACTATCGATGGGCACGTCGGCATGCGGCTCTGCACCACGCCGGATAGCCATCGCTGGCGACGGCAGTCGATGCCGTATCCTCGGCAGGTGGCGCAGCCGCAATCCCATGAGCCGGTGGTCGTCGAGCCGGTCGTCAACCGCGAGAAACTGCTTGAGCTGCTTGCCCTGGAGACGGAGTACGCGACTCTCGACTTCAAGTCAGGCTACGATCTCCGCGGAAAGCGTGACGAGATCGAGTTCGCCAAAGCACGTTGGCGCCATGTCGGTGCGCGGTGGATTCCTCATCATTGGTGTGAATGAACGAGGAAGCTTGTTCTCAACCCGTCAGTGCATGATCTGATATCATGATCACGCACGATGGGAGACGAATGCAGTGTCACGAGGCAAGCCGTTGGACTTCCCCGAGCGGAACAGATCGCCCGGGGAATTGACCGTAACTGGTATTCGGTGGCGATCGCACGGAAGTTGGGTCGGGACGCGTCGGTGGTGACCCGAGAGATCAGCCGCAATGGCGGTCGGTCGGCAGAAGTACTCCGCGGTGGCCGCGCAGCAGCGGGCCGACCAGTTGCGGAGTCGCCCACAGGTCCGGAAGCTAGAAAAGAACACCGAGTTGCATGATGTGGTGAATGCGGGTTTGGCGAAGAAGTGGTCGCCGCAGCAGATCGCC
>Ga0209382_10001829_pt1 | contig 32514 bp, 32 predicted proteins | sample SoiMetdeltSBSDD5_FD_187599 | JGI IMG/M metagenome (GOLD analysis project Ga0209382, IMG submission 187599) | Bulk soil microbial communities from a Populus tree surrounding site in Tennessee, USA - Soil MetaG P. deltoides SBSDD5 (SPAdes) (version 2) | ecosystem: Environmental > Terrestrial >...
CTCCTCGACGACCTGGTCCTGACTCGCCTTCTGCACATCGATCCGCTCGCCAGGCTGGACCTTCACGTTCCAGTCAGGCTTCGTCCCGTACAACCCGAAAACGACCCGTCCACCCTCCACCCACGACTGAATCAGCAGGTAGTCGTCCGTGTTGTTGAGAAACCGAAAATCGAGCCCGGCCTCCTCGTCAACCGTCGCGTCGAGCCCTTCGACGTTCTGCGACCGATACCCCGGGATCCAGTACAGGTGATAGTTGCGCTCCTCGACCTGGTAGCCGGCCCAGAACACCGAGTGGAACAGGGTCGTCGCGACCTGGCAGATCCCACCGGCGACCGACGGCACCGTCTTGACGTTCGTGCCCCCGGCGTTAGCGATCCCCCAGCCCATCTTGAACCCCGCGTCGATGCTCGTCGATCCGACTTCCTTGTTGAAGGAGAACATCTTGCCTGGGGGAATCACGACGCCGTTGAGACGCTGCGTTGCCAGACCGATATTGTGCTGCTTTGGCGGGGACGATCCAGCGAAGGAGGTCCGCGCCACCTCGATCGCGCCCTGGATCTTCAGCTTCTCCATGTCGTCGACGGAGACGTCCGGCTCGGTGACGGAGACCGGCAACGTGATCGACCGTTCGGACGTCAGCGCCTTCGCCATCACCAGGTCGACCGTCTTCTCGACGTCGAGGGAGCGCCCATCCTTACTCTCACGGAGGACCGACGTTACGCCGTTCTGCCAGCTAAACCGGGCATTCTCGGGATCCTGCTGAACTTCCTTCGCGATCGTCCCGGCCCAGGTCTTGATCGCCGCGCGGTCCAGCCGAACGCCCTCAGTCCCGGCGACGCTCGCCATCGTCACGAGCTGTTTAGGCGTCAACTCCCAGCGGAGCTCCTCGAAGTTGATCGAGAGCGGCGAGCTGAGCAGCGCATCAGCCTGTGCCTTCGCAGTCGCGAGCTCGGCCGAGCCGACGCGCGGCACCTGCTCCTCGATCACCAGCTCGACGTACCCCACATCTGAGCGCGCGAGCGCCTCCTCGAGGCGGCGCTGTGTCGCTTCCGCCTGAAGCTGCCGCCCGCTCTGCCCTTCGACGTACTCGACGACGCCTTCAGGGCGCAGTGCCAGGCCGGCGTCGTTTGTCGGCCGATCGACGGCCCCTGCCAGCGCCTGCATGAACGCGCCCATCGCCACCGGGTCGAATCCTGGCGCGTGGATCTCGTGCGAGGCGCCGTTGAACGCGAGCTGAAGCTGAAACGCGAGGCGCGAGATCAAGTTTCCCTCGCGGCCCAGCTTGAACGCCTCGTCGAGGACTGGCTCGACGTCTGGCCGGACCCCGAGGTGGTGCCCGGCTATCGTCCAGCTCAGCTCTTTGTAGCCGATGACGATCGAGCGATTGCTCATCGCCGTGATCTGCTCGGCAAGCGCAGTCCGGGCGGCGTCGCGAGTCATGCCGCCGACGTTGACGCCCATCGCCCGTACGCCAGGGTAGATGCGTCCGGAGTACGACATCTGGATGCCGGCCACGGCGACAACCAGGAGCACCAGGAGCAGGGCTACAAAAGCGCCGCCGGCAAACACGAAGTTCCGTACCGGCAGCGTGCCGACGGTACCTGCTCCCTGGGCACCCCATTCTCGCGTGGTTCCCTGTCGCAAGCGGACGAGACTCGCCTTCCTGAAGGACTAAACGTGGATGGCCCAGGCGTTAGAATCATACGTAACTGCTCTCCGGGCTAGCAATGCGGGATGCGTATCACTATCGTTGCGATGCTGCCCGAACAGCCGAGATTCCGGCCAGACGTCACTGTCAGGAGGCCGGCAGGTTCTCTCCCTGGTATGTTCCGGCGTACGCGTGCGTGACGCCGTCGAGCCGAACGAACACCACCTGGACCACGCGGGCGCCGACCGCCAGGCGGATGCCGGGCTCCGTGTGCACCAGTAAGAGTGCCTCGGATCGGCCGCGATAGCCCGCGTCCCAGATCCCGGTGTGGATCGAAGCCCCGCAGCGCAGCACCGACGACCGGGGCCGCCCAAACGCCATCACGTCGAGCGGCATCGCCACGATCTCTCGAAAGTGGATGACGTACGCACCCGGCCCCAACTCAAACCACCCGTCCTCTGACGCTGAGATCGGCGCTCTCGCCGGGATGACCCGCTCGGAATTCGTGCGCCCGATCGAGCCCTGGCCGTCGATGCGCCAGACGCTCTCGAGTGTCAGGTCGAATCCGTTGGGCTGTACCTGGACACCTGGGTCGTCGACCGGTTCGATCAGCGGCGGTTCGCTGCGTAAGAGGCGCACGATTTCGGCGGCGCTGAGCACGCTGCCCGTCGAGCCGAGATCGTCAGGGTGCATCCAACTCCTCCGAGGGCCCACGCCTGCGATGGATCTCCACCGCCACGAGCCCAGATGGTGCCGCCGCGATCGGCGCAGACGGCTTCACGACACGTACGGAAACCTCTTGAACGAGCGCGTAGTCGGTCAAAATCGCAGATGCCAGTGTCTCGGCCAGCGCCTCGATCAGCCGGAACGGCCGTCCCTCGACGATCGACCTTACGGTCTCCGCGACCTTTCCGTAGTCGACCGTCTTGTTCAGGTCGTCCAGGCGCCCGGCCTCGGCAAGGCTCATCCCGAGTCGTACGTCGACCACGAACCGCTGCCCGAGACGTTGCTCCTCGGCGAACGCCCCGTGATATCCGTAGTAGGTGAGCCCGTTAAGCTCGATGATGTCCACGCCACTCCGCTCCAGCCCTGTCCGAGCGTAGCACACCGTTCCCCTGGGTTTGCCGCCACGATATGACGGACGCGACACTTTCCACACCGGTTAACCGGGGGCGTTACGCCACAAAGGATGCGCTCGGCAAAGTCATGAGCGAAAAGTTCTGGGATCCACAACTCGAGACGCTCCCGATCGAGCGCCGTCGACTCCTCCGTGAACACCGACTACGCTGGCAGGTCCGGCGTTGCTGGGACGGCTCGCCGCTTTACCGCGCCCGCCTCGAAGCGGCCGGCATCGATCTCGCAAGCTTCGGCGGCCTCGCCGACCTCCACCGGATCCCGATCCTGCGCCCTCGCGATCTCCCGCCGCCTGACCGGCACGGCAACCCGTCACCTGAGTGGACAGTCGCCCCTGATGAGTGGTGGCAGGACCGCGAAGACTCAGATGTCGGGCTGGCCCGCATCCTGACAGATGGCGACGTCACCCAGCGAGCCCACCTGGCAGCTCGAGCACGCTGGGCCGCCGGCATCCGGCCCGGCCGTTCGCTGTCCGCCATGGCCGATGAGGTGCCACCTCCGGGCGCGCTTGCAGTCCCCGGCGTCGCGCCAGCCGGCGCCTACCCGTGCGGCGAGACTGAGGGTGTTCACTGGTCAGACGACCACTTCCTGATCGAGATCGTTGTCCCAGAAACCGGCCAGAGCGTCTCGCCAGGTGAGATCGGTGCGGTCGTCGTCACCGACCTCGCCCGCGAAGGGAGCCCGCTGCTCCGATTCTGGACCGGCCTGGAGGCGAACCTGTTCGAGGCGCCGTGCGCCTGCGGGCGCACTTCCGCTCGCTCGACCGTGATTCGCCCGCTCGTCCGCAGCTAGACGTTCTTCGTCGGCGGCGCCTCGCCCATCGTCGAGCGCCAGATCGTCGCGCTCACGCGCCGGGCCAGCAGGCCGCCGCCCGCCATCATTACCGCAACCAGTCCGGCCCACAGCACTCGCTTGAACATGCCCTGATCGCTTCCTGATCTTGCCGAGGTTTGCTGTTCCGGCTCTTTCGCATCGCGCGTGCCAACGCGCACCTCGACTGGCAGGGAGGGCACGGCGGCCCAGGCCCGTTGAACGCCTTCGCTCAGTTGCTCGGCGGCGCCACCTAGCTCCCGACGCAGGCGCTCCGTCGGCCGGCTCTGGCGGCGCGACTCGGCGATCGAGCGGGCCAGCGCGATCCCGGCCAGGCTCAGCCCGCCCAATCCAACGCCAACAATCGCGGCCGGGTTCTCCTGGGCGAACTCCAGGTACGTTCGCGGGCTCACGGCGCGGATAACCCGCCGCTTCAGCTCGCTGACCGCCGAGGAGACGTCCTTCCGGATCTCCGTTATCTCTCGTTTCGTGTCAGTAGCTGTTTCGCCCACTCGATATCCTCCCGCAGTGCTTCACGCGACTCCTCGAGCGGCGAGATCTGGGCCTCGCGCACGCCGCGCATCACCAGTTTGTACGCCAGGAAGAAGATCACACCGATCAGGATGAGGATCACGAACCAGCCCAGGAACTTCCCCACGTACGGGATGAACCAGCTCCCGATCTCGTTCAGCCCGAGCACCAGCATCATGACCACGACGTTCAGCAAGATCAGCGCGCCGACGATCGCGATCCCCGCACCGATGCCGAGCGTCTTGCTGGCCGTCAGAATCGTGAGAAGCTCTTCCTTCAACTCCTGCTTGATCAGCTGTACGTGACGGTCAACCAGGCCGTTCAGACCGTTGACAACGCGCCGGAACAACTGGTTCGTCGACTGTCGGTCTGTCGGAGGAAGCTGCGCAGCCACCCTTGTTATCCTCCCGCTCGGCCATGCCCGTGGGCGCGAGGGCAAGAACCATACCCCCACTCGCTCCCAGACGGCCGACTCATTCTAGCAAGGGACACGACGGCCGACGTTCGGCAGGCCGCGCTTCGGCCTCTGGTATACTCCATTTCGAGGCGCCCGCCGACGTGGCCGCGACCGCGGCGTGAACGGCGGGCGTCCGCATGTAGGCCACGTATTCGGACGCCGTGCTCTCTGAGTGAGCGTCGCCTCTAGTCCGCCTGTCAGGTCGTTGCAGTGTCTCAGCAGATCATCCGTAACTTCTGTATCGTCGCCCACATCGATCACGGGAAGTCGACGCTCGCCGATCGGCTGCTCGAAGTCACGGGCACGCTTGCGCTACGCGAGATGTCCGAGCAGACCCTTGACTCGATGGACCTCGAGCGCGAGCGTGGCATCACCATCAAGGCCAAGGCTGTCCGCATGCACTACAAGGCACGGGACGGCCAGACCTACCAGCTCAACCTGATCGACACACCCGGCCACGTCGACTTCGCCTACGAGGTCTCGCGGAGCCTTGCCGCCTGCGAGGGCGCTATCCTCGTCGTGGACGCGGCCCAGGGCGTCGAGGCCCAGACCCTCGCCAACGTCTACCTGGCGGTCGATCACGGCCTGGAGATCGTCCCGGTCATCAACAAGATCGACCTACCGAACGCGGACCCTGAGCGCGTTCGCCACGAGGTCGAGGAGGTCATCGGCCTGCCCGGCGAGGACTGCATCCTCGCTTCTGCCAAGCAGGGCACCGGCGTCGACGACATCCTCGAAGCGATCGTCCAGAAGATGCCGCCGCCGAAGGGCGATCCTGACGCCCCGCTCCGCGCGCTCGTGTTCGATTCCCACTACGATGCGTACAAGGGCGTCATCGCCTACGTTCGCCTGGTGGACGGCGCCGTCGGCCCAGATGACCGCATCCAGATGATGGTGGACGATCAGCGCGCCGACGTGCTGGAGGTCGGCGTGTTCGCGCCGCGCATGACCGTATCTAATCGTCTGAGCGCCGGCGAGGTCGGCTACATCGCGACCGGTCTGAAGGACGTTCGTGAGCTCCAGGTCGGGGACACGATCACCCTTGCCGCAAAACCGGCCCGCGAAGCGCTCCCAGGCTACCGCCCGGCCAAGCCGATGGTCTTCGCCGGCCTCTACCCGACCGCCAACGACGACTACGGCCTCCTCCGTGACGCACTCGAAAAGCTCCGCCTGAACGACGCCTCGCTCCTTTACGAGCCCGAGAGCTCCGTTGCCCTCGGCTTCGGCTTCCGCTGCGGCTTCCTCGGCATGCTCCACATGGAGATCATCCGCGAGCGCCTGGAGCGCGAGTACGGTCTCGATCTCCTGATCACCGCGCCCAGCGTGGAGTACCACGTCTACACGACGGACGATCAGACCCTCATCGTGGACAACCCCGCCCTCCTCCCGCCGCCGAACCACATCCAGCGAGTCGAGGAGCCGTGGGTCTCCCTCAGCATCATCGTGCCGAGCCGCTACATCGGCACGCTTATGGAGCTGGTGCAGTCCCGGCGCGGCGTCTACCAGAAGATGGAGTACCTGGACGAGCAGCGCGTTCTGCTGACCTACGAGATGCCGCTCGCCGAACTGATCGTCGACTTCCACGATCAGCTCAAGTCGCGCACGCAAGGGTACGCCTCACTCGACTACCAGTACGCGGACTACCGCCCGGCCGACCTGGTCAAGCTCGACATCATGGTGAACCAGCAGCCGGTCGACGCGCTCTCGATGATCGTCCACGCCGACAAGGCGTACAACCAGGGCCGCGTCCTGGTCGAGAAGCTCCGCGGCCTGATCCCGCGCCAGTTGTTCGACGTGCCGCTTCAGGCCGCGATCGGCAGCAAGATCATCGCCCGCGAGACGATTCGCGCGATGCGCAAAAACGTGCTGGCGAAGTGCTACGGCGGCGACATCACCCGCAAGCGAAAGCTGCTGGAGAAGCAGGCCGAAGGCAAGCGCCGCATGAAGCGTCTCGGGAGCGTCGAGATCCCGCAAGAGGCGTTCATGGCGGTCCTCAGCCTCCGCGACTGACCCTCGTTTGACGTTTCTGCCTGGAACGTCCACACTTCTTGCTGGTGCCGCGTGTCTGACCGGCATCTGACAGGATTTTGGGAGGACAGCATGGCCGTCGAGCGCGCAGGCGCCGCCAGCCTTCGTGGAAATCCGTTCACCGTGATCGGCGCCGAGCTCAAGCCGGGCGATACCGCGCCGGACTTCAACCTCGTCGGCGCCGGCAACGCCAACGTCTCGCTCAAGGACACCGCTGGCAAGGTCAGGATCATCGCCACGGTGCCTTCGCTGGACACACCAGTCTGTAGCACCGAGACCAGAAAGTGGGAGGCCCAGCGGGCCGACCTCGGCGACATCGCGATGATCACTGTCAGCATGGACCTGCCCCCGGGCCAGGCGCGCTGGACCGCCGAGAACAAGGTCGAGCATACCGTCGCCTCCTCCCACAGGAGCGAGCAGTTCGCGACAGATTACGGCGTGCTGATCAAGGAGCTCCGCTTCCTCCAGCGCGCCGTCTTCGTCGTCGGCAAGGACGACAAGGTCAAATACGTCGAGTACGTCCAGGAGCTGCCGAGCGAGCCGGACTACGACAAGGCGCTCGCCGCCGCCCGTGAGGCCGCGAAAGCCTGATCGCAGACGTTCGCGCCGTTCGTGACCGACGCATCTGGGGCGGGCCCAACGGCTCGCCCCTTCGCCTTCCCATCGCCACACCATCATGCACGACTCACCAGCCGCACGCGCCGCCGCCGTCAAGGCCCGGGCCGAACAGCTCGGCTTCGACCTCGTCGGCATCGCCTCGGCCGAGCCATTTGACGCCGACCTGGAGCGCACGCTCGACTGGATCAAGCGCGGCCTGCACGCGGAGATGGGCTGGCTCACGCCCGTTCGAACCTGCCGGGCCTGTCACCCCGACGAGCTGCTCACAGGTGCCCGCTCGATCGTCGTAGTCGGCGCCTCGTACGCCGGCCCCGATCCTCAGCCTGCCGATCGGCGTCCGCGCGGCCGGATCGCACGCTACGCCCGCGGGGCCGACTACCACGACGTCGTCAAGGCCCGCCTCGTAGACCTCGCAGCCACCGTCATGGATCTCGGCGGCGAGGAGACCAGGACTCGACTCTTCGTCGACTCGAGCCCCCTGCCGGAGCGAGCCGCTGCCGTCAGAGCTGGGCTCGGGTTCGTCGGCAAGAACACGAATCTGCTGACCGCGCGTGCCGGCTCCTGGCTGCTGCTCGGGGCGCTCCTCACCGACCTGGCGCTCGCCCCCGATCCTCCGGTCGAGCGGGACTGCGGACGTTGCCGGCTGTGCCTCGACGCCTGCCCGACTGATGCGTTTCCCGCACCGTACGTCCTCGACGCCAATCGATGCATCTCGTACCTCACCATCGAACATCGCGGCCCGATTCCCCGTGACCTCCGCGCCGGGATCGGCGACCGTGTCTTCGGCTGCGACGTCTGCCAGGACGTCTGCCCCTGGAACCGCGCCGACCGTGGACCCGGCTGGCCGGAGTTCGCGGGCGGCCCGGATGACGCCCGACCATTCCTGTCCGAGATCCTGGCCCTCGACGACGAGGCATTCCGGGCGCGCTACCGTCGGACGCCGCTCTGGCGCACAAAGCGGCGCGGCCTGTTGCGAAACGCAGCCGTCGCTCTCGGAAACACGGGCAGCACGGACGACCTTCCGGCGCTCGCGGCGGCACTTCACGACTCGGAACCGTTGGTTCGCTCGCACGCCGCCTGGGCGATCGGGCAGATCGGCGGGCCCTCAGCCGTCACGATTCTGAGCAGCTCACTCGCCGACGAATCGGACCCGAACGTCTGCGACGAGATCAGGCTGGCATTGGCAGACCTCGACGGCACACATGACCAGTCCCCACAAGCGTGAGACGCCGCCGAGCAAGCTCGGCGGCGTCTCCTGGATGACAAATACATGTCTCGTGGGAAACCGTCAGGCGACCGCCTCCTGGAGGATGTGCGCGACGACGATCCGCCGAAGCTCCTGGCTACGCGTCGCTCGCGCCATCAGGCGCGAGATGACGACGGTCGTCGGCTCGCCCTCGCTGAGACGAACAAGCCGATCTGACTCTGTGCCGCTAGCTTCGACGATGTCCTCATCGCTCAGCTCGTCGAGAGCGTCCCAGACCTTGTTGATCGGTCGGTTGAGCTCACGAGCGAGTGCGCTTGCCTCCGTCCAGAACCCCACGTGCTCAGAGAGTGAACGCAAGATGTCCCACTTGACGAAGGACGTGATGTGGCATTTCACGAATGCCAGCAGCGCCGGATCGAGCTCAGAATGGACGACCAAGGTTTGACTCCGATGTGCCTGCACTCTTGTTACCCTTCACTGCATCGTGATGGTGAGCGTCTCGCCGACCACACTGTCGGCTAGCAACAGTGTACCGCGAGAGGCAGTGCTCCGGAACGTTTGTCCTGACCGAATTCACAAAGCTTTCATTGTGACGGCTGCACAAACGCCCCGTACGGCAAGAATCTTCCGTCTGGCCCCGAGGAGCCACCGAATCGTCGCAATCTCCGTGCCGGCCGACGCCTTCGGGGCGCCTACGGAACCGGCGAGGGAGATGGGTCCGGTGATGGTGAGGGTAGCGGCGTCGGAGATGGCGGCCGTGGCGGCTCGGTGACGATCCGGTCGAGATCCTGCGCCAGCGCGTTCGACACCAGATAGATCGTCGGGTCGCCGTCCTTCCGCGCGTACGTGCCAGACTCCGCTGGCGCCTTCGATCCGATCGTCAGCGTTCGGGTCTCGCCATTTGCGAGCCGGATCGTGGCGACCATCGCCGGCGTCGCCAGGCCGAACTCGGCCTCGTTCGCTCCACCGGCGACCCGGTACGTCGACCTGATGGTCGCCAGGCGAAAGATCAGGCTGTTGACCCGCAGCCGATCGGCCGGCTCTCCAGATGGCGTCAATCGCCACTCCTCGCCAGCCCGCTCGACGCCCGCTTCCTGGCCAGCGCGCTGCACGCTGACCGACTGGATCTGGCTCTCGTCCAGCCCCCAGACTTCGAGCTGCGCCGCGTCAGGCGCCTTTGTGCCCGGAGTCGGGCTGGCCGGCGCGCCGGTCGGGGGCCCGAAGTAGACGTATGCGCTGAGCGCGAGCAGTACCGCCAGCAGTCCCACGGTTACCCGAGGGTTCATACTATCGCCGGCCCCACCAGACCAGGATCCCGATCGCCAGGATCAGCGCCGGCACCAGCACGATCGACGAGAGCATGATGAAGTTGCGCTGGGCCGCCGTCAGGAACAGCGTCCGAGTGTCGGCTGGCCGCGGCTGGATCGAGATCAGCTCGTCGTCGCCGACTAGCCAGGATGCGCCGTTGACGAACAGGTCCATGTTCGCGATCTGCCCCAGTTGGAACACTTCGTTCGCACCCAGCCGCGACGTGCCGAACACCAGGATGCGCGACTTCGGCGGTGCCGAGGCGCCCGCCTCAGCCGTCGGGTTCGCCGGATCCGGGTTCTGTTCGATCGCCAGCGCCAGCGTCAGCGGCCCCTTCGTATCGACGCCCTCGTCGAACTTCACCGCCTGAGGGTTTCGCAGGCCGCTGTCGTCGGTCTCGGCCCAGCTTCGATCGGTGGTCTGGGCCAGATTCGTGACCCGCCAGCCCTGCGGGGCCTGCCCGGGGGCCGGCGCCGTGAGGTACGTCGGCGTCAGGAACACCAGCGGCAGCCCGATCTTCTCGGTCACTTTGTGCTGGGCTGGTCTGAGGATTACCGGGATGAACGGCGAACGGAACATGGCCTGGGGATCGCCCTCGGCAGCGTACGTCTTCCCGGCCTCGACGCCCCATCGGTTCAGCACCGGCGCGAGGCCCGTGTCCACCGCCGGATCGACCAGGATCATCAGGTCGCCGCCCCGGTCGACGTACGCCCCGAGCGCCTGGACTTCAGCCTCCGTGAACGGCACCTTCGGCCCGGCGATAACCACCATGTTGGCGTCCGGCGGAACTTCTGGCGTGGTGAACAGGCTCAAGTTCTCGACCACGAAGTTCCGCGATTCGAGCTGGCTCTTCACCTGGCCGTAGCTGTCCTGATCGAACCCGTCAATCCGGTGCTCCTGGTGGCCGGTCGTGAAGTACGCCTTGCGCGGATTCGGTTGGACCAGCTTGATCAGGCCGGTCGTCAGATCCTGTTCGCGCGTGCCCGTCACCTGCTGGCGCTTCTCGCCCATGACGAACACTGTCGTGCCGAGCTCGAGCACGCCCAGTTGCTGGGCGAAGGCTGGCGCCTCCCGCGGATCGACCACCTCATACGTGAGCATGCCGTTCGACCGAACCTGCATCTCGTAGAGCTGGTTCTCGATCTCGGTCCGCCGACTGTCCTCGTACTGCATGAACGAGACGGCGTGGATCGGCTGCGGGAGCTGCCCCAGAAGCTGAACCGTCTGGTCTGAGAGCGACATCGCCTTGTTCGCCGTCAGGTCCCACCGTTCCGGCCGCCGCGCCCCCAGTACGTTCACCAGCACCAGGATGCCGATAAAGATGACGGCCACGGCCAGCGTGTTCCCGCCGTACCGCATGTTCCGCGTGGTCAGCTTGCTCCACAGCGCCTCGGGATCGATGGCGATGGCGATGCCGAGCAGCAGGATCCCTGCTGCCGTGATCACCCGAGCGTAGGTGTCGAACCCCTGAAAGATGACGTAGTAGCTGCCGCCTGCCAGGATCAGCAGGCCGCCAAGGACAGCAAGCGGTCCCTTGATCGCATCAGGGGAGATCGCCATGCGTCGCCGCGGCGCCGGTGCCGGACGTCGGCGTCGCGCGGACGTCTGGACTTCATTCATCGTGTGTCACTCCTCGGACCGCCGCGTCGATCAGGCACGCCACCGGCGCGTCTGGAGCGAGAGGTAGGTCAAGAACAGCGCGGCGGCGATCACACTGATGAAGAAGATCAGGTGGCTCGTGTCGATCACGCCGCGCGAAAAATCCTGGAAATGGCTGGTGATGCTCAAGAACTTCAACGCCGCGCCGAGCGGTGGGCCGACGAACTGGGAGACCGACTCGCTCAGCCAGAGCACCAGGTTGATGGCGAACGCGAGGAACGCCGCGACGATCTGGTTCTCGGTGGTCGAGGAGGTCGCCAGGCCGATCGCGAGAAACGCGGCGGCCTGGAGCACGACGCCGAGGTAGCCGGTCGCCATCGGGCCAGGGTCTGGCGCCCCGAAGATGTACAGCAGCGCGGGGTAGTACAGGGTCATCGCCAGCATCACCAGCACGAATCCGAAGACGCCAAGGAACTTTCCGAGCACCACCTCAACGTCGCGGACCGGATTGGTGAGCAACAGCTCGACCGTGCCGAGGCGAATCTCCTCCGCCAGCAACCTCATGGTCAGGAACGGCGCCACAAACAGGAAGATGACGCTGAGGTTGCTGAAGAGGAATCGCAGCGAGGCGTCGTTCGAGTTCAGCAGAAGGACCGCGAACAGTAACCCTGTAATCGCCATAAACGCCGCCGCGATGACCCAGGCTACGGTCGACACGAAGAAGCTCTTCAGTTCGCGTTCGGCGATAGCCAGTGTGTTGATCACGCTGCCTCCTCGCCTGCCTCGTCGTCTTCGTCGGACTCCTCAGTGGTCAGCCGCAGGAACACGTCCTCGAGGCTGACACCCGCCATCCGTAGCTCCAACAATCCGTAACCGCCATCCACCAGCGCCTTCGCCAGCGCCTCGCGGACGTCTGCACCGGGGTCGGTCGCGACGGTGTAGCTCGCCACGCCGTCGGAGACCTCGTCGCCCGCCAGGCTGACGGACAACACGTGCGGCACCGCCCGAATCGCGTCCATCACGCCCGCGCGCGGCCCCCTGACGGAAACCTGCACGGCCTCGGATCCCCGAAGCTGGCGCACCAGGTTCTCAGGTGTGTCCACGGCAACTTCCTTGCCGTCGTCCACGATCAGCACGCGCGAGCAGACCATGCTGACCTCGGGGAGGATGTGGGTGCTCAAGATGACGGCGTGATCTCGCCCGATCTCCTTGATCAGATCGCGCACCTCAGTGATCTGGCGCGGGTCAAGGCCGACCGTCGGTTCGTCCAGGATCAGCACGTCCGGATCGCCCAGCAGCGCCTGCGACAGGCCGACACGCTGGCGATATCCTTTCGAGAGCTTCCCGATCAGCTGCTTCGCACGATCCTGGACGCGAGTCGCCTCCATCGCGCGATCGATCTGTTCGCTCCGTCTTGCCCGCGGCACACCCTTGATCTTCGCCATGAAGTCCAGATACCCGCGCACCGACATCTCGGTGTAGAGCGGCACCGACTCGGGCAGGTACCCGACGTGTCGTCGAGCCTCCATCGACTGGCGGAAGATGTCAAACCCGGCGATCGTCACCGTGCCGCTGGTGGGCGGCATGAACCCGGTGATGATGCGCATCGTCGTCGTCTTGCCGGCGCCGTTCGGACCGAGAAATCCGAGCACTTCGCCGCGCTCAACTTTGAAGGAGATCCCGCTGATCGCGCGGCGCGACCCGTAGTCCTTGGTCAAATCTTGTACGTCGATCATGCTTCCAGATCCGGCGAGGCCTGCCGGGAGCGTCGACGCCGGGCAGGCGGAGCCACGTCAACGATAGTGGTTGGTCTGTTGCGATCCTCACTCACCGAGGTCGATGAGCGTGACGGCCCGCCGTTCGATCGTCAGCGCACCGAGTGGCCGCCTCGGCGGGCAGCCGCCGGAGAGGAGTAGGCGACCGATCCGGGAGTATATGCTGCCTCCCGCCTTCGAGCAAGGCTTTTGCGACCGAGCAACTCCGCACAGGCGCCTTCTGCACCGCCGCGCGCCCGCCGCCTCCTGGCGTCGAGCCACATTCTCGGGAGGCGCGCGACCCCACTTCCGTCGCGCAATCGTTAGACCGGAGGGTCAGTCCGCGTGTGGTAAGATCGGGCAGACCGGATAACCTCGAAGGGGCAGCGTCGATTGCCGGAGTCACCGAACCGTTTTCCCTTCGTGCTCTCCACGATTCTCGGCGGGATCCTGGTGCTTGCCGGAGTCTCTTTTCTCGGCTATTCGATCGGTGTCTACCTGGAGATTCTGCCGGGTAGCCGCGTCGTGGTGCCGAAGCCCGTAGCGCTCGAACAGCCGCGTCCGACGCCCGCACCGGCCAGGATTGCGACGCCGACTCCAGTTGCGCCGCGCGCACCGGTGCTCACTGCCACCATGCGCCCGGCCCCGACTCGAGTCGTCGCCAGCAGCGACCAGTCCGCCGCTCCTCGACCGACCATGCGCCCGATCACCGGTGCCATGCTCGCGCCGCCGGATCCCGCGATCTTCGACGCGATTCAGGTGCCCGCCGACGCCGAGGACCGCGCGTACTGGGGAGATCGGCCGCGCCCGGCCTTCGCGGTTCATCTGGAGATCCCCTCAATCGACATCGACACCGACGTCACCGAGGGCGGCATCATCACCAACAAGCAGGGCCAGCTCGAGTGGCAGACCGTGCCGTTCATCGCCGTCCAGTACCGCGAGACTGCCCTGGTCGGTGCGCGCGGCAACGCCGTCATCTCCGGGCACGTGGTCACCATCGCCGAGGGCAACGTCTTCCGCAACCTGTACAAAGTCAACGTCGGCGACGCGGTGGGAGTTGAAACGGCCGAGGGCCGCTACACCTACATCGTCGAAGAGGTCAAACTGGTGAAGCCGAACGCCGTCGAGGTAATGGCTCCCTCGACCTCGCCGATCCTGACGCTGATCACCTGCGGCGGCGAGTTCGATTCTCGTTCGCGAAGCTTTAGCGATCGACTGATCGTCGTGTCGCGCCTTGCGGACTGGGAGAAGCTCGACACGCCGGCAAATGTCGCACTGGACGGTGGCTCGTGATTCACTCGAATGTGTCGGCTGACCAGCAGTCGAGCGCGGCCGAGCGACTCCTTGGCTGCTCGACAACTCCGATTCAGGCGGTTGGCCTCGGGCGTTCCGGCCGCGAGGACCGCGTCGAGGCGCTCCTCGAATGGATGGTCGGCGTTGCCCTCGCAACCAACGGCATCGTCCTCCTGCCTGGCGACGACGATCGTCTCACGGCGAGGGCCGCTGTCGGGATCGAAGCCGATCGGCTCGGCGCCCTGCCGGCCGGCGTCGACCTGCTGAGCTTCGGCCTTGTCGTGCACGGCGCCGAGATCGACGGCGACGGTCACCAGCCGGGCGCCGCCTGCTGCCAGAGTGGGATTGTCGATCCGTCCTCGAGGATGGCCGTGTGTCTGCCGCTCGAAAGTGGCGGGCGGGTGGCGGGCGCCGTCCAGATCGGGTTCCCCGAACTGCGCTCGCTCGAGCCCGTCGAGATCCGGCGCCTGGGGATGATCGCCGATCACATCGCTTCCGCGGTCGAGACCGAACGGCTCGCCCGCGAGAGCGCCGCTCGCCTCGCCGAGCTCCAGCGAGTCAGCACTGTCCTCGAAGACATCGACCGGATGAAGGGTGACTTCCTGTCGATGATCAGCCACGAGCTGCGGACGCCGCTCACCGCGATCATCGGCTACACCGATCTCCTCCTTCGCCAGATTCACGGCACCCTGACGGACCGCCAGGAGCACCATCAGCAAGCCGTCAAAAAGGCGGCGAATCGCCTTCTGGCGCTGATCAACGACCTGCTCGATCTGAACCGCCTCGAAGGCGGACACGTCGTCCTCAGCCTTGACGACGTCTCGCTCATCGACGCCGTGCGCCGCGCCGTCTCCCAGGTCGCCGCCAACGCCGAGCAGCGTGAAGTCGAGCTACGCCTGGATGTCCCGATGGCCCCTGTTGCCGTCCATGCGGACCACGATCGCCTCCAACAGGTGCTGGTCAATCTGCTGGACAACGCCCTCAAGTTCACGCCGCCCCAGGGCACGGTCACGGTGCGCGTCGATCAGGGTGAGGAGCTGGTGTCGGTCTCCGTTGTCGATACCGGCGTGGGCGTGCCTCGAGACCAGGTCGAACGGATCTGGGATCGCTTCCATCAGGCCGATTCGAGCACGCGCCGGCAGTACGGCGGTACCGGGCTTGGCCTTGCGATCGTTCGTCACATCGTCGAGCTGCACGGCGGATCGGTCTCGGTCTCGAGCGACGGCCCGAACCAGGGCAGCACCTTCAGTTTCAGCATCCCGGTAGCCGGCGCTGCCGTCTCCGAGGCTGAGACGCCGAGCGAGCAGGATCCGCCGTCGACGGTCCCAGGTCCGTCGCGGACCGTCCTGATCGTGGACGACGAGCCGGACAACCGCGAGGTCATCACCTCGATCGTTCAGGACGTCCTCGGCCACACCGTGCTGACCGCCACCAACGGCCGTGAAGCGCTAGAACAAGCCGAGCGTCGGCCGGATCTGGTCCTGCTCGACCTGCGAATGCCGGGCATGAGCGGCTTCGAGGTTGCGCGTACGCTGAAGCAGCGCTCGGCGACCGCTCGCATCCCGATCCTCGCCATCACTGCGCTCGACGACGAAGACGATCAGCGTGAAGCGTCCGACGCGGGCTGCATCGGCTGCGTAACCAAGCCGTTCAGCGAGGAAGACCTCGCTTCGGCCGTCTCGTCCGTCCTGAGCCCCACCCGGCGGAAGGCGAGCCGCTGACCGGGGCCGGGAGCCCGCCGTGACCGCGACGCTCGAACGCCCCCGTCAGTACACCCTCCCAAGCTTTGAGCGCCAGATGAGCGTCCGCGCGTCAATTCTGATCGGCCTGCTCGCGTTCGCGCTCTACCTGACGCCTGCGCTACGGGTCGTTCAACTCAATCCCGACGTCGTCGAGTACGTCGACGTCGCCCGGCGCCTCCTGAATGGCGAGGGGTACCGGCTCGGCGTCAAGGCGTACCACTTCGGCGGCACCGCGGTCCTGCACCACGGCCTGGCCGAGCGTCCGCCCCTCTTCCCGCTCCTGGTCGCCGGCCTGCTCGGCCTCGGCCTCGATCTCCGCGCCGTGCAAGTCGTCAACGCGCTCCTGGCGGCAGTGTCTGTCGGACTGGTCGCCGAGATCGGGCGGTCGCTCTTCGGCCGTTCGGTTGGCGCCGCCGCCGGACTCCTGGCGGCGATCAGTCCGGTCGTCCTGGCGCGCATGATCCCGCCCATGACCGAGGCGCTGACGATCGCGCTGATCCTGCTCGCGACCTGGATCGTCGTGCGAGCGCCGGAGCCGGCCCGCCGCCAGGACTACCTGCTGGCCGGCCTCGCCCTCGGACTTGGATACCTGACTCGTCCGACCGTCGCCGCCCTCGCGCTGGCGCTCCTGCCGGCGCTCGTCCTTGCCGCCCAAGATCGACGTGGCGCCGTCCGAGCTGCTGGCTGGCTGAGCGTCGGCGTCCTCGTGTTCGCCATCCCGATCTCACTCTACAGTCTCGCGACGCAGGGCTCGCTCTCGTACTCCGGCCAGTCGTACCTGTACGCCGTGCACAAAGACTCGGACGTGCTCCGTAACGGCTACGGCCGTCCTCTGCCTACCCCGGTTGAGTTCATCACGTCCAACGTCGACTTCGTCGTCGTCGCCATTCTCGAGAACGTCCGCGATTACGCCAACCTGCTGGCGCTCGACCGTGAGTGGCTCCGGCCGCTCCTGCCGGCCTGGATCGGGGTCGTGCTCGCCCTGGCCTTGCGGGCGTACCCGCGCCGAGCGATCGTTCCCGCCGCCCTCGCGCTCGCGAGCTTCGCAACGTACGCCCTCACCTGGGCCAACTTTCAGGAGCGCTACCAGATCCCGGTTCTCCTCCTCTTGCTGCCTTTTCTGGCCCACGGCCTGACTCGCCTCGGCCTGACACGGATCCCGCTCGGCCCACTCCCGCGCTCGCTGCCACTCTTCCTGGCTGTCGTCGTCGTCGGCTGGTGGTGGCTGCCGACCTGGCGGCATCAGTACCAGGACGAGTTCCGGTACGGCGACGAGGAGGTGACGCCGCGCGTTGACGACGGCCTGCGCTGGACCGGTCCGCCCCGCTGGTCAGACGACCCGGAGCTCGCGCGGATCAACGCCTGGCTCCACGACAACACCGACCGCGACGACGTGCTCACCCACGGCCAGCCGTGGCCGTACACATTCTTCACGATGCGCCCTGCCACCCTGCTCCCGACGAAGCTGACGCCAGATCGCCTACAGACCTTCCTGACCGAGTACCACGTTGCCTACGTCCTCCTCGACCAACGCGACCGCGACCGCCGCGACTACCGCGCCGACCTCGAAGCCCTGGCGAGGGACGGCGTCACCGTCTCGACCATTGGCAGCTTCAGGATCTACGACACCCGAAGCCTCTGGCGCCCATCGCGGTCAGGTCGGGCTCGATTCGTCGGCACGGCGTTCCGTCAGGTATACTGGCCAGAAGTCTGAGAGACGATACTCGATGCTGCCCGCCGTTCTGACGGGGGCGCCGAGCCAGCGCGAGCGGCGGCCACTGGCGCCGCCGTGAGCGGGAGGAGCCGGTTCGTGGCAAATACGCGTTCCGCCGAGAAGATGATCCGCGTCGCCGAGCGCCGGCGCGTCCGGAATCGTGCGGTCAAGTCGGCGGTCAAGACATTCATTCGCAAGGCTGAGCGCGGCATCTTTGCCGCCAGCGAGGACTCCGCGGAGCTGGTGGTCCAGGCGATCAGCAAGCTCGACAAGGCCGCCTCCAAGGGCGTCCTGCACCCGCGCAACGCTGCTCGGCGGAAGTCGCGCCTGATGAAGAAGCTCAACAGCCAGGCCGAGGCAGAGAGCTAAACTCATCCCTGGCCTTCAGAAAAGCCGAGAGCCCGACCTTGAAAGGTGGGCTCTTGTGCTGTCCGCCGTGCGTGATGCTCTACCGCGTGCGGCTCCGCGATCCGTTTCTCGGAAGCCCGACTGGCGTCGGACGTGAAGGTCGCGCCATCCCGAACGTCTGGACCACCGCCTCGCGCGAGCGGGACCGGTCCAGCTCCACCATAAAGATCCGCTGCCACTGGCCCAGCGCCAGGCGTCCATCTCTGATCGGGATCGTCTGGCTCGCGCCGAGCACCAGTTGCAGGCAGTGCGCGTGCCCGTTCGGGCTCTCGTCCGGCGTCATGTTCACGGTCCGGACGTCGAAGTCGTTGTGACGGTACGCATGCGCGCGCGGCGCCAGCCGGTCCAGGAACTCGGACATATCCTCCAGGAGGAGTGGCTCGAGCTCGTTGAGCGTGATCGCGGCGGTGGTGTGCCGCGAGAAGACGACCGCCAGGCCATCCGTCACCGGCGAGCGCGCCACGATACTTTCCACTTGCTCGGTCAGGTCGACGAACTCCGGCGCGGTCGAGGTGACCAGCTCGATCGACTCCGACCAGCAGGCGAAGCCCGCGCCGGGCTCGACTGCCGGCAGGGGAAACGGATTCAAAGCCATGACCAGGGCGCTCCCGAATGTCGTAGATCGCGGTGGGGAGAGTAGGGGCCGAGCGGGGGCGGAGCCGGGGTGGCTCGTCGTGGAGAGGACGGAAGTGCAGGGGGCTTGCGCTTCGGCCAGTGTATCGTAGCACAGCCGGTCGCCGCGTGTCGGGCGTTTTGTCACGTGCCGATAGACACCCGCCCAGATTCAGAAACCGGCTGCGCAGTCGGTTTAACGCGACGCTGGCCGACATTGCGTCGCCAGACAGCGCCCGTCTCGCACCGGGCATGACGACGGGGCGGACGACCTGCGTCCACCCCGTGTAGCGCGTTCAGACGGACCAGATCTAGCCGTTGGCGCGTGTGAACGCCGCCTGAAGCGCCCGACGGGTGAACACCGTCGCCAGGTGCGCCCGGTACTCGGCCGAGGCGTGGATGTCGTCGTTGCAGTCGATCCCGTCTGCCGCGTGCGACGCCGCGTCGGCAATCGCGTCTGCACCCTTGCCGATCAGCGCCTCCTCGACGGCCGTCGCCCGGTACGCCTTCGGTCCGACGCCCGTCACGCCCACCTTGACGCTCTCGACGTTGCCGCTGCCGTCGAGTTTGACAGCGGCAGCCACGCCCGTCAGCGCGTAGTGCGAGGCCGGGTGATCGAACTTGACGTACGCAGTCCCGGTCCCGGCGGCCAGCGTCGGGAACGTGACCGCGGTGACGATCTCGTCCTCGCCGAGCGCTGTGGTCAGGATGTCGATGAAAAAGTCGGTCCCGGCGATCGTCCGCTCGCCGTTCGGCCCCTTCGCCACGATCGAGCCATCGAGCGCCAGGAACGCTGCCGGCGGGTCCCCGGCCGGGTCGGCGTGCGCCAGGCTACCGCCAATCGTGCCGCGATTCCGAACCTGGAGGTCGCCGACGACCGCCGCCGCCTCGGCGAGGGCCGGCAGCGCGCTCTGGATCTCGGAAGATCGGGCGACCTCGGCGTGGGTGACCATCGCGCCGATCGTCACGCCGCTGCCGTCGACCTTGATCTCGCTCAGCCCGGGGACCTTCCGCAGGTCGATGATCGTCCCGGGCTGGGCGAGCCTGAGCTTCATCGCCGGCAGCAGGCTGTGGCCGCCCGCCAGGATCTTCGCCTCGCCGCCGCTCTCGGCCAGCAGCTTGATCGCCTCGTCCAGGGATTCCGGCGCCACGTACTCGAATTGCGCAGGATACATGCGTGTCGCTCCTCAATCCTGACCGCGCAGGAGGCCTGGCCTAGCCGGCCATCTCTTTCGCCGCGTACTGAATCGCCTTGACGATGTTCTGATAGCCGGTGCAGCGGCAGAGGTTCCCCTCGATCCCGCGCCGAATCTCCTCCTCGGACGGAGCCGGGTTGTTCTTCAACAGATCCACGCTGGTCATGATCATGCCCGGCGTGCAGAATCCGCACTGGAGGCCGTGCTCCTCCCAGAAACCTTTCTGGATCGGGTGGAGCTCCCCGTTCTTCGCCAGTCCCTCGATCGTCTCGAGGTCTGCGCCGTCGGCCTGGACCGCCAGCACCGTGCACGACTTCACAGCCGCGCCGTTCATGATGATCGTGCAGGCGCCGCACTGGCTCGTGTCGCAGCCGACGTGGGTGCCGGTCAATCCGAGGACGTCGCGCAGGTAGTGGACCAACAGTAGCCGAGGCTCGACCTCGTTCTGGTAGGTCTTTCCGTTGACCGTGACGGTGACGGCAACGCTCATCCGCTTCCCCTCCGTGAAGAATGTCTCAGAGAAGGCATGGCAGGCACGGCCGAGTCATGTGAGGGAGTCTTAGGCCGGGCGCATCTAGGGATGCTAGGTCGGCATCGCCCGATTGTCAACCTAGTCTGAATGACAAACGGCACATCGTGTCGAGGCACGCGCCTGGGACTTACGCCTCTGTGCCGTCCCGGGCGCCGTACGGTGGAAACCGAAACGCCATCTCTCGTCCCAGCATCCCTCCATGCCCGAGTCGGGCCAGATCATCTCGTCCGATCGGCTCGCCGGCGAACAGGCGTGGCAACACCAGGTCAAGGATAGTCCGGTGAGAGAACATCTCGCACGAGGACAGGCCAAAGAGCGGCACGGGACCGACGTACGCGATCCAGAACAGGCTTCCCGGGTGGACCGGCACGCCGTGCTTGACGATCTGCGCCCCGACGGCGTCCAATGCCCCGAACAGCGGCTCCAGCGGATCGAGCGAGCTGGCGCCGGCCGCCATGATCAGGTCCGGTCCTGACTCCAGTACGTCGCGTAGTACCTGCACGTATCGGTCGCCGGAGGGCGCCTCGCCAACTGCCACCAGCTCCGATCCGAACCAGGCGAGCTTGTGCTCCAGCGCCGCCTGGAACCGGTCCCGCGAACGCTGATCGACGCGCTCCAGCACGAGGGCCGCCACCCGCATCGGCTTGAACGGCAGCACGCGGAGTGGCGGTCCCTCGCGGCAGATCCGCTCGACCTCCTCGATCGTCGCGCTCGGCATCACTAACGGCGTCACCTTCGCGCCTGCCAGCTCGTCGCCGGCGTCGACCGGCTGATGGTCGAAGCGAGTCAGCACCGAGATCCCGTCCAGGCTGTTCACGGCGAAGAGCCGCTCCGCGTCCACCCGCAGCAGCCCGCGCTGGCGCGCCAGCAGCGTGTACTGGCTCTCGGCCGGGCCGCGCAGGTCGATGCCGGGGCCAGAGATCGCCCGAGCCAGCCGCGCGCCCGCCTGAGCCTCGTGAAGCTCGTCCTCCTCAACGCCGACCAAGTGCAGCTCGCGGTCCCCGAGCGCCCTCAACTGGGATAGATGCGCCTCGGTAAGCACGTCCCCTTTCCGGAGGATGAACTTCGTCCCGGCGCCGTTGCGCACGGCGTGAGCCGCGATCAGGCCGATGTCTCCTGGCTCGACCGCGCCGGCCGGCACCAGCCGCCGCTTCATCGCCGGACCGCCAGCCCGGCCCGCCGATCCAACCAGTCCCGAACGATCTGGGCGTCGTGCGGGAACGCCATCTCCGGCAGCCGTTCAGGATCGAACCCCTGGAGCTCGACCAGATCGTCGTCGGCGCGCAGTGTCCCGCCGCGTGGCTCGGCGGCGTACGCGATCACGATGACGGCGTTGCCTGGCTCGGAGTAGACCCCGACGAGACCCGTGATCTCGATCTCGAGACCCGTCTCCTCCTGGGCCTCGCGTCGCGCGGCCTCCTCGACGACCTCGCCGCGATCCACGAACCCGGACGGAAAGCTCCACCGACCCTTGCCAGGGTTCTGCGTCCTGCGCCCCAGGAGGATCCCGCCATTCCACGGGATCACGGTCAACGCGGCGACCTTCGGATCGCTCCAGACGACGAAGCCGCAGGCCGGGCAGACCTGGTGCTCCTTGCCGCCGTCGTACTCCACCGGCTGAACCACCAGCGGCGTCGCGCAGCGGGTGCAGTACCGGTTCCCCCCGACGTGCGGATGCTCCTCAGCATGGTCGTCGGCCGGCGCGGAGACCTCACCCCCCAACCCCCTCTCCTGCGAGGAGAGGGGGAGATTAGAAGCCGCCCCCCTCGTCGCGCCGGAGAGGGGGGCCGGGGGGGTGAGGTCTCCGCCCGTCAACTTCGAGTACGCCTCCGGCGTGTCCACATCCGTCTGCTGCCCGAGGTCCGGTAGTTCAACCCAGGCGACGTTTGACGCGTACTTCTGGAGCAGTGACCTCCCGCCCTGGTCGCCTTGCTGCTCCAAGAGCTCGGCGAACACGCTGTGGTCCCAGAGCACCGGGTTACCCGGCTGATCGCCGTAGCGCGGCCGAACGATCTTCGCCCCCGTCTTCTCGTGCAGGTCGATCAGCGTGTCCACGACCTCGGACGTCACGAACGGCTGATCGGCAAGCAAGACGACGACGGCGTCAACCTCTGGCCGGACTGCTCGCAGCCCAGCTCGCAGTGAGGTGCTCATGCCGTCGGCGTACTCGGCGTTGTGGACCAGCAACACGGCCAGGCCCGCCAGCTCAGCGTCCACCGCTGCGCTCCCGGCGCCGGTGACGACGACCGTCTGGCGCGCCTTCGACCTGACCGCGGCCTCGGCAGCCCGCCGAACCAGGCTCTTCCCCTCGTACTGAAGCAGTTGCTTCGGCTGGCCCATCCGCGACGACGTGCCGGCCGCCAGGACGATCGCCGTAACGTTCATGCGTGCGTTGGGATCCGTGAGGTCGTGTGCCGAGCCAGCGTCTGCACGCCGTTCTTGGCGGCGATCATTTCGGCGAGCACCGAGACTGCGATCTCCTCAGGGTTACGCGCCTTGATGTCCAGCCCGATCGGCGCGTGGATCTTCGCAAGCTGCTCGTCGGTACAGCCGACGCCCTTCAGCCGCTCGATCCGGCCAGCGTGCGTTCGCCGGCTCCCGATCGCCCCGATGTACCGGATGTCGTGCTTGACCGCCTCGATGATCGCCGGGTCGTCGAGCTTCGGATCGTGCGTCAGCACCACCACGTAGGTCGAGAGGTCGAGGCGCGCGCTCGCCAGGAACTCGTCCGCGTACCCGACGACGATCTCGTCGGCCTTCGGGAACCGCTCGCGATTCGCCCACTGGCCCCGCGCGTCGATCACCGTCACACGGAAGCCGAGCACCTTGGCCAGCTCGACCAGCGGCACGGCCACGTGGACCCCGCCGAAGATCAGCAGCCGATCGGGCGACGGATAGGCGTCGTAGAAGACCAGGGTGTCGCCCGGAACGCCGTCGACGTCCGAGTACTCCAGCGTCTTCGATTCGGCCTTGAGGAGCTGGTCGCGGTAGTCGGCCTTCGCCCGCGCATCGAGCCCTGCGCTGCCGAGGCTGCCACGTGTCGAGCCGTCCGGGTAGATCAGCATTCGCTGGCCGACGCCGCTCGGGCTCGCGACGACCGTGGCGACGACCGCAGCCTCCTCGTTCTCGACCCGCGTCCGTACTTCCGCCAGGATGTCGCCGCTCATCGGAGCGTCTCGATCGGCTCGATATAGACGTCGATCACGCCGCCGCACGCCAGCCCGACTTCGAACGCCTGCTCGTCGCTGATCCCGTAATGGACCAGGCGCGGCGTATTCGTCTCCAGGACGTCCTGGGCGTGCAAGATGACGTCGGCCTCGACGCAGCCGCCGCTGACCGATCCCGCCATCTCGCCGTTCTCCGAGATCGCCATCTTGGCGCCTTCCTTGCGCGGCGCCGAGCCGTACGCGCGCACCACGGTGGCCAGCGCCACACGCTCGCCGTTCGCCTGCCAGCGGTCGATATCAGGAAGAACATCGAGCATTTCGTGCCTCCACGGGGACGAATGGCCCGTACTCAAAGCGTGAGTAGGCGGTCCCTGAATTGTAACCCCGCCTACGCGAAATGGTCCCCCTCTCTCGCGCACGGGAGAGGGGGTCAGGGGGTGAGGGGTTCACTCACGCCGTCAGGTGCTTGCTCAGGTCTGCCAGGCTCGCCAGATTGTGGGCCGGCGCAAAGACGTCCACATGCTCCAGCGCCGTGCTCATACCCCTCGCCAGCGGACGGTAGTCCTTGCTGCCGAGTAGCGGGTTGAGCCAGACCACCTTGCCGGCGTGCTCCTGCAGGTCCTCCATCGCCGTTCGGAGGATCTCAGCGTCGCCCGTGTCCAGGCCGTCGCTCAGGATCACGACGATCGTGTGCCGATTCAGCAACTTCTTCGCCCAGACCTGGTTGAACGTCGTCAGGCTCTGGCCGATCCGGGTCCCGCCCGACCAGTCATGGACCTCGCGAGCGATCCGGTCCAGCGCCTCCAGGATGTCCTCGTTCTTGAAGTACTCGGTGACGCGCGTCAACGACGTACTGAAGACGAACGACTCCACCTTGCCGATCGTGTTCTGCATCGCGTGGATGAACTGGAGCAGGAACCGGCTGTAGGTGTCCATCGAGCGGCTGACATCGCAAATGACGACCAGCCGCGGCTTGCGGATCTTCTTCCGCTTGCGCGCGAGCTCGATGATCGTTCCGCCGTACTTCATGTTCCGGCGCATCGTCCGGCGAGCGTCGATCTGCGAGCCCTTCCGCGAGATCCGGAATCTCCGGCTCTCCTTCGTCGCCAGGCGCTTGGCGATGACCAGTACCGCCCGCGCGATCTCGGTCATCTCCTCGGCCTGGAACCGGCTGAAGTCCTTGCTCGCCAGCATCTCGACCGGGCTGTAGAGCGGCAGCGCTTCCTCGTCGCCCTCTTCGTCGCCCTCACCGCCGTCGCCCTCAGCGCTGGTCAGCCGAAGCTGCTGCTGACCCTCGCCGCCCTCCTGCAGATCGGACGCATCCTCGCCCTGCGACGTCATCTCGTCGTCAGCGTTAGGATCGTCGACCTCGTCGATGTGGGCAATGCGCCGCCAGAAGTTGTTGAACACCTCGTCGAAGATCGGCTGATCTTCCGGCTTCGACATGAAGACGGCGCGCGTGCCGAGGTAGACGTCGCGGCGATCCGCGAGGTCCACGTTCTCCATCACGCGCAGCGCATCGACGATCTCAGACGAGGTCGAAAGGAGCTCACGTTGCCGCAGCTCGCGCCCGAACGCGATCGTATGCCGCTGAAGGTCCGCGTGCCGGGCGCGGCTCTTTAGCGTGAGGCGACTTCGCGCTCGAGCCGCTGGGTCACTGACTGGATCCATTCGTTGAGATCCTCTTCCTCTTGTCCATTCATGCTGCCAACCAGGATGTCGACCGGCTTCCCGCGCAGCTTCGCGACGTCGTCGCGGTCCTTGATGAACGATCCGAGCGTCTCGCGGACCGTCTCTGCGTCCAGGTGCTCCTGGTGAAGCGCCATCATGCTCATCGCCCAGTCCAGCGTTTCAGCCACGCCAGGGGTCTTATTGAGCTTGACCAGCCGGATCGCCTGCATGAACGCTGCCACCTGGCGCGCCAGGCGCTCGTTGATGTTCGGGATCTTGGTCGTGATGATCCGGAGCTCCTTCGCGAAGTCCGGATAGTCGATCCAGAGGTACATGCAGCGGCGCTTGAGCGCGTCACTCAGCTCGCGGGTCCGGTTCGACGTGAGCACCACGTAGGGCCGATGGTCCGTCTTGATGGTGCCAAGCTCGGGGATCGTGACCTGGAAGTCGGACAGGATCTCGAGCAGGAACGCCTCGAACTCCTCGTCCGCGCGGTCGACCTCGTCGATCAGCAGGACCGGCGACTTGTCCTTTGCGCTGATCGCCCGCAGGAGTGGCCGCTTCAGCAGGAAGTCGTCGCTGAAGATGTGCGTCTCCTGCTCCTCGACCGAGATATCGCGACCTTCTTCCATCTTGATCCGTAGCATCTGCTTCGGATAGTTCCACTCGTAGAGCGCGGTGTTGACGTCAAGACCCTCGTAGCACTGCAACCGAATCAGCTCGGTGTCCAGCGCCGTCGCGAGCACTTTCGCGATCTCGGTCTTACCCACGCCGGCCTGACCCTCGATGAGGACGGGCTTTCGAAGCTCGCTCGCCAGGAACGTCGTCGTAGCGATAGCGCGATCTGTAACGTATGACTGCCGCTCCATCATGTCCTGGATGCGGCGGATGCCCTCGATCACTCAGTCCTCCTTCGTCGCCGGCCACGAACCCGCGGGGTGAGTCTCTCCTTGCCCCGACGCGGGAGTATAGCAGGCACCATTCGAGTATCAATCCGGCGCCCGGCCGACGTGTGCGCGGCGGGCAGTCTCAAAGCTGCTTCTTGAGACACTCGAAGAACTGGCCCATCAGCATCTTGGCGACGCCGCCCAGCATCCGCTGACCCACTCCCGCCACCGTACCGCCGACGTTCCCGTCGCCGTGCACGTTGAGCACCGTCGTCTCGCCCTGGTCGACCAGCTCGATCGACGCGACGCCCTTCACGAACCCCGCGCCGCCCTTGCCCTCGACGTTCATCTTATAGCTGGACGGCTCCTCGAGGTCCGTCAGCCGGATTGTGCCTTTGTAGTTGCCACGGATTGCCGCGACGCCCACCTTCAACGACGCCTCATAGGCGTTCTCGCCGGCCGGCGTGAGACTCTCACAGCCCGGCACGCAGCTCTTGAGCGCCTCCGGGTTCATCAACATGGACCACACACGATCGCGCGGGGCGTCGAACGTGTAGCTCCCTTCAACCTTCACCTTGCCTCCAGACCTCTACCACGACTCGAAGCAGCCTCCTTCGATGATAGCACTCGGGCCGAGCCCGATTCTGGAGCGCGAACTGCCGACGAGCGCATCGACACGTTTGAGCCACGTCATCGCCAGGCGTTACGCGCCGCTAACCGTGCTGCCTTGACGGACTGGTCTGTACTCACCACAATGGGCGCACGGTCAAGCGCGCCGCCCAGGTGCTGTGTTCATGTCAGTCTCGTCGAGGAGGCAGGCCACCGCCACAGTCGCCGGAAGAACGCCATCCGTTGCTTTCGCACTTGTCTTTGGCCGAGGTGGGCAGCGCACGTGACCGAACGGCCTCCTTCAATGCGTATCGCCGTCGATCGCTGCCCCGATGTCAGGGGCGATGGAGCGCGTCATGGAACACGCCGCGACGCCTGGTCCGTATCCGACGCCCGGCTCGATCCCGAGCACGGGCCGGGTCATCCAAGCCGGCAAGCTGCCTCCCTGGGAGGAGTTGACCGAGCTGCCGGCACCGCCGCCGTACAGCCTCAAGAACGCCACCCGCGTGGCCGGGGCCGGAGCAATCGTGCTCGGCGGCGCCATCGGGAGCGGTGAGTGGTTGATCGGTCCGGCCGTCACCGCCCAGTTCACGGCCGCCTTGCTCTGGGTCGCCACGATCTCGATCCTCCTCCAGTGGGTCTTCAACGAGGAAGCCTGCCGCTACACCCTCTACACTGGCGAGCCGATCTTTAGCGGCTTCATGCGGACGAAGCCGGGAGCCGCCTTCTGGGGCTGGTTCTACTCGGTCCTCGGCTTCATCCAGCTCGGCTGGCCCGGCTGGGCCGCGGCCGCCGCGACAGCGATCGTCGCGGCGCTCATCGGAGGCACGCCCGGCCCCGAACACGCCGGCCAGGTGCTGTTCTGGGGCTACGTCACGTTCTTCGCGTCGCTGGTGCTGCTGCTCCTTGGCCGAAAGGTCGAGCAGGCGCTTGAGTACGCCGAATGGTTCATGGTCATCTGGATCATCGCGGCACTGCTCTTCCTCGGCCTCTTCTTCACCAGCCTGTCGACCTGGATCACGGTCATCACCGGCTTCCTCGGCGGCGGCCTCTACTACATCCGCAGCCCGCAAACTGGCGAGCTGATGGGCCTGATCCCGTCCGGGGCGGACTGGCTCATCCTGGCCGGCTTCGCGGCCTACGCCGGTGCCGGCGGCCTCGGAAACTGCACCATCACCAACTGGGTCCGCGACAAGGGCATGGGGATGGGCAGCCAGATCGGCTACATCCCGGCCGCCGTCGGCGGCGGCGAGGTCAAGCTCGAAGCGTCTGGGAAGGTCTTCGAGCCGACTCCAGAGAACGCCAGCCGGTTCCGCGAGTGGATGAAGTACATCCGCTTCGACCAGGGCTGGGTCTTCACGGTGGGCTGTTTCATCGGCATGGGCCTGCCGGCGTTGCTGACCGTCCAGTTCATCCCACCGGGCACCCAGGTCGGCGGCATGGCCGTGGCCGTCCGTCAGGCCGAAGGCATCGCCGCGGCCTTCGGCGGGCTCAGCTCCACCCTGGGTCTGGCTCTCTGGTACCTCACGCTGTTGACCGGGTTCTGGATCCTCTACAGCACCCAGCTCAACATCATGGACCTGTTCCCCCGCACCGTGACCGACATCCTCTGGACCAGCAACCCCGGCGTCCGTAGCTGGGCGAAGGGGGACGTCCGGAGGATCTACTACTCGGCGCTCGGCGTGTTCGTGGTCTGGGGCTGCATCGCCATCAACCTGGCTCAGCCGTTCATCCTCATCATCCTCGGCGCCTTCATGGCCGGGCTGCTGATGTCGATCTACGGCGTCCACGTCTGGTACGTGAACCGCAAATTCCTGCCGAAGGAGATTCAGGCTCCCGCCTGGCGCCAATGGACGCTGCTCGCGTTCAGTGCCTTCTTCGGCTTCTTCACGCTGATCGTGATCCTGAACCGCGTCTTCGGAATCAAGATCGGCTGACTTGCCGCTCACGCCTGACCTGTAAGGAGCGGGGCAGTGCCCCGCTCCTTTCCTCACGACGTATCGGCTCCGTTCAGTGACTCTGGCGGCGAGTCAGACCGCGGCTATCGCCAGTCCCGCGCGCCGCTCGATGTGATCCACCAGCCGCTCGAACGGGTCGAAGCCGACCAGCGTCGGGGCATCGGTCACGAAGTTCGAGAGCGTGTTGACGTCGTACAGGTAGATTTGGCCGTCGCGCTCACTTTCCAGGTACTCGACGCCGCCGACGTCCACGCTGGCCGAGCGAAAGATGTCCAGGACGCCGTCCACGACCCACGATGGCGGCGTCGTCACCTCAATCTGGAGCTGGCGCATCACCGGCGCGTCTGCCGGGCAGACATTGAGATCGTTCGCCGGCGCAGTGGCCTGCATCTCGCCGTCCGGGTTCTGGCAGATGTCGGCCGGGCACAGGTTGAAGTTCTGGCTCGTTCCGTTGTGGATGCGGATGGCGTACAGGAACCGGTCCGCCAGCGCCTCGACGCGAACGATTGAACCGCGCGTTGGGTGAAACTCCTGCACGATTGCCGTCGTGTCGATCCCGAGGATCGGCGTGACCTCGCCGGCCTCGGCCGCCGCCCCCAGCTCGTCCTGCGAGTCGAACCGCCGCATCAAGGCACCGCTTCCGCCAAGATTCGGCTTGACGATGATCGGGTACTCGAGCTCCACCGCCGCCGCGACGATCTGTTCGACCGAGTTGGCGACCCTGCTGCGCGGGTGCGGCAGCCCGAGCTTCGTCATCAGCGTCAACTGCCGCGCCTTCGAGAGGTCCAACTCGAACGCGCTCGGCCCGTTCAGGATCGGCACGCCCAACGTCTCCAGGTGAGAAAGGTACTGGCGCGCGTACAGGATCGCCTGGGTGTGGTCCCGCAGGTACGACGAGGCGCTGACCCGGTTGACCACCAGCGAGTACGGCGCGGACGTTGCCGAAGGATCGTACCGGTGGGACTCGGCGTGGATCGGCTCGTACGGCAGCCCGCGACGGTCCAGCGTCGCGAACAGCGGCTTGAACCACTCCGGATGCTCGTACAGGATGCCGATCGGCTGCGCCATGACGTCCTCGCTGATGTTCAGTATGTCGCTCGGAATTGTAGCGTTATCGTCGAGTTGCCGATGCCGTACCCTTCGGCCGGTTGAGTCGATACATCCACCTGACCTGATTGGAGTCCTCGGGGTGCGTCGAATAGCCCTGGTCGCGCTGGCGATCCTGGTCGTCATCGCCATTCTGTCCCGACACACCTGGCTCACGGCGATCGGTGACGGCCTAGTCGCCCGAGACGAGGTCGGATCGGCCGACGTGATCGTCGTCCTGGCCGGCAACTCGCCGTTCCGTGCCCGCCACGCCGAGTCCCTCTACGCTCGCGGTCTGGCCCCCAACGTCATCATCTCGAACGAGCCGCTCTCCAGCCATGGCGTCCAGACGACCTGGCTGGAGCTCCGCCAACACGGCCTCGTCAGGCTCGCGATTCCCGATGAGGCGATCGTCCCGATCTCGGAGATCTCTGACAGCACCTACGAAGAGGCGCTCCGTAGTCGCGAAATAATGCAATCTCACGGCTGGCGCTCAGCGATCCTGGTCACCGATCCGTTCCACATGCGCCGCGCCCTGCTGACGTTCCGCCAGGCGTTTGGACCGGCCGGCCTCGCCGTCTCGGCCAGCCCCGCCGACGGCAGCAAGTACGGCGTCGACAACTGGTGGACCGACCGCAACGCGATCATGCGCGTCGCCCAGGAGTACTTCAAGCTCGGCTACTACATGGCGACGGGCCGCGTCTGATCCCTACCTGGGCCAGAGCGTCATCTCCTGCGTCCACGCTCGGGGTGGCTGCGTCAGCAGGTAATAGATCGCCTCCGCTACGTCCTCCGGCTCCAGGAACTTCGCGCCGCTCGCCTCGCGGTCGGCGCGCGTCCTGATCCCGAAGTCCGTCAGGATCCCGCCGGGCACGATCGTTGTGCACTTGATCGGCTCGTCAGCCACCTCGGCGGCGAGCGCCCGCATGAACCCTTCGAGTGCCGCCTTCGAGGAACAGTACGCCGACATGTTCGGATACCCCTGCCGCGCCGCCCCCGACGAGATCGCGATGATCTGGCCGCCGCCGCGTCGCCGGAGAGCCGGCAACGCCACCCGGGTTGCATTGAAGACGCCCAGCAGGTTCACCTCGATCACCTGTCGCCACTCGTTGGGCGCATGCTCGGCGACCGGCCCGTACCTTCCGACGCCGGCGTTGTTGACGAGCACATCCAGTCCCCCGTACTCCTGTTCGGTCGCAACGACGGCGGCATCCATCGCGGTCGGGTCGGTCACGTCGCCGACCCGTCCCATCGCCGTGATGCCCTGCTCCAGGAGCCCGTCGACGGCCGCGTTCAGCGTCGCCCAGTCGCGCGCTACCAGCGAGACGGCCGCTCCAGCCGCCCCGAGCCTGTGCGCCGTGGCCAGCCCCGCGCCGCGACTTCCTCCCGTGATCAGCACGACCTTGCCCACCAGCGGCCTCTCGCTACTCATCACGAGCTCCCTTGAAGTGTGGACGCAGCCGCCGATAGGTCTGATCGAGCGTCTCGGGCAGCACCTTGGTGTCGGCGGTGACCGGCATGAAGTTGGTGTCGCCTCCCCAGCGGGGCACGACGTGCAGATGCAGGTGCGCCGAGACGCTCCCGCCGGCCACCTCGCCCAGGTTCAGCCCGACGTTGAACCCCTGCGGCTGATATTCGGCTGTTAGTGCGGAGATTGACTGTTGCGTCAGCGCGAGCACCTCGGCGCCGATCTCAGGCGGAAGCGTCGCGAGGTCCCCGGTGTGGAGGTACGGCACCACCATCAGGTGGCCCGAGTTGTATGGGTACAGGTTCAGCAGCACGTACGCCCGCTCGGTCCGGCCGAGGATCAGGTGCTCCTCGTCGCGGTGCTCGGACGGCTTCACGCAGAAGATGCACCCCTCCGGCCTCCCCGTGCCGACGTAGCTCATCCGCCACGGCGTCCAGAGCCGGTCCAGCCGCGAGCCGATGCCCCCCGGCGTGCCGCCTTCGCCGCCGCCCGAAGCCGCACCCGGTTCGCTCACCAGGTCACGAGGGGCCGGATGAACTCGATCGCCTGCCGTGCGCAGGTCGGGCTGTCCGGCTTCTGGGTGAACTCCATCGAGAGCCAGGCGTCGTACTTCAACGCTCGCAGCGTCTCGATGATGTCCCGCCACGGCAAGAACCCCTGGCCGGGCGCCAGGCGATTCGAGTCGCCGAGCTGGACGTGCGCCAGGTACGGTCGGGCCGTGACCATCGCCGCCGGAATCGACTTCTCTTCGAGTGCCTGGTGGAACATGTCGGCTTCGAGCACCAGGTTGTCGATCCCGTCCCGCTCCATTGACTGGATGAACTCGACGGTCTCGGCCATCGTCATCAGGAAGTCGGTGTTGATCCGGTTCTGTGGCTCCAGGACGATCCGTCGTCCCTTGCCCTTCGCGTAGGTCGCCAGTTCGCCGACCGTCTGGCGGAAGTGGTCGAGCGCCGCCGCTCGCGACTCCATCATGCTCGCCCGGCCTCGGAACCCGCCGATCGAGGAGTCCACACCCCACTCGCCGGCCAGGTCGAGCACCGTCTTGTACCGCTCGATCGCCCGCTTGCGCCCGTC
>Ga0209382_10001830_pt1 | contig 32466 bp, 36 predicted proteins | sample SoiMetdeltSBSDD5_FD_187599 | JGI IMG/M metagenome (GOLD analysis project Ga0209382, IMG submission 187599) | Bulk soil microbial communities from a Populus tree surrounding site in Tennessee, USA - Soil MetaG P. deltoides SBSDD5 (SPAdes) (version 2) | ecosystem: Environmental > Terrestrial >...
TCGAGCCCTACCCGTTCGGGCTGATGATGCTGGGCGGCGATCCCCACGCCGGCTCCCCGCAGTCGCTCGACGTGGTGGCCTGGTCGTGTGGGACCGGATCGGTGCGGGCCGAGACCCCGCCCGACTGCCCCGCGGGGCGGCCTCTGCGCCTCGCCATCAGCTTCCCCGACTGCTGGGACGGCGAGCGGGTCGACAGCCCCGACCACACGGCCCACGTGGCGCGCAGCCGGGACGGAGCCTGCCCGGAGAGCCATCCCGTGCCCGTGCCCCAGCTGCTGCTGGCCATCAGCTACCCCGTGACCGGCGGCGGCCACGATCTGACCATGGCCTCGGGCACGGTGCTGACCGCCCACGCCGACTTCTTCAACGCCTGGGACCCGGACAAGCTGCGCACCGAGGTGGAACTGTGCCTCGACCGCGGCCTCGTGTGCGACGTGGCGAGCACACGTTCGTAGTGATTCGCCGGTCCCGGGATGGCAGGCTGGGGCCTTCCGTGAGCGTCCGCCTGCCGCCTGCCGGGGGACGGCGGGCGGGCTCTCACTCAGGCCTGAGGCCGGGGCGGCGGTAGCGCGCCGCGTACGCCGGGACCTCGGCATCACCCCGTAGGTCGGGGGCGGGCAGCGGGGCGCCGGGCACGGTGGCGAGGGGCACGACGCCGGCCCAGGTGGGCCGGTCGAGGTCCTCCTCCTCGTCGATGGGCGGCCCGGTGCGCATCTTCACCGAGCTCTCGTCCAGGGGCAGGGCCAGGACGAGCGTGGCCCGCAGCTCCTTCTCGCTGGGCGGGCGGACATCGGGGCCGCGGCCGGGCACGATGTGGTCGACCAGCAGGTCGAGGGCGGCGCGGCGCTCGTCCAGATCGGTGACGGGCGTGGCCCGGCCGAACACCACCACCGAGCGGTAGTTCATCGAGTGGTGGAAGGCCGAACGGGCCAGCACCAGCCCGTCCACGAGCGTCACGGTGACACACAGGTCGAGTCCCTTGGCCCCGCCCCGCATGAGCCGGCTGGCAGTCGACCCGTGTAGCAGCAGCCGGCTGCCGGCGCGCCCGTAGAGCATGGGGATGACGACGGGCCCGTGGTCGGTCACCAGGCCCACGTGGGCCACCAGGCCCTCGTCCAGCACGGCGTGGACCTGCTCGCGGTCGTAGTGGCCCCGGTCCGGCTGGCGGCGAACCGCGGTGCGGGCGGAGGGCGCGGGGGAGGGGGAGTCCACGCCCTCACGCTAGGGGAAGGACCTTCAGCCGGCGGGGGGAGTATCCAGGTTGGTCCAGTTGGCCGCGGCGGACCGGGCGCCGGCCGCGGTCAGGTCGCCGAGGCGCGCCATGTCGTCGGCGGTGAGCTCGACGTCGAGGGCGCCGACGTTCTCCTCCAGGTACTTGCGCCGCTTGGTGCCGGGGATGGGGACGACGTCGTCTCCCTGGGCCGCCAGCCAGGCCAGCGCGACCTGGCCGGGAGTGGCGCCGCGGGCCGCGGCCACGTCCCGGACCACCGTGACCAGCTCCAGGTTGCGGTCGAGGTTGTCGCCCTGGAACCGCGGCACGGTCCTGCGGAAGTCGTTGTCCTCCAGCTCGTCGAGGCTGGCCACGGTGCCGGTCAGCATGCCCCGGCCCAGCGGGCTGTAGGGGACCAGGGCGATGCCCGCCTCGCGGCAGGCGGGCACGATCTCGGCCTCGATGTCACGCGAGAACAGCGACCACTCGCTCTGCAGGGCGGCGATGGGATGGACGGCCGCGGCCCGGCGGACGGTGTCTGCCGACGCTTCGGACAGGCCCAGATGGCGGACCTTGCCCGCCCGGACCAGCTCGGCCATGGCGCCGACGGTCTCCTCGATGGGGACCCGGATGTCAGGGCGGTGCTGGTAGTAGAGGTCGATGTGGTCGACGCCGAGCCGCCCGAGCGAGGCGTCGCACGCTTGGCGGACATACTCGGCGTCGCCCCGCACCCCGCGGCGGCCCCGGGGCGCGGTGGGGTCGTCGTGGATGCCGAACTTGGTGGCGAGGACGACCTCGTCACGGCGGGAGGCGAGGGCCTTGCCCACCAGCTGCTCGTTGTGGCCCATGCCGTACACGTCGGCGGTGTCGAAGAACGTGATCCCGAGGTCGAGGGCCCGGGCCAGCGTGGCCTCGGCCTCGGCGGCGTCGGGGGTGCCGTAGGCGAAGCTCATGCCCATGCAGCCGAGGCCCTGGGCGGAGACGGACGGGCCGGTGCGCCCGAGAGAGCGGGACGGGAGGGTCATACCGGGAGCCTAGGAGGGCGACCCACCCGTCCCGCCCTGTGGGCGATTGTCGGGTCAGTGCGAACCGTGCACGTGATCGCAGAGCACGGGCTCGCCCGGCCGGACCTGGCCGCCGGAGGCGCCCTCGAGGGCAGCGAACGGGCCGCACTCGCTGGGGATGACCCACACGTGGATCATGGGCACGACTTCCTTGCGCACGGCGCCCGTGGGGCACGGGATGGGCGGGGCGCCCACCAGGGTGACCTGCCAGGCGTCGCCTCGCGGGTACCAGCACAGGTCGTTGTGCTCGTGGAACTGGGTCATGGGTCCGCCGAGGTCCGGCACCTGGTCGAGGGTGCGGGGCGGCTCCAGCAGGTACATGGCCGCGGCCAGCCGCTTCTCCCCGGTCGGCATGACCTGGTAGACGAGCGACTCCGGGTAGTTGGCGTCGAGCTCGTGGCCGTCGTTGGTCAGGGACCACTTGATGTAGTGCTCCCAGCCGGTGAAGGCGTCGCCGATCGAGCGGTAGCCGGCGGCGTAGGCCGCATCCGTGGTGGCGTAGTGCGCCGGGAGCTGCACCAGGGTGCTCGTCACCAGCGCCTCGGCCCGGGCCTGCTGCTCGGCGCTGACCCCGGGGAAGCCGCTCAGGTCGACGGGGAGCCTGGCGTCGTAGCGCCGCGGGATGACCGGCGTCGGGCCGGGGGCGTGATCGTGCGGCGGCTGGCCCGGATCGGTGCTCGGCGGATGGTCGTGCGGCGGCTCGCCCGGGTCGGTGCTCGGCGGGTGGTCGTGGTCGTCGGTGTGCCCGCCACTGTTGCGGCGGCTGTTGTTCCCGCCGTGGTCGTGGTCGTCGTCGTGATCGCCGACGGTCGTGCCGGTGTGATCGTGGTCGGGATCGGTGGTGTCGCGGTGCTCGTGGTCGGGATCGGTCGTGCCGGGGTGATCGTGGTCGTCGCCGTGCTCGTCCGAGTCGTGGTCGTCGCCCGAGGTGTGCTCGTGGTCGTCGTCGTGGTCGCCGATGGTGGCGGTCTCGTGCTCGTGCCCCTCGCCGCCGTGGTGGTGGCCGCCGGCCGCCACCGTGGCCGTCATCACGAGCGCGGCGGTCACCGCGGCCACCGGGACCGACGAGATCGACGGCATCCGCAGCAGCTCGGGGGCGACCGCCGCCGTGAGCGCGCCGGCCACGGCGATCAGGGCCAGGAGGGCCGCCATCGTGTCGGCGAACGCGGGGCCCTCGGCCGTCTCCAGGCCGTCTATGAAGCTGATGCCGGTGGTCTTGGCCACCAACCAGCCGCCCACGGCGAGGCTGTTGCCCGCCACGCCGAGCCAGGTGATCCACGGCCACGACCGGACCAGCGCCAGCGCGCCCCAGCCGACTTGGAACAGCGCCAGCGCGGCGAAAGCGATGGCAGCCTGGCGGTGCTCGCCGTGCACGCCGACCGCCGCAGCATGGATGATGCCCGCCCCGATCGAGGCGAGCGCGGCCCAGACAAGGCCTGTGGGGGATTCCTGCCCTGTGTCCATGCAGATGGGACGCGTTCGGGCCCGGTCTGGTTGCCGGTACGGCGGGTTGTGATCGTTTTGTAACGGTCAGAGGGCGCCGACGGACCCGTGCACGTGGTCGCACATGACCGCTTCGCCCGGCCTCACCTGACCGCCGCCGATGCCCTCGAGCGCAGCGAACGGCCCGCACTCGTTGCCGACGATCCACACGTGCAGCATCGGCTCCAGCAGCCGGCGCTCCATGCCCGCGGGGCACGGCGCCGGCAGGGGAGCGGCCGGGATGACCTGGTACGCACCGTCGGGGCCGGTCCAGCACAGGTCGTTGTGCACGTGGTACTGGACCAGCGCGCCACCCACCGGGGGCACGGTGTCGAGCGTGGCCGGCGGCTCGAGCACGTACATGGCGGCCTCGAGCGTGCGGCTGTTGCCCGAGCCCACCTTGTAGACCAGCGCCTCGGGGTAGGCGGCGTCGAGGTTGCGGCCGTCGTTGAGCAGGCTCCAGTTGACCAGGTGCTCGGTGCCCGTGACCGCGTCGCCGATCGGGCGGTAGCCGGCGTCGATCGCCACCTGCGGGTCGGCGAAGTGAGGGAGCTGCTGGATGTTGGCGGTCACGAGGGCCTCGGCCTCGGCCTGCTGCTCGGCCGTCACGCCCGGCACCCCGCTCAGGTCCACCGGGAGGGTGCCGTCGTAGGGAACGGCTCCGACCGGCGCGGCGGTGTGGTCCCCGTGCTCGGTCCCGGCCGCGCCCTCCTCGTCACCATGGTCGTGGGCGGGATCGTGGGCCGGGTCGTTGGCGCTGGCCGCCGACGTCGTGACGTGGTCGTGGCCGTCTTCGGAGTGGGTATGGCCGGAAGCCGCCGCCATGGCCGCCACCACCAGCACGCCGGTGGCTGCCGCGGCCGGGACCACGCCGGTGAGTGCCGGCAGCCGCAGCCGGCCCGGCGCCAGCAGGTAGGCCAGCGCCGCCAGCACCGCCACCGCCGCCAGCACGGCCGCGGTGGTGTCGGCGAACTGCGCGCTCTCGGCTGATTCCAGGCCGTCGATGAAGCCGATGCCCGACGTCTTGGCCAGCACCCAGCCGCCCACGGCCACCGCGTTTCCCACCGCGCCGAGCGCGATCACAGCCCGGGGCGCCCGCAGCAGGGCGAGGGCGCCCCACCCCAGTTGGAACGCGGCCAGCAGCGCGAAGGCGACCGCGGCCTGGCGGTGCTCGCTGTGCAGGCCCACGGCCGTGGCATGGATGGCACCGGCGCCGAGCGAGGCGAGCCCGGCCCACCACAGCGCGGTGGGCGTCGCGCCCGCGTCGGTCGGTCTCATGCGGTCGCTCCTCGTGGCAGGGGATGCGCCTCGGGCCGCGTCAGCCTGCCGGCGACTCGCCCAGGGTGTCTGCAGCGTACGCGTTCCGCCCGCCGATCCGTCGTCGGCGCCCGACGGTGTTCACTCCGGTTTCGTCACACCCCGATGGATTGCCACGGCCCCCAGATGGCGAAGGTCATGCCCCGGCTGGCCTGGATGTTGACGAACAGGGTGTGGCCGTCGGGGCTGAACGTGGCCCCGGCGAACTCGTCGTTGAAGCGGTTCGCCCCGGTGCTGGAGATCAGCCGGTTCAGCGCGATGTCAGACAGCTCCCCGCGGGGCGTCAGCGCCCGTACGAAGTTGTCGTTGACATTGTCCTCGCACAGCACGAGCGTGCCCCGGCGGCTCACGGTGATGTTGTCGGGGAAGTCCAGGGTCGCGGCGTCCGGCGACTGGTAGACGAGCCGCAGCTTCTTGGCGCCGATCTTGTACGCCCACACCTGGCCGGTGCCGTTGCCGAAGCCCTGCACGGGGTCGCTGGGGCCGGGCTCGGCGGGGCCGCCGCCCTGGGTGGAGCAGAAGTAGATGGTGTCCCGATCGTGGGTGGCGCCTTCCAGCCGCGAGAACCACGCGGCGCCCTGGGCCCGGCCCTGGTCGCCCACGTAGGTCAGCGCCTGGTTGTTGGTGGTCGAGGCCGGCTGCCCCGGGGTGAACGGGAAGGTGGGCGCGGGGTCGTCGATGTCGACCCAGGTGACGTCGTAGCTGGCGCCTTCGGGCTGGGCCGCGGCCAGGTCGGCCTGGGGCATGCCCCGCACCGCCAGCATCTGCAGGCGGCCACCGTCGAGGAGCCGGCCCTCGCGCATCGGGTGGCGCGGCGGCGTGTAGCGGTAGAAGCCCGAGGGGAAGCCGAAGTTGTCCTCGGTGAGGTAGAGGTCGCCGTGGGCGGGATCGAAGGCCACCGCCTCGTGGGCGAAGCGCCCGGCGGCGGTGATCGGCTCGCGGGAGGACTGGCCACCGACGGGCACCTCGAAGATGAACCCGTGGCGCTGGGTCAGCGGCACGTTGGACACGCCGGTGAAGTCGGGGCCCACGTCGGGACCGTTGATGGTCTCCTCGCAGCTCACCCAGGCGTCCCAGGGCATGGCCCCGCCCGAGCAGTTCATCTGCGTGCCGTTGAGGCTGACGAACGAGGAGATGACCTCGCCGAACGGCGTGACCTCGGTGGTGGTGGTGCCGCCGCCGGCCATCCGGTCGTAGGCGGCGCCGGCGTCACCGAAGGCCGGGACCGGGTTGTTGATCTCATGGTTGCGGATCAGCGTGAGGTTGCCGCGCTTGGGCTTGAAGCAGGCCATGCCGTCGTGGCGGCCGGGGAGCACCGTGCCGTCGTCCAGGAGGACGGTCTGCTCGGTGTCGTGGAACGACCGGTACTGGAAGCCGTCGGGCAGCCACAGCCGCACGGTGCCGTCGCGCAGGTCGGGGATGGGACCGAGCGGCGGTGCCGCGGCGGCGGGCAGGGGCCCGGCCAGCAGCCCGGCGAACGGGCCTCCGGTCATCCCCGCCACCAACGCACCTCCGGCGGCGGCCGCTCCGCCCCCGAGGAACCGACGCCGACCGAACCTGTTGCTCATCCTGACCCCTCCCCCTGGTTGCCCCAAGGGTCGGCCACCGTGGGGGTGGCCGACCCCTTGACAAAATGTTTAGCGCGTCGCGGCCGGGTCAGTCGGAGCTGACGGCGGCGGCGGGCTCAGCCACCTCGGCGGCCGGCCCCTGGCCGTTGGCCATGGCCGCGGTGTCGCCGTCACCGGAGCCGCCGGCGATGCCCGCGCTCTCCCGCTTGGAGAACAGGATGGCCCCCAGCAGCACCACCAGGGCCACCGCCGCGATCACGTACGCGCCGCCGGTGGGCGTCGTCGAGATCGTGGTGAGGAACCGGCCCTCGTCCCGGTGCACCTCGACGTTGGACATGGCGATGATGGCCGGCAGGATCAGCAGCGAGACCAGGTTCATCACCTTGATGAGCGGGTTGAGCGCCGGGCCCGCGGTGTCCTTGAACGGGTCGCCGACGGTGTCGCCGATGACCGCGGCCATGTGGGGCTCGGAGCCCTTGCCGCCGTGGTGGCCGTCCTCGATGTACTTCTTGGCGTTGTCCCAGGCGCCACCGGCGTTCGACAAGTAGTTGGCCATGAGCTGGCCCACCAGGATGACGGCCGCCAGGAAGGCGCCCAGGGCGGTGAAGCCGATGCCGAAGCCGATGATGACCGGGGTGAGCACGGCCAGCAGGGCCGGCGTGGCCAGCTCCCGCAGCGAGGCCCGGGTGCAGATGTCGATGACCGGCGCGTAGTCCGGCCGCTTCTCGCCCGACATGATCTTGCCGTCGGCGAACTGGTTGCGGACCTCCTGCACCACGACGCCGGCGGTGCGGCCCACGGCCCGGATGGCCAGGGAGGAGAACAGGAACGGCACCGCGCCGCCGATCAGCAGGCCGATGAACACCTTGGGGTCGGCCACGTTGATGGGCAGGGCGCTGAAGATGCCGCCGGCCGTGTCCTTCAGGGACTCGACGAAGCTCGACTCGAACACCTCGGTGCCCGAGATCTCGATGAAGCTGGCGAACAGCGCCACCGCCGCGATCACCGCCGAGCCGATGGCGAAGCCCTTCGTGACCGCCTTGGTGGTGTTGCCCACCGCGTCCAGGCTGACCATGACCCGCTCGGGCTCGCCGTGGAACTCGCCGGTCATCTCCGCGATGCCGGCGGCGTTGTCGGCCACCGGGCCGAACGTGTCCTCCGACACCACCACGCCGGTGGTGGCCAGCATGCCCATGCCGGTCAGGGCCACCAGGTACAGCGAGAACTGGGTGTCGCCGCCGCCGAGGCCGATGGCCGCGCCCAGCGCCACGGCGATGGCGATGATGGCCCACACCGAGGACTCCAGGCCCGACGCCGTGCCGGCCAGCACGGTGGTGGCCGGGCCGGTCTCGGCCGCGTCGGCGATCTCCTGCACCGGCTTGGTCTCGGTGGACGTGAAGTACTCGGTGATGCGGCTGGCCACCTGGGCCAGGATCAGGCCGATCAGCACGGCGCCGAACATGCGCAGGCCGACGTTGGCGATCTGGCCGTCGGGGTTGCCGATGTAGACGAGCGCCACGCCCAGCGTGCCCAGGACCGTCAGGATGCCGGCGGTGAGGAAGCCCCGGTTGATGGGGCCCATGGCGGACTTCTCGTCCTCCCGGGCCCGCACCATGAACACGCCCACGATGGAGGCGAGCACGCCCACGGCCCGGGCGGCCAGCGGGAACAGGGCACCGGCAGCCCACAACGCGGGCTGGTCGGGGAAGATCCGCTGGAAGGCGGGCACGCCGAGGATGATCGAGGCCACGAGGGTGACCTCGTAGGACTCGAACAGGTCAGCCGCCATGCCGGCGCAGTCGCCGACGTTGTCGCCCACGTTGTCGGCGATGGTGGCCGGGTTGCGGGGGTCGTCCTCGGGGATGCCGGCCTCGACCTTGCCCACCAGGTCGGCGCCCACGTCGGCCGCCTTGGTGAAGATGCCGCCGCCGACCCGCAGGAACAGGGCGAGCAGCGAGCCGCCGAACCCGAAGCCGATCAGGATGGCCGAGGCCGTGTTCTGGAAGATCATGAAGATGATGGTGGCGCCGAGCAGGCCCAGGCCCACGCAGAACATGCCGCACACGCCGCCGGTCCGGAACGCCACCTGGAGGGCGGGTGCCATCTTGCCGGTGCGGGCCGCGGCCGCGGTGCGCACGTTGCCGCGCACGGCCAGGCTCATGCCGATGAAGCCGGTGAGGCCGGACATGAGGCAGCCGGCGAGGAACGCCAGGGTGCGGGCCGTGCCCGACGCGGCGAAGGACAACGCCTCGGACCCGTCCGCCTTCTCGACCGCCACCGAGGTCGCGAAGACGATGACCGCCAGGGGCACGAGGATGAACGCGATCGTGCGGAACTGGCGCTTCAGGTAGGCGAGGGCGCCCTCCTGGATCGCCTTGGCGATCTCGATCATCTTGGGCGTGCCCTGGTCGGCGGCAAGGACGCCCCGCACCAGCGCGAAGCCCACAGCCAGCGCCAGCAGGGCGGTGATCGCCGAGCCGATCAGGATGAACCATTCACCCCCTTTGAGGGTGAAATCCTGGAAGCCGCCTTCACCGGCGGCGAGTAGGTGCACCATGCGTGCGTCTCCCCTGTGCTCTCAGACTGCTCTGTCTGTCTCGCGGTTCTCGCCGTGCTCGCCGTTCATCCGGTTGCCGGGGTCCGGGCTGAGCGTGCGGGTCACGTACACCTGGCGGGCCACCCGTTGCCCGATGGTGCGGGTGTGACCGGCGATCTCGACGACCAGCGGGCCGTCGAACGGATGCTTCTCGACCACCGCCACCTCGGCCCCGGGCACCACCCCGAGCGTCCCGAGGAACGAGAGGATCTCGGCGTCGGTGGAACCCGACACCGCCACCTCGGCCACGTCCCCGGGCTCGAGCGAGTACAGCTCGGGGGTGTTGGGCAGCTCGTCGGCCTCGGGCTGGGGGATGGGGAAGCCGTGCGGGCAGGTGTCCGGCCGGTGCAGTGCCACGTAGAGGCGGTCGGTCACCTCGTCCGGCAGCTCGTGCTCGAACGCCACCGCCAGCTCGTCGGCCTCGTTCCAGGCGTAGCCCAACATGTCGGCCAGGAAGCGCTCGACGATGCGATGGCGGCGGATGGCGGACACGGCGGCGCGCCGGCCCGCGGCGGTGAAGGTCACGCCCTGGTAGGGCCGGTGGTCGACCAGGCCCCGGTCGGCGAGGCGCTTGACCAGGGTGGTGACCGTTCCCGGCGACAGGCCGAGCCGGTCGGCGAGGGTGCCGGTGTGGGCCTCGGAGCCGTCACGGGTGAAGCGGTAGATCGCCTTCAGCGCCTCACGCTCGGACTTGGTGAACTCGGTCTGCTGCATCAAAGGGTTTGGTCCCTCAAAACCCCGGCTTCGGTGGTTTGCGAACTGCTTGCCTACCACGGCGCGCAGTTCGCCCCCAAACCCAGGCTGTGCCAAACTCCACGCTCGCGTCCCTGACGGGGTGTCAGATTGAGAGGCTTTGTGGCAGGGACTACCGCGCCGGCGATAGCGGGTTGGTTCACCAGCGAGGACGACCCCGCGCTCCTGGGGACGCGCTGCCGGGAGTGCGGCACGGTGTTCTTCCCGCGCGAGGAGGCGTTCTGCCGCAACCCAGGGTGCGCGGGGGAGGCGTTCGACGAGGTCGCGCTGTCCCGCCGGGGCCGGGTGTGGTCGTACACCGACGCTCGGTACCAGCCCCCACCGCCCTACGTCCCGGTGTCCGATCCCTACGAGCCGTTCGCGCTCGCAGCAGTGTCCCTCGAGGCCGAGGGGCTGGTGGTGCTGGGCCAGGTGGCGACCGGGTTCGGCGTCGCCGACCTGAAGGTGGGGGACGAGGTCGAGCTGGTGGTCGAGCCGCTGTACACGGATGATGACGGCACCGTGCGGACGACCTGGCGCTGGAGGCCGGTATGAGCGACGACGTCGCCGTGGTCGGGGTGGGGATGCATCCGTGGGGCAAGTGGGGCCGGCCGTTCCAGTCCTACGGCGTCCATGCCGCCCGGGAGGCGCTGGCCGACTCCGGGCTGGACTGGTCGGACGTGCAGCTGGTGGTCGGGGGCGAGACGGTCCGCAACGGCTACGCCGGTTACGTGGCCGGGGCCACCTTCGCCCAGGCGCTGGGCTGGAACGGTGCCCGGGTCGCCACCGCCTACGCCGCGTGCGCCACCGGCGCCCAGGCACTCGACGTGGCCCGCGCCCGCATCCTGGCCGGGATGTGCGACGTCGCGCTGGTCGTGGGAGCCGACACCACGCCCAAGGGCTTCCTCGCCCCCAACGCGGGCGAGCGCTGGGACGACCCCGACTGGCTGCGCTTCCGCCTGCTGGGCATGACCAATCCGGCCTACTTCGCGCTGTACGCCCGCCGGCGCATGGACCTCTTCGGCGCCACCGTCGACGACTTCGCCGCGGTCAAGGTCAAGAACGCTCGCCACGGCCTGGCCAACCCCCGGGCCCGCTATCGCAAAGCGGTGACGGCCGACGAGGTCGCGGCCTCGCCGGTGGTGGCCGACCCGCTGCGGCTGCTGGACATCTGCGCCACCTCCGACGGCGGCGCCGCGGTGGTGCTGACGTCCGCGGCGTTCGCCCGTTCCCGCGGCATCCCCGCGCTGCGCCTGCGGGCGGTGGCGACAGTGACGCCGACGTTCCCCAACACGGTCATCGAGATGCCCAACTTCGCCACCGACTCGACCGTGGCCGTCGCTCCGGGCGAGCTCACGTTCCGGGACTCGATCGCCCATGCCGCGTACGAGGAGGCGGGGCTGGGGCCGGAGGACGTGTCGCTGGCCGAGGTCTACGACCTGTCCACGGCCCTGGAGCTCGACTGGTACGAGAACATCGGCCTGTGCAAGCCCGGCGACGCCGAAGCCTTGCTGCGCGCGGGCGACACCACCCTGGGCGGCCGGGTCCCGGTCAACCCGTCCGGCGGCCTGGCCTGCTTCGGCGAAGCCGTCCCCGCCCAGGCCCTGGCCCAGGTGTGCGAGGTCGCCTGGCAGCTCTGGGGCCGCGCCGAGGGCCGCCAGGTCGAGGGCGCCCGCGTCGGCATCACCGCCAACCAGGGCCTGTTCGGCCACGGCTCCTCGGTCGTCCTCTCGGTGTAGCCAGGCCGTCCCCATCGCCCTTTGCTGCCCGCTGGGGTACAACTTCTGCGGCGGGCTCTCCCCAGCCGACGCCGGCACGACCGGCAGGAGGTCCAGTCATGGGCTTCATGGACAAGGTCAAGGGCATGCTCAGCGGCCATCGCGACCAGGCCGAGCAGGGCATCGAAAAGGGCGGCGACATCATCGACGACCGCACCGGCGGCAAGTACGCCGGCCAGGTCGACAAGGGTCAGGACGCGGCGCGGGACGCACTGCGCAAGCTGGACGACGGGGGCGGGGACGCCACGTCGTAGCCACCGCTCGTCGGTCGTCAGCTCGGTGTGGACGCGCCAGGGGGAGCGCACTGTCGAGCGCTCCTCCTGGCTGTCAGTTGCGAGTGTCTCGGATGGGCGTCAGCGGGCCACCGCGGCGGTGGCGTTGACGATGCCCTCGCCGTAGAGGCCGTTGAAGGCGGTCGTGCCCTCGCACACGGCATTGAACTCGGGCGGCCGGCCGACATCCGTGTAGTCCTGGATCCCGCCCGCGGGGCAGGCGTGGTCGGTCGCGGTCTGGGCGATGATCTGCGCGACCGTGTCCGGGGCCAGCGAGAAGCCGCGCCCGTGGCCCTGGCGCGTGCCGTGGGCCTGGATCACCAGGGCGGCCAGGCCGGCCACGTGGGGTGACGCCATCGACGTGCCCTGCAGCCCGGTGTAGAAGCCGCAATTGTTGCCCCGGCGGTCGCAGCTGACGGCCGAGAAGTCGTCGGTGGGCGTGCCGTCCGGGTTGGCGAGTCCCTCGTCGATCGCCACCGGGAGCGGGTACGACGAGAGCACCTGGGTGGCCGGGGTCCGGAAGATTGGGGTGCCCAGACCGTCACGGAAGTAGCCGCCCGGGGCGGCGACCTCGATGCTGCCGAGGCCGTAGGTCGAGAAGTCGGCCTTGGTCCCCGTCGGACCGACCGCGGACACCGTGATCACGTGCGGGCCCTCGGCCGGCATGTCCAGGCACTGGTTCGTGACGGTGCGGGTGACCTCGGTGTTGAGCGGGAAGTCCGGGCTGATGGCGTCGACGCGGGTCGGCGCCGCCAGGTCCGTGTGCTCGTTGCCGGCCGCCGCCACCAGGGTGACACCGTGGTCGTGCGCGTAGTTCAGCCCGGCCTCGACGGTCTGGCGGACGAATGCCTGCTCGGCGATCTGCTCGGGAGTGCTCGGGCCCGAGATGACCTGGCCGGCTTCCGTGCAGTTGTACAGCCACGGGTCGGTGAAGAAGCTCATGTTGACCACGTCGAGCCCGGCGTCGCCGGCATAGGTGAGCGCCGCCACCGTCTCGAACAGGAAGAAGAACCCGGAGTCCTGGCCGGCCCGGACGTTCACGATCGTGGCGTCGGGCGCCACGCCGGCGATGCCGATGCCGTTGCGGGCGGCGGCCACCGTGCCGGCCACGTGCGTGCCGTGGCCGCCCTGGTCGACGTTGGCGGGGTCGATGCAGGTCGGGACCTCGCACTCCCCGTCGATCGACGGGATGTCCATCGTGAAGTTGCGGGACAGCGCGGCGTCGAAGTTCGGCGCGATGTCCGGATGCGAGGCGTCGACGCCCGTGTCGATGATGCCGACGGTCACGCCCTTGCCGGTGGCCCGGCGGTGGGCGCCGTCGGCGGTGGCGCCGATCATCTGCATGTCCCACTGCTGGGCGGCGAGCGGCTCGGCCCGGTTGCCCTGGCCCCGGCCCTGGCCCACGGCGGGCGCACCCCGGCGGGCGGCCCGGTCGGCCAGCGACGGCCGTTCCTCGGCGAATCGATGGGGCATGCCGGGCCGCGTGGTGCCGACCGCGTGGTTGCGGGCGGCGGCGGTCACCGCGTCGGCGGCCCGGACGTCAGTCAGGAAGCTGGCCGAGTCCGATTCGACCAGGGCGATGCTCACGGCATCGTTGACCGCGACGACCTGGCCCCCGGCCGAGGCCACGGCGTCGGCCGCGGCGGCGGCGTCGCCCTGGAAGGCGACCACGTACTCCCCGCCGCCCCTGGCCGGCTGGGCCGTCCGTTCGGCGGACCCTCCCTCCGCCCCGCCGGTCGGGGTGGCTCCGGCGGCGACCGACGTGCTGACGAGGGCAAGGGCACCCAGCGATGCTCCCGCGACGACGCGGATCCTGCGCATGTACGTTCCCCCCTGTAGTGAACGAATCGTCCGATCCTAGACACATCGCGTGTCACATCGTCCAGTGGACGGCGAGTGAACCTAGTCGGACCGCCAGCTGTTGAGCCGCGAACTTGACGTTCCGTGGTCGCTTCAAGCGAGCCAGCGACTCACGGCATCGACGATGCATGCAGGCTCGATGCGGCCTGCCACCTCCAGCGTCACCCGCATCACGGTTTGTACACCGCCGCTGACCTCGCTGCACGACGAAAGCACGGCATGGCCGCGGACGCGGTCGCCCGCGGCCAGGGAGCCCGGGAACCGGACCTCGTCCGTGCCGACGTTGAGGCCGGCCGACGCGTCCACCGTGACGACGTCGGGCAGCACGCGGTTGGTGAGCGCCAGCGCCAGGTACTCCGGTCCGCCGCCGGTCGCCTCGTCGAACTGCTCGAGCATCGTGGCGGTCACGTCGACCCAATCGCTCGTGCCCAGGTCCTGGCCCACCGCGGCGCGCAGGTCGTCGAGGCTGAGCATCACGGGTGCTGGGAGCTGACGCTGACGACCTCGCCGGTCATGTACGTCGAGTAGTCACTGGCCAGGAAGGCGATCACCGTCGCCACCTCCCACGGCTCGGCGGCGCGGCCGAAGGCTTCGCGGCCGGCCAGCTCGTCGAGCAGCTCGTCGCTCGTCACCTTGGCCAGGAACGGGTGCATGGCCAGGCTCGGGGCGACCGCGTTGACCCGGACGCCGTGGGGCGCGGCCTCGATGGCCGCGCTGCGGGTGAGGGCCATGACGCCGGCCTTGGCCGCGGCGTAGTGGGCCTGGCCCGCCTGGGCCCGCCAGCCCAGCACCGAGGCGTTGTTCACGATCACGCCCGAGCCCTGGGGGCACAGCACCCGCAGCGCGGCGCGGGTGCAGCGGAACGTGCCGGTGAGCGTGACGTCCACCACCTTGTGCCACTGGGCGTCGGTCATGTCCACGAGGTCGGCGGTGCCGCCCAGGCCGGCGTTGTTCACCACCACGTCGATCCGCCCGTGGCGCTCGACCGCGGCGGCGAACAAGCGCTGCACCTGGTCCTCGTCGGTGACGTCGCAGGGGACCGCCAACGGGTCGCCGAGATCGGCCGCGGTCTCGGTCAGGCGGCGCTCGTGGGCGTCGCTGATCACCACCTCCGCGCCCTCGGCGAGCAGGCGGCGGGCGGTGGCCGAGCCGATGCCCGTCCCGGCCGCCGCGGTGACCAGCGCGACCTTGCCGTCCAGCAGGCCGTGGCCGGGTGGCTCCGCGATCATTTCGGCAGTCCCAACGCGCGCTCCCCGATGATGTTGCGCTGCACCTGGTTCGACCCCCCGTAGATCGTGTCGGCCCGGCTGAACAGGAACAGGCGGACCAGCGCGGCGACGTCCTCGTCACCGCCCGCGAGGGCCGCGGCGCCGAGCACGTCCATGGCGATCTCACCCAGCCCCCGATGGAAGGTGGCCCAGTACAGCTTGCCCACCAGCGCCTCGCGCCCCAGCGTGCCGCTCTCGCTGCCGGCCAGCGTCCGCAGAGCGTTGAGCCGCATGATCTCCAGCCCGATGTGGGCCTGCGCCAGGCGCTGGCGCATGACCGGGTCGTCGGCCGCGCCGGTCCGCCGGGCCAGGGCCGTGATGGCGGCCAGCTCGTTGCGGAAGTTGAGCTGCTGGCCGAGCGTCGAGGCGCCCCGCTCGAACGCCAGCGTGCCCATGGCGACGGCCCAGCCGCGGCCCACGCCGCCCACCACGTTGTCGCCGCCAGTGCGGGCGCGGTCGAAGAACACCTCGTTGAACTCGCTGTCGCCGGTCAGCTGCACGATGGGCCGGATCTCGATGCCGTCCTGGCGCATGGGGACCAGCAGGTAGGACAGGCCCTTGTGCCGGGGCACGCCCTCGGCCGGCGGGGACGTGCGGGCCAGCACGAAGCACCAGTCCGCCCACTGGGCCAGCGACGTCCACACCTTCTGGCCGGTTACCAACCACTCGTCGCCGTCGGGCTCGGCCCGGGTGGCCACGTTGGCGAGGTCGCTGCCCGCGTCGGGCTCGGAGTAGCCCTGGCACCAGAGCTCGTCGCCGGTCACGATCGGTGGCAGGAAGCGGGCCTGTTGCTCGGGCGAGCCGAAGGCGATCACGGTCGGCCCCAGCAGCGTCTCGCCGATATGGCCGACCCGCCCCGGTCCCTGCGCCCGCGCGTACTCCTCGTAGAACGCCACATGGCGGCGGAGTGACAGCCCCCGGCCGCCGTGCTCCTTCGGCCAGCCCACACAGGTCCAGCCGTGGGCGCTCAGGTGGCGCTCCCACTCGCGGCGCTCCTCGTAGCAGGAGTGCTCGTCGCCCGGCCCACCTCGCCCGCGAACCGCGGCGAAGTCCCCCCGCAGGCTGTCCTCCAGGAAGGTGCGCACCTCGTCCCGGAACGCCCGGTCGTCCGTACTCTCCCTCAGGTCCACGGGGCTGAACCTATCTGACACACCGTCAGGTTTCGACCCGGCCTACCCTGGCGCGGGTGTCCGACCGCGTCCCGTACCTCACCAGCCGGCTGCAGGGGTTCGGCACGACCATCTTCGCCGAGATGTCGGCGCTGGCCGTTCGCACCGGGGCCATCAACCTCGGCCAGGGCTTCCCCGACTACGAGGGCCCGCCCGAGGTGCTCGACGGGGCGGTGGCCGCCATCCGGGCCGGCCACAACCAGTACCCGCCCGGGCGCGGCGTGCCTGTCCTGCGCGAGGCGATCGCCCGCCACCAGGCCCGCTTCTGGGGCCTGGCGTACGACCCCGACACCGAGGTGCTGGTCACCGCGGGCGCCACCGAGGCCATCGCCGCCGCCTGCCTCGCGCTGTGCGAGCCGGGCGACGAAGTGGTCGTGCTCGAGCCGACCTACGACAGCTACCAGGCGTCGATCGCCATGGCCGGCGCCCACCCGAGCTTCGTCCGCCTGGAGCCGCCGGCCTACCGGCTCGACGTCGACGCCTTGCGGGCCGCGATCACGCCGCGGACCCGGCTGCTGCTGGTCAACTCGCCGCACAACCCCACCGGCACGGTCCTGTCCCGGGACGAGCTGACCGCCATCGCCTCGGTCGCCATCGAGCACGACCTGCTGGTCGTGACGGACGAGGTGTACGAGCACCTCACCTTCGACGGCACCGAGCACATCCCGCTGGCGAGCCTGCCCGGCATGCGCGAGCGGACGGTGGCGATCTCGTCGGGCGGCAAGACCTTCAACACCACGGGCTGGAAGATCGGCTGGGTGTGTGCCCCGGCCGAGCTGGTCACCGCGGTCACGACCGCCAAGCAGTTCCTCACCTACGTGAACGGCGGGCCGTTCCAGCCCGCCATCGCGGCCGGGCTCGACCTGGGCGACGACTACTTCTCCGGCCTCGCCGCCGACCTGGCGGCCCAGCGCGACATCCTGTGCGCGGGCTTGGCCGGCGCCGGCTTCACGGTCTTCCGCCCGCAGGGGACGTACTTCGTGACCGTGGACATCCGCCCGCTGCGGCCCGACGGGGACGGCATGGCGTTCTGCCGCGAGCTGCCGGACCGGTGCGGCGTCGTGGCCGTCCCCAACCAGGTGTTCTACGCCGACCCGGCGGCGGGGCGGCACCTGGTCCGCTTCTCGTTCGCCAAGCGGCCGGCGGTGCTGCACGATGCCGTGGCCCGCCTGGCCAAGCTCCCGGAGGTCGTGTGATGAAGGTAGCCGTCGTCCAGCACGACATCGTGTGGGAGGACAAGGACGCCAACTTCGCCCGGCTGGCCCCCCAGATCGAGGCGGCTGCGGGCACCGGTGCCCGCCTGGTGGTGCTGACCGAGACGTTCTCGACCGGGTTCTCGATGCGCACCGACGTCACCGCCGAGCCCGAGGGTGGCCCGTCGTCGCAGTTCCTCGTGTCGCAGGCCAAGGAGCACGGCGTGTGGCTGTGCGGCTCGGTCCCCGAGGTCGCCGTCCCGGGCGATCAGCCCTACAACTCGCTCGTCCTGGCCAACCCCGACGGCGAGGTGGCGGCCCGCTACCGCAAGCTGCACCGCTTCGCCTACGGCGGCGAGGACCGCCGGTTCTCCGCCGGCTCCCAGCCGGTCACGGTGGACATCGAGGGCCTCCGGGCCAGCCTGTTCGTCTGCTACGACCTGCGCTTCGCCGACGACTGGTGGGCGCTGGCCCCGGACACCGACGCCTATCTGTGCCCGGCCAACTGGCCCGACACCCGCCGGGCCCACTGGCAGGTGCTGCTGCGGGCCCGCGCCATCGAGAACCAGGCCTACGTCGTCGGCTGCAACCGCGTCGGCCAGGCGGGCGGCGGCAAGCTCACCTACGCCGGGGACAGCGCCATCGTCGACCCCATGGGCGAGACCCTGGCCTCGGGCGCCGGCACCGAGGCCCTGCTGGTGGCCGAGGTCGACCCCGCGCGAGTGGCCGAGGTGCGGGCCGAGTTCCCGTTCATGGCCGACCGCCGACAGATCGGGGCCGAGCTGGACATGTGACGGTCGTGGACGACGCGGCGTTCCGGGAACTGTTCGACGCCCACCTGGCGGACGTGTGGCGCTATGCCCGCCGCCGCTGCACCACGTCCGCCGACGCCGACGACGTGGCGGGGGAGACGTTCGCGGTGGCCTGGCGCCGCCGCGCCGACGTGCCGCCGGACGGGGGCGACGCCCGGCTGTGGTTGCTCGGCACCGCCCGCCGAGTCCTCGCCAACCAGCGCCGCAGCCAGGGCCGCCAGCACCGGCTCCACGTCCGCGTCGCCAGCGTGGCCCGGCCCGTGCCGGCCGAGGCGCGCGACGGCTCGGCGCTCTGGGATGCACTGTCCCGGCTGACGCCCGAGGAACGCGACCTGCTGATCATGCGCGCCTGGGACGAGCTGCCGGTGACCGAGATGGCTGTGCTGCTGGGCTGCACGCCCAACGCCGTGTCCCTGAGGCTGCGCAAGGCCCGGCGCCGCCTGGCTGACGCCCTGGACCGGACAGAGAGCGCGGGATCCCGGACATCTCCGGCGCGATCCCGACCGCCGGAAGGAGGCCAGCCGTGACCGACGACCCGATGGACGCACTGCTCGCTCCCCTCGACCCGTCGCGCACCCAGGCCCCTCCGCCCCGGGGATCGATCCGCTACGCCTCGATCCTGGAGCGCGCCATGGCCGACACCGACACCCTCACGCCGATCTCGCTCACCGGCCGTCCCCACCGCTGGCGCCGGTACCTGGGGGCCGTGGCCGCCGCCACGCTGGTCGCAGTCGTGGCCAGCGCGGCCCTGTTGGGGCGTGGCGCCGACGATCCCGACCCGATCAGCGTGGTGTCCAGCGCGGCCGAGAGGACCGGCGACGTCACCAGCTTCCGGGCCTCGTTCGAGGAGGAGACCGACGACTCGGTGGCCACCGGCACGATCGAGGTCAACGGCCGCGACAATTACAGCCTCGACGTCATTACCACCTCCAAGGAGGACGGCCACGTCGAGCGCGACATCACGGTCGTCATCGGCCGCCACGCCTGGCAGAAGCTGCCGGACGGGAGCACCCATACCACCCTGGCCCGCCGTGGCGGCATGGAGCCGTTCGGCTCGTCGTCCCAGGCGGTCGTGGCGGCCGCCCTGTCCGGGAGTGATGTCGCGGTCGTGGGCCATGAGACCGTCCGGGGCGAGCCCACCACCCATTTCCGGATCACGCTGGACGACGCCGCCCGGTCCGCCCTCGCCGACCTGGAGCCGAACGTCTTGGGCTGGTTCGGCTTGAACACCCCCGTGGTCGTCAACACCGTCGACGTGTGGGTCGGCGGTGACCTGATCCGCCGGATCCAGGTCCAGACCGACTACTCCAGCACCACGACCGACTACTACGACTTCGGCGCCGACATCGTCATCGAGCGGCCCGCCTGGGCTGGCTGATCGTCAGGCGTTGGCCTTGAGGAAGGCGATGTCGTCCTTGCGGCCCTCGTCGGCGGTCTCGCAGATCACCGGGGCTCCGGCCTTGCTCACCACCGCCACCAGCAGCTCGGGGTCGATCGTCCCCGTGCCGATGTTCGCGTGGCGGTCCCGGCCGGAGTTGTGCTCGTCCTTGGAGTCGTTGCAGTGGACCAGGTCGATGCGCCCGGTGATGCCGAGGATGCGCTCGACCGCGTCGACCAGCGCTTCGCCCGCGGCCCACGCGTGGCAGGTGTCGAGGCAGAAGCCGATGCCGGTGTCGCCGATGGCCTCCCACAGGCCGGCGATGGTGTCGAAGTGGCGGGCCATGGCGTGGTCGCCGCCCGCGGTGTTCTCCAGGTAGATGGGCACGTCGGTCTCGATCGTGTCGATGCCCTTGCGCCAGCGGAGGAACCCGGCGCCGGGCTCGTCGTCCTCGGTGACGTGCCCGCCGTGGACGATGACCGCCCGGGCACCGATCTCGGCCGCGGCGTCCACCGTCTGTTGCAGGATCTTGCGCGACGGGATGCGGATCTTGTTGTTGGGCGACGCCAGGTTCACCAGGTAGGGCGCGTGCACGTAGATCGGCAGGTCGGAGGCCTTGAGCTCGGCCGCGTCCTCCCGGGGTGCGGGCTTGCGCCAGCTCTGGGGGTCGCCGAGGAAGATCTGCACGACGTCGGCATCCTCGGCGGCGGCGGTGCCGAGCGGGTCGGCGGAGTGGATATGCGATCCGATGAGCACGCTTCTACCCTACGCGTTTGTCCCACGGTCTCTATACCCCGCTAGGGTATTGGTGTGCCCGGCTACACCATGACCAAGGACGACTACCTCAAGCGGCTGCGCCGCATCGAGGGCCAGGTGCGAGGCCTGCAGCGCATGGTCGATGCCGACACGTACTGCATCGACGTGCTCACCCAGATCTCGGCCGTGACCAGCGCCCTGCAGTCGGTGGCGGTGGGACTGCTCGACGAGCACCTGCACCACTGCGTGACGGACGCGGTCGCGTCCGGCGCCCCTGACGCGGCCGAGAAGGTCACGGAGGCCACCCGCGCCATCGAACGCCTGGTCAAGTCTTGAGCACGCCCGCACAGGCCGACCTGCCCATCATCGGGATGACCTGCGGCTCGTGCGCGGCCCGCATCGAGCGCACGCTCAACCGTCTCCCCGGCGTCGAGGCCACCGTCAACTACGCCACCGAACGCGCCCGCGTGACGTACGACCCCGGCACCGTGACCCCGGACGACCTCGTCGCCGCGGTCGAGGACGTCGGCTACCACGTCGCCTCCACCGCCACCTCCACGCCTGCCCCGGTCACTGTGCCCGCGCCCGCCCCGGTCGCCTTTCTGCCCCGCAAGCCGGCCGCCACCGCCCGGTCCGCCTCTGCCGCGGCTGCGGCCGGTCGGGCCGCAACCGGGGCGCAGCTCACCTCGCCCGCGGGCGCCGGTCCGGCCGGATCCGGGGCACCGACGACTTCCGTGCCGAGCCGGTTGGAGCCGGGCGGGAGCCCCCCGCGGGATCCCCTGGTGGTGCGGTTGCTGGTGGCGCTGGTGCTGGCTCCGCCCGTGATCGCGCTTTCGATGATCTCCGCGCTGCAGTTCGACGGTTGGATGGAGCTGGCCCTGGTGCTGGCCACGCCGGTGGCGCTGTGGTGCGCCTGGCCGTTCCACCGGGCCGCGTGGCTGAACCTGCGCCACCGGGCCACCACCATGGACACGCTGGTGTCGCTGGGTGTCCTGGCCGCCTACGGGTGGTCGCTCTACGCCATCGCCACCGACGGTGAGCCCTACCTCGAGGTCGCCGCGGGAGTGACGCTGTTCCTGCTCGCCGGGCGGTATGCCGAGGCCCGGGCCAAGCGCCGGGCCGGGGCGGCCATCGCGGCGCTGGCCCAGCTCGGGGCCAAGGACGTGGGCATCCTGGACGCCGACGGCCGCGAGCACCGCCGCCCCATCGAGGCACTGGCGGTCGGCATGCGCTTCGTGGTGCGGCCGGGCGAGAAGGTCGCCACCGACGGAGTGGTGGTCGAGGGCACCTCGGCGGTGGACCGCTCGCTGCTGACCGGGGAGAGCGTGCCCGTCGAGGTGGGGCCGGGCGACGCCGTCGTGGGGGCGACGGTCAACGCGGGCGGGCGCCTGGTCGTCGAGGCCACGGGTGTCGGGGCCGACACCAAGCTGGCGCAGATCGCGCGGCTGGTCGAGGACGCCCAGGCGGGCAAGGCGCCGGTGCAGCGCCTGGCCGACCGCATCTCGGCGTGGTTCGTGCCCGCGGTGCTGGTCCTGTCCGCTCTCACCCTGGTGGGCTGGCTCGTGACCGGCCACGAGGCGACCGACGCGTTCGAGGCCGCCGTCGCGGTGCTCATCATCGCCTGCCCCTGCGCGCTGGGCCTGGCCACGCCCACCGCCCTGCTGGTGGGGACCGGGCGCGGTGCCCAGCTCGGCCTGCTGATCCGCGGGCCCGAGGTGCTGGAGTCCACCCGCCGGGTCGACACCGTCGTGCTGGACAAGACCGGCACGGTGACGTCCGGCGTCATGCGCCTGGTCGAGGTGGTGGCCGCCCCGGGCACGGACGAGGCCACCGCCCGCCGCCTGGTCGGGGCGCTGGAGGCCGCGTCAGAGCACCCGATCGGCCGCGCCATCGCCGCCGGCTCGGGCGCCGATCGCCACCCGGTGGTCGGCGGCTTCCGCAGCCTGACCGGGCTGGGCGTCGAGGGCGTCGTCGAGGGCCACGAGCTGGTGGCCGGCCGGCCCGCCCTCCTGGCCGAGCGGGACCTGCGGCTGCCGCAAGAGCTCGCCGCCGCGGCCGAGGTCGCCGAGCACCAGGGCAGCACCGTGGTCGCCGCGGGCTGGACCGGCGAGGTCCGCGCCCTGTTTATCGTGGCCGACCAGCTCAAGCCGACCAGCGCCGATGCGGTCGCCCGGCTGCGGGCGCTCGGCCTGGACCCGCTGCTCGTCACCGGCGACAACGCCGCCACCGCCCGCACGGTGGCCGCGGCCGTGGGCATCGACCGGGTCGAAGCCGAGACGTTGCCCGGGGACAAGGTGGGCGTGGTGCGCCGGCTGCAGGACCAGGGCCGCGTGGTGGCCGTCGTCGGCGACGGGGTGAACGACGCCGCTGCCTTGGCGCAGGCCGACCTGGGACTGGCCCTCGGGACCGGCGCGGACGTGGCCATCGAGGCCAGCGACCTCACGCTCGTGAGCGGCGACCTGCGCGCCGCGCCCGACGCCATCCGCCTCGCCCGGCGCACCCTGCGCACCATCAAGGGCAACCTGTTCTGGGCGTTCGCCTACAACGTCGCGGCGCTGCCCCTGGCCATGGTCGGCCTGGCCGAGCCCATGCTGGCCGGTGCGGCCATGGCTGCCTCCAGCGTGTTCGTGGTCAGCAACAGCCTGCGGCTACGCCGGTTCCGTTGACCGCTCGGGCACCGGCTCACCGGTGAGCCGCCGCTCGACCCACAGCCCACCCAGCGGGATCACCGCGGCGATGACCACCGTGCCGGTAGTGGTCGCATCCCAGCCGAGCAGCCGCCGCACGGCCAGCGCCAGGCCCAGGTACACGAGGAAGATCACCCCGTGCACCGGCCCGATCGTCTCGACCAGGCCTTGCACCCCGAAAGCGTGCTTGGCGACAGAGGCGGCCAGCAGCACGAGGTAGGACACGGCCTCGACCACCGCCACCCCCCGGAACCAGCGGATCATCGCCCCGCATCATCGGCGGTCCGACGGCCCGGGCACAAGCTGACAGTGAAGCTGTGACGATCGCTACGGCTCGAGGCGGATGGCACCTTCGGGGCAGTTGCGCACGCCCAGCCGGGCCTTCTCCTCCAGCTCGGGCGTCACCTCGGCCACCCGCACGACCCCGTAGCCGTCGTCGTCGCCGTCGAACACCTCGGGCGCCAGGGTGTAGCAGCGCCCGTGCCCGGTGCACTGCTCGGTGTCGATGACGACCTTCATGCGCGCCAGCGTAGGTGGCAGGATCTGGTCGATGCCCCGGCCCCGAACACGCGTGTCCGCGGTGACGTTGTCGTCGCCCGACACCCGGGCACTGGCGGCGTTCTACGAGCGGCTCCTGGGCTGGACCCGGGTCGACGACAGCGGCGCGTGGATCAGGATCCGCCCGCCGTCGGGCGGCGCCGGCCTGTCGTTCCACCACGAGGACCACTACGTCCGCCCGGTGTGGCCCTCGCGGCCGGGCGAGCCGCCGATGATGGTGCACCTCGACATCGCGGTGGACGACCTCGACGCCGGCGTGGCCTGGGCCCAGGACGCGGGGGCCACGGTGGCCGAGCACCAGCCCCAACCCGACGTGCGGGTGATGCTCGATCCGGACGGCCACCCGTTCTGCCTGTTCCGGGGCGCACCCCGCGGCGAGTTCGACCCGGCCGACTGGAACGGCGTCAGCGAGCCGTGAGCAGCTCGTCCAGCCGGGCCAGGCGCGGGACCTGCACGGCCAAGGGCGCGGCCGGCGCCAGGCACACCCCGGCCGGCCACCGGGACCGTGACGTCCAGGCGTGCGACGAGCTGCAGCCCTACGGGTAGGGCGAGCGGCCGGGCGGTGAACCGGGCCAGCCGATCAGCCGCGCCCGCAGTGCGGCGGCCTGGAGGCGCAGCACCTCGGGATCGGTGGGCTCCGGGGCGAACAGGTCGTCCCAGGGCAGGGGCCCGCCCGGGGCGGGGTCGTCGAGGTAGCGGGGCACGACGTGGGTGTGCAGGTGGGGGACCCAGTTGCCCAGCGTGAGCAGGTTCAGCTTCACCGGCCGGAACTCCGCCTCGATGGCCCGGGCCAGCGCCGTCACGTCCCGCCAGTAGCCGGCGGCCTCGTCGGCGGCCAGCTCCATCGGCTCGGCCACGTGGCGGTGGCGCCACACGGCGATGCAGTAGCCGGGCAGGCGGCTGCGGCGTTCGAGCCGCACGTCGGCCCAGTCCAGCTCGGCGACCGCCACGGTGTGGTCGTTGTCGCCCTGGCCGAGCGACTCGCACAGCGGGCAGCCGGCACCGGCCTTGCGCTCGTCCCAGTCGTCGGGCCAGCCGCGGGCGCTCATGCCGGCGGCAGCGCCGCGAGGCGTGCGACGTCGGGCACGCAGGCGTCGAGCCGGTCCCAGAGGGCGGTGGCGACCTCGGCGAGGGGCGCGGCCTCGGCCGCCAGGTGGATCAGCTCGCCGCTGTCCACCAGCTGGTGGGCCAGGCCGGCGATCGAGGGCAGCGCCGTGTCCCAGCCGTCCAGCGTGACGCCCCAGAAGGTGACGAAGTGGGTGTGCAGCAGCAGCGAGAGCGCCGCCCACCGGTCCGTCCGCACCTCCACGATCTCGGGCCAGCGCCGCCCGACGAACTCGTTGACCTCACGGATCCGCTCGATGCCGCGGAACAGCGGGTCCGGCGCCAGCGCGTGCACCTTGGGCACCGGGCTGAGCCGGATGGCGCCGAGGCACTGGATGCAGGGCTGCAGCGTGGTCCACAGCTCCAGCCCGTCGGCCCGCGTCCCCCAGCGCAGCTGGGCCAGGGCGTTCATCTCGGCGTGAGCCAGCGAGCTCCCGGCCAGGACATCGTCGCCCGGGTCCCGCTCGGCCATGCGGTTCCGCCCGGTGGCGATCACCTCCCCGTGGCGGCTCACGGTCGCCCCGACGCCCAGGCTCCCGGCCCGGAGCGACTCCCACGCCAGCTCCAGGGCCCGCGCCATCGGCGGCTCCAGCTCCTGCACGGCGGCGCAGTGTACGGCCCCGGGCAGCCGGTCAACCGGCCGCACCTTGTATCTCGGTATGCCGGTGCGGCACTGGTCGGTGCGCGGACATGGAGCGCAGGCACAAGGAGATCGGGATCATGTTCATGCAGCACCGGGTCGAGAAGAAGGGCCTCAGCGCCATCACGATGGCGGGGTCCGTCGACAACATCTTCCGCATGTTGTCGATCCGTGAGGCCGCCAGGGGAGACACCTGGCGGCTCGGGGACACCGGGTCCGCACTGGTGCTCTGCCAGGCGATGGGCGTCAACGGCCAGGAGTCCTTCGTGATGACCGTGGCGGTGTCGAACGACCAGGCCGGGGTCGGGATCATCGACTCCGTGAACCAGAAGATCAAGGGGACGCAGGGCCTCTGAGCCGCCGGGCCGCCCGCTCGGCCGAGTCGACCAGCGGGTAGCCCAGTGCCGCGTTGCCCACCGCCTGGCCGGTGAAGGCGACCAGCAACACGAGGAGCAGGCCGGGCAGCGAGCCCGGGGGCGCCGACTCTGGGGAGCACCGCGAAACGAGCCTCGGGCGCGCCGTAGGCGGCGGCCACCACCTCGAGGTGATCCTGGATCTCGTTCAGTAGGCACCCCCCGCCCAGGGTGATGGCCGGGACCCGCGGAGAGCCCGTGCCGGGCGGGATTGCTACCGTGCGCGGCATGGCTGGGATCGGGTCGTGCTCCATCGTGATCGCCCACCGATCGCCGGACGTGAACCGGGCTGAGCTGGCGACGCGGCGGGATGCGCCCGAAGTGCACGGGTTGATCAGCGTCAGCGAAGAATCGTGGCCCCTGGCCCAAGGGTCGGGGGCGATGCGAGCGGTGGTGTCGATCGAGGCCGACAACGCCGACAGCATCCGGTGGTACGCCCACGAGATCCTGCGGCTCCGTGAGGGTCAATCCGCCTGGCCAGACATGGAACGCCAGCTGATCGGACCCAGGCGTAGCTAACCCTCGGGCCCGGCCGCCAGGTCGGCGGCGTGGGCGCGCGCCCACCCCGCGAACGTGCGTGGCTCCCGGCCGGTGACCGCCCGGACCGTGTCAAGTACCGGAGAGTCGTCGAACTCGGCGTCGCTGAAGAACCGGAACTGCGCGTCGACGAACGGGGGCGGCATGCCGTCGGCTGCCATCCGCGCCCGGGCGTCGTCGTCGGCCAGCGGCTCGTAGCGCAACGGGCGTCCGAGGACGTCCGCCAGGACCGCGACCAGGTCGGCGGGCGTGAGTGCCTCGGGCCCGCTCAACGGCAGGGCGGTCCCCTCGTGGCCGGGCTCGGTCAGCGCGACCGCGGCCACCGCGGCGATGTCGGCCGGGTCGATCGAGGCGATGGCCACCGCCGGCCACGGTGCCTGCACCACGTCGCCGGCCTGCAGCTGCGGGAGCCACCGCAGGGCGTTGCTGTGGAAGCCGCTGGGCCGGAGGATCGTCCAGGCCAGGCCCGACGAGCGGACCGCGTCCTCGGCGTCGAGCCACATGCGGGTGATGGCGTTGTCCGGCCGGCCGCCCACGACACAGCGCGAGGTGAGGAGCACGACGTGGTCGACGCCCGCCTGCCGGGCCGTGGCGAGCAGCTCGGCACCGGCGAAGCCGCCCAGGAGGAACAGCCCGCGGGCCCCGGCCAGAGCCGGGCCCAGCGAGACCGGATCGGCCAGGTCGACCGCGGCCACCTCGACTCCGGGCGGGAAGGCGGCGGGGTCGGGCCGGCGGGCGACGGCCCGCACGGCCGTGTCGCCTCGGGCGGCGAGCGCCCGGACCAGCTCACCGCCCACGTTCCCGGTCGCACCGGTCACGACGATCATGGCTTGGCCTCCAGGCTGTCGACCAGTGTCTCGCCCCCGCTGACCTCGACGATCGCCCCGGTCACCTGCGGGTTGCCCATGAGGAACAGGGCCGCATCGGCGATGTCCTCGGGCGTGCCCATCCGCCCGACCGGCATGGCCTGGGCCACCTGCCGTCGCAGGTCGTCCCGCTCGGCGGGCGCCAGGAACGACCACATGGCGCTGTCGGTGTAGCCGGGCCGGATGGCGTTGACCCGCAGCGGGCCGAGCTCCAGCGCCAGGGCCCGCGTGAGCGCCTCGACCGCGGCAAACGCGGCCGTGATCATCGACCCGTGGGTAGGGGGTCGCACCACCGCCGCGCCGGTCACGAACGTGATCGATCCACCCGGGCGCAGGCGGGGTGCGGCGTAGCGGGCGGCGAGCCAGCTGCCGAAGAACTTGCCGTCCATGAACGAGCGGGCCGCCGCCAGGTCCTGGTCGAGGAACGGGCCCGGCGCCCCGGGTGACGCCGTGACCAGCAGGTGGTCCAGCTCGCCCAAGCCGGCGAACAGCGCTCGCACCGACGCCTCGTCGGTGAGGTCGACCTGCCGGTGCTCCACCCCGGGGACCGGCTCCCGGTCGGCCACCGCTCGCCGACCGGCGGCGATCACCTCGGCGCCCCGCCCGGCCGCGGCCCGCACCGTCGCCAGCCCCATCCCGCTGGTCCCGCCGATGACCACGATCCGTCGCCCGTCCAGGCCGGTCATGGCGTCACCTCCAGCACGGCCTTGCCCCGCACCGTGCGCCCCAGCAGGGCGGCGGCGGCCTCGCCCACCTTGTCCCACGGCCCGCGCCAGTCGACGAGCGGGTCGAGCCGGCCCGCGGCCACCAACTCGACCAGGGCGGACAGGTCTGGTCCGAACTCGGGGCCGACGGTGAAGGCGACGATGCGCGTGTCGCCGGCCCGGCGCCGGGCCTGCTCGAAGTCGATGGTGGTCGGCTCCCCCGAGGCCATCCCGACGCTGGCCACGGTGCCGCCCGGCGCCAGCAGGGCGTAGGCGGCGGCCAGCGTGGGGCCGCCCACGTTGTCGAGGGCGCCGTCGATCGGAGCGCTCACCCCGTCCAGGCCGACCACGACTTCGGCCGCGCCGAGCGCCTCGAGTCCCGCCGCCCGCTCCGGACGGCCGACCGAGGCGATCACCTCCGCGCTTTCGAGTGCTGCCAACTGCACCGCATAACCGCCGACGCCGCCGGACGCCCCGGTGACGAGGATCCGACGACCCGCCAGGGGCCCGAGCAGCCGCAGCGCCCGCCGCGCGGTGACGCCGGCGACCGGGATGGCGGCCGCCGCCCCGAGATCGACGTGATCGGGCACCACCGCCAGCTCACCGGTGTCGACCGCCCGCTGCTGGGCCCAGCCGCCCGACCAGCCGAACGTCACGACCCGGGCGCCCGGCGGGGGACCGGAGCCGTCGGCCGCGCCGGCCGCCACCACCCCGGCGGCGTCGAACCCCGGGATGGCGCCGGGCACCCCCCGCTCGGCGAGGAACGCGATGTCGGCGAAGTTCAACGAGACCGCCTGCACCGAGACGAGGACTTGGCCGGGCTCGGGCCGGGCGGCCGGGACCTCGGCGATCCGCAGGCCGTGGGGGGCATCGGGGTCGTGGACGACGGCCCGCATCGTGGCGGACATGGCGGCCTCCTCGGCATCGGCCGGTATTCCGGACCGACCGGTCCGGGACTGGTTGGTCCGTTATAACGACGCCGGCGCCGGCCGTCAATCGGTCGGGATCCGGAGACGGACCGTTCGGTCCGGTACCGTGGGTTCAGGAGATCCGATGGCCCGCTCACCGGCGCCCGGCACCCGGGACCGCATTCTCGACACCGCCACCCGCCTGTTCCAGGAGCAGGGAGTCCGCGCCGTCGGCCTGCAGCAGATCATCGACGAGTGCGGCTGCGGCAAGTCCCTGCTCTACCGCGAGTTCGCCAGCAAGGACGCCCTGGTGGTCGCCTATCTCGAACACGCCCAGGCGGAGTGGTCCGAGATCATCGACGCCGCCCTCCGACCGCACGCGGGCGACCCGGCGGCGCAGCTCGTGGCGCTCGTACAGGCGGTCGCCGACCAGGTGGCCGCGCCCGACTACGCCGGCTGCCCGTTCCGCACGACCCACGCCCACTTCCCGGACCCGGACCACCCGGCCCACCAGGTGGCCGTCCGCCACGTCCGCGCCCTGCGCACCCGCCTGCGCCGCCTGGCCCGCCGTGCCGGCGCCCGCGACCCCGTGGCCCTCGGCGACCGGCTGCTGCTGGTCATCGACGGGCTGTATGTGAACGGCTCCATGCTCGGGGACCGTGCGGTGGGCGCCACCGCCGTGTCGCTCGCACGGGAGTTGGTCCGTGAGGCGACGGCAGCCTCAGCGCCCGGCCGCCGCCGGAGCGGCTAGCTCGGTGTCCGCCACGAGCGCCCGCGGAGCCGCCGTGTCGGTCGAGGCCGTCTCCCGGCCGTGCAGGACGAGCCCCCAGGCCAGGCAGCCGAAGGCGACGAGGGTGGCGAGCGTGCGCACGTGGTTCCAGGCGAGCCAGCGCGACTCGTTGAAATCACGCCGCGCCGCAGCCAGGTCGGCGATCTGGTCCGGGTCACCGGCCGCCTTGAGCGCATCGTTGAGCGGCACGTTGATGGCGATGGTGATCACGAACACGGCCAGATAGAGCACGAACGCGACCACGACCCAAGCCAGCACGGGACCGCCGTCGTCCGCGACGTAGAGCAAGGCAGTCACCCCGGTGGCCACCAGCGCCCCGAGGAACGCGAGCATGAACAGCGGATTCAGGATGGCCCGGTCGATGGCCTGGAAGGCGCCGACGAACGTGCGGTCGTCCGTGGCGCCGAGGCCCCGCATGATGGTGTTCGAGTACAGCCCGAACACTCCGGCCATGAGCCCCATCGCGATGGTGGCGACGATCAGCACCACGGCCTGGGCCGCCTCGATGGTCATGAGCTCACCTCCCCGCGGCGATCATGACTCATGCCAGGCCGGCGGCGCCGGACTATTCGCCACTCGCCTGGCGGCGACGCGCCAGCGCGGCCTGCCACATCGCCATGGGCCTGCCGCGGTAGTAGGCGACCTTGGGTCGTGTTTGGCGGCGCCCTGTCATCTCAGCGCTCGCTCCAGGTTCCTGGTTCGCCGGGACCGGCGCCGGGTGTGGCGCTGGCTGGTGAACGGCCACGTCTGGGGCCGCAGGCGATAGATCGAGTCACTCATGATTCCGCCTCTCTGGACCTGATTCGCTATGAGATCTCCAACACCGCGACCAGGCGGGAGGTTTCCCGATGTGACCCATTTCGCACCGGCCGTCTCGGTTTCATCGGCCCTGCGCCGCCTTGGACACGCGCTCCCAGGCCTCCCACGTCGCGAGCCGTGCGTCGTAGGCATCCCGGATGAGCATCCACCGGGTCGGCGACACGGTGTTCCTCGAAGCCTCGCTGACCAACGGCGACGGCGAGCTCGCGGCCATCTCCACCGCCACCGCCCAGGTCATCCAGCGGGCCGAGGGTCGCGACGCCGCCTGAGCGGCGACGGGCGGCATGATCGCGGCCATGAGGATCACTCGACAGGTCGTCGTCCTCGATGCGCCCGACCTGACCGCCGTGAGTACGTTCTGGGCCGGGGTGCTGGGCGGCGCGGTGGTGGCCGACGACGACTGGCACACCATCCTGGTAGATGGCGAGTACCGGCTGGCCGTCCAGCTCGCACCCGACCACGTCCCGCCGAAGTGGCCCGACGGCACGCCCCAGCAGATCCATCTCGACCTGTACGTCGAGGACATCAGGTCGGCCCATGACGAGGCGATGGCGCTGGGCGCCCGCCTCCTCAAGCCGGCGGACGACCTCGGGTCGGCCGAGGGATTCCAGGTCTACGCGGACCCCGCGGGGCACCCGTTCTGCCTGTGTTGGGGCTGACCCCGGTTCACGGCGCGGCCGCCGCGGGCTCGTCCATGTCCGCCCGGGCCGTGACGAGCGGCTGGTCGGGCACGGTGATGAGGCCGCGGTGGGGTCGGTCGAGGTCGAGGGAGATGAACAGGATCAGGATCACGACCGATGCAGCCACCAGCGACGTCGCCAGCCCTCGCCCGAGCAGCGCCAGGTAGAGCGCCAGCACGCCGATGGCGATCGCGCTGCCCAGCACCTGGAGGATCACCACAGTGCTCGGGACGCGATTGCGCAAGGACGTGACCCGGTCGGTGTGCGAGTCGATCATCTCGTTGAGCGACTCGACGTACAGGCGAGGTGCCGTACCCGTCGGATCGGCCCGGACCGCGTCGCCCGCCTCGCCCCACAGCGCTCGCTGGATGTCGCCCATCTGCCGCACGTCCTCGTCGAACCGCCGGCTGTCGGGCACGTGATCGGCCAGATCGACCGCCGAGTCGGTGTACTGCCGGAGCAGTTCGAGCGACGCCGAGCGGTTCGGCTCCGCAAGCAGCTGGGCTCGCAGGTAGGTCGTGCCGATGGCGTTGGCCTCCTGCACGACGATGGCGCGGCGGTTGTCGTACCGGCCGACGGCCATCGTCAGCCCGAAGGCGAGCACGAGGCCGATGAGCCCGAGCAACGCCCCCTGCACTACCCCTACCGGCTGATGCACCGTCTCCGGCCGCTCGCGGAGCCACCGTCCGGCGACCGTGCCCACCGCCGCGGCCCCGCCGACCAGCAGGACCAGCAACACCACCACCGCCAGCGTGCTCATGTGGAACAAGGTCAGGTCCACGTCATCGCCTGCTGGCTGCCGTATCGCCCAGCCGGAAGTGCCAGATGATGGCGGCCGGGGTGTCTTCGTAGGCGGCGTTGGTGGCCGCCGGGCAGAACGTGTGGAGGTCCCAGGCGCTCGGGAAGTCCCGCGCCGCCACGTTCTCCCGGGCGGGCGTGATGTTCGGGTCGACGAGCGGTGCCGGCCGGCGGGGCTCGACGCAGCGACGGACCTGAAGCCCCAGCGGCAGGGCGGCCACGAGGTAGTCGCTCGGGAGATGGTTCCAGTGGGGAAGCAGCCCGGGCCCGCCGTCGCGTGTTCGGACGGGGATCGGGCCGAACTGGCCCCGGGAGTCGGAGATGACCAGGTGCCCTCCCGGTCGCAGGACCCGGACGAACTCGGCGAGCGCGGCGGCGAGCCTCGCCCGCGTGAAGTCGCGGCCGTGCTCGCCGCCGAAGGCCCGCATCAGCGCCATTCCTTCCACCGCCAGCAGGTAGGCGAGAGGGTGCTGGTAGGTCACGGGGGCGGATCCCTTTGCAGGTAGG
>Ga0209382_10001831_pt1 | contig 32454 bp, 28 predicted proteins | sample SoiMetdeltSBSDD5_FD_187599 | JGI IMG/M metagenome (GOLD analysis project Ga0209382, IMG submission 187599) | Bulk soil microbial communities from a Populus tree surrounding site in Tennessee, USA - Soil MetaG P. deltoides SBSDD5 (SPAdes) (version 2) | ecosystem: Environmental > Terrestrial >...
GGGTCTGACCCCATTTTCGCCCCCTTCTAAGCACGTTTGGCGCGCGGCGCCACCCTGCGCCCGTCACGTCCGGGTCGCAGTGTGGCCATATTGAACGGTCATCGGAGACGCATGCTCCGAGCCCTCCGACCTGTCGCCATGCTCGCCGCTGTGCTGGCCCTCAGCACCGTGCTGCTCCCAGGCCGCGCCATGACCCAGACGCCCGGCGCGACCAAGTCGTTCGATCAGTGGCACATTGCAGTGGCCGGTCGAAGGCCTGCAGATCCTTGGGCTTCGGCGAAAAGACCATCTCTGGCACGACGTCCCGGGGAATAGAGATCAAGGCGCGCCCGGGGGCCCAGGTGGTATCGCCTTGCGATGGTCTGGTCGTCTTCGCGGGCGAGTTCAGGACCTACGGCAACCTGGTAACCGTCAGCGCCGGCGACGGCTATCAGTTTCTGCTCGCGGGCCTCTCCACGATCGACGCAAAAGTCGGCCAGCAGGTGTCCGCGGGGGAGTTGATCGGCACCATGGGTGGTGGCGCGCCGGTGCTCCATCTCGAGCTTCTGAAGGACCAGCAGGCGATCGACCCGGCACCCTGGCTGCGCAAGACGAGCTAGCCTCGGCCTATTCCGCCGCTTCTGCCTTTGCAGGCTCGGCCTGCCCGCGTTGCTGAGCGGCTGTGGCTGGATCCAGTTTCATCTGGCGCACCTTGCCGAAGCGGCGCACGAGCCGCCGCAGCAGGCGGCGGTAGTCGTAGTAGTTCACCTCCAGGCGGTGGCGGTCGGAGGCCACGAAGCCGAGCCGGCCGCCCCGGCCCGCGGCGCGCGCCGCTACCGCCCCTCGCATGCGGCGGGCCTGCTCCGGCGCATGCTGGCCGGCCACGATGAGGTTGGCGATCAGCTGGCCCTGGTAGTCGGCGAGGCGCCACATGCTGCCGTTGGCCTGCACCAGGCCCACGGCAAACAGGGTCTCGTGCTCGGGGTGCACCACCGCCAGATGGAAGCGCGGCCGGCCGTCGGATGCGAAGACGAGGCCCGCGTCCATGAAGGGGACGACCGGCTGGTAGCCGGTGGCGAAGACGACGGTGTCGATCGCCTCCGCCGTGCCGTCCTTGAACAGCACGCGCTCGCCCTCGTAGCCGGCGATCTCCGGCTTCACGACGAGCCCGCCGTGGGCGACGAGGCGCGGGATCTCGTCGCTCATCGTGGGGTGCGCGAGATCGATGGCGTAGTCGGGGTCGGGCAGGCGGTAGCGCGAGGGCGGCCCCTGCAGGAGCCACAGGCTCGCCTGGAACAGCCAGCGCTTCACGCGCCGGGGCAGCGGCAGCAACTCGGCCAAGGAGACGACATCGCCGGTGGGGAAGCCGAGCAGGAACTTGGGCACGAACCAGTAGCCGCGGCGGATGCTCAGGAACACCCGGGAGCCGCCGTGCGCCGCGTCCGAGACGATGTCGGCGGCGGAGTTGCCGCAGCCCACCACCAGCACCCGCTTGTCGCGCAGCTGCTTCGGGCTCCTGTAGGCGCGCGAATGCACAATCTCGCCCGCGAAGGTGCCGGGATACGCCGGCATGCGGGGCACATCGTGGTGGCCGCTCGCCAGCACCACGCCGCGATAGAGGCGGGGCTCGGACTCTCCCGCGAGGGCGACCTCCCAGCGGCCGTCGGCGCGTGGGCCTGCCCTGGTGACGGTGCAACCCAGCTCGATGTGGTCGAGGAGCTCGAAGGTGCGTGCGTAGTCCTTGAGGTAGCCCAGCACGCGCGTGTGGCTCGGATACTCGGGGTAGTCCTCGTCCAGCATCGGCAGGTCGTCGAAGCCGGTCGAGCCGATGGAGGAGACGAGGTGCGTGGTCTCGTAGACGATGCCCGAGGGCGTGGCGATGTTCCACAAGCCGCCGACGTCGGCCTCGCGCTCCAAGCAGTCGAAGGGGATGCCGCGCTCGGCGAAATTCTTCGCCACCGCGAGCCCGGAGGCCCCGGCGCCGATGATGCAGTACCTTGCCGTACGATCGAAGAGCTGCATCGGAGAGCCCCGGATTTCTACGTCAGCATTATCCGTGTTCACGGTAAGATGCCAGTATTGCCAAAAGGGTTGCCATGCCGCACCCCGCCGTCGCCTTTCGCCGCCTTGAACGGCCGAGCCTTTCGGGCTAACGAACGGCAGGGAGCAGGGGTCAGACCCCTGGCACCGACCCTTTAATTTTTCATAATCAACGGTGGAGGCGAGGGGTCTGACCCCTGAAACGCATGGGTTGGCTCGACAGATTCCGGCAGCGCAGCACAGCACGGGAGCATCAGGCAATGGCGCGCACCAAGATCGCCCTGATCGGCGCAGGCATGATCGGCGGCACGCTCGCCCACCTCATCGGCCTCAAGGAGCTGGGCGACGTGGTCCTCTTCGACATCGTCGAGGGGGTGCCCGGCGGCAAGGGGCTCGACCTCGGCCAGGCCGGCGCGATCGAAGGCTTCGACATCGACCTGAAGCCCACCAACGCCTACGCCGACATCGGGGGCGCCGATGTCATCATCATCACCGCCGGCGTTCCCCGCAAGCCCGGCATGAGCCGTGACGACCTGCTCGGCATCAACATCAAGGTGATGGAGCAGGCCGGCGCCGGCATCAGGAAGTACGCCCCAAACGCCTTCGTGATCGTGGTGACGAACCCGCTCGACGCCATGGTGTGGGCGCTGCAGAAGGCCTGCGGCCTGCCGACCAGGAAGGTGGTGGGCATGGCCGGCGTGCTCGACACCGGCCGCTTCCGCAAGTTCCTGGCGGACGAGATGAAGGTTTCGGTGGAGGACGTGTCGGCCCTGGTGCTGGGCGGACACGGCGACGACATGGTGCCGATCGCGCGCTACTCGACGGTAGCCGGCATCCCGCTGCCCGACCTCGTCAGGATGGGCTGGATCAGCCAGGAGAGGCTCGACGCCATCATCGAGCGCACGCGCAAGGGCGGCGGCGAGATCGTCAACCTCCTCAAGACCGGCTCGGCGTTCTACGCGCCTGCGTCCTCGGCGATCCAGATGGCGGAGGCCTACCTCAAGGACAAGCGCCGCGTGCTGCCCTGCGCCACTTGGCTCGACGGCGAGTACGGGGTGAAGGGCATGTATGTCGGCGTGCCGGCGGTGATCGGCGCCAATGGCGTGGAGCGGGTCGTGGAGATCGACCTCGACGCCGCCGAGCGGGCGATGTTCACCAAGTCGGTGGAGGCCGTGAAGGGCCTGCTCGACGCCTGCCGGAAGATTGCGCCGCACCTGGCGTGAGAAGCACCCGTCATCCCGGAAGCTGAGCCCCGGACTTGATCCCGGGCGAAGCTGTCCGGGACCTCGGGAAGCGAGTCGTGCCTCACGAGATCCGGGCTCGGAGCGCCGCTCGCCCAAGCGCTCGCAACGATCCGGTCGTGATGACGGTGAAGATCGAGTCATGGAGTCAAGGTGCCTGACCCGGAGCGTCTGGCACCTTGCATCCTGTCAAGCCGTATTCCCTGCGGAGCCGATTATGGAGACCACAACGACGACCGGCCGCTGCCTGTGCGGGGCGGTTCAATATGAGTACGCAGGCGAGCCCGAAGAGGTCATTCATTGCCATTGCGAGAGTTGTCGACGGCATACATCTTCGCCGGTCGCGACGTTCCTGATGGTCAAAGCGTCCGCGTTGAGGTTTACGCAAGCCCAGCCGAAGGAGTTCGGGTCGTCGCCCGGCGTGTGGCGCAGCTTTTGTGCGGAGTGCGGGTCGCCGATTTCCTATCGCTCCGATAGACGCCCCGAGATCGTCGATCTGTACGTCGGCACCCTCGACGATCCCGCAGCGGCTGCGCCGTGGTGCCATGTTCACTCGAGCGAGCAACTGGCCTGGTTCGAGATCCTGGACCAGCTGCCACGCTTCGAAGCATCGCGCCGTGGTGCCTCCCCCGTCAGGCACGGACCGCGGTAAGATGCGATGTGGATTGCCGCTGTAGCGGCTTGATACAATCGAATGCTCGAACTGCCCGATCTCGGGAGCTTCACGATCTCACTCACGAGGCATCTATGCCGAAGCAGGCCATCACCACACCCAAGGGTAAACCCATAGGCCCGTACTCGCTGGGCATCTCGTCCGGCGACCTCGTGTTCGTCTCGGGCCAGATCGCGCTGGATGCGGCCACCGGCAAGCTGGTGGAGGGCGATGTCAGCGCGCAGGCCAGGCAGTCCCTGGAGAACCTCGAGGCGATCCTGGAGGCCGCCGGCCTCACCTTCGCGCATGTCGTCAAGACGGTGATCTTCCTCACCGACATGGCTGATTTCGCCGCCGTCAACGAGGTCTACAAGGGCTATGTGAGCGAGCCCTATCCGGCGCGGTCCACCATCGCCGTGGCGGCGCTGCCCATGGCGGCGAAAGTCGAAATTGAAATGATCGCCTGCCGCAGTGCAATATAGGCCGTCTCGCACCGCCGATACGACACTCTAGCCAAACTTGGCGCCACTGGCATATGGTATACCAGAGGCCGGCAACGGCGCACCGGTGTCAGACCCGGAGGGTCTGACACCATCGAGGGAGCCGCCATGAACGTCCACGAATACCAGGCCAAGGAGCTGCTGCGGGCCTACGGCGTACCATTGGCGAAGGGCGGGCCGGCCTTCACGGTCGACGATGCGGTGAAGGCGGCCCAGGCGCTGCCCGGCCCCGTCTGGGTGGTGAAATCGCAGATCCACGCCGGCGGGCGCGGCAAGGGCTCCTTCAAGGAGACCGGCGCCGGCACCGGCGGCGGCGTGCGCCTGGCGAGGTCCATCGACGAGGTCGAGACCTTCGCCGGGCAGATGCTGGGCAAGACCCTGGTGACGGTGCAGACGGGGCCGGCGGGGCGCGTGGTGAAGCGCCTCTTCATCGAGGACGGCACGGCGATCGCCCGCGAGCTCTACCTCTCGGCCCTGGTGGACCGGGCCACCTCGCGCATCTCGTTCATCGCCTCCACGGAGGGCGGCATGGACATCGAGAAGGTGGCGCACGACACGCCCGAGAAGATCGTCACCCTGTCGATCGACCCGGCCTCGGGCTATCAGCCGTTCCACGGCCGCAAGATCGCCTCGGCCCTGAAGCTGGAAGGCGACCAGATCGAGCAGTGCGTGAAGCTGATCGATGCGCTCTACCGCGCCTTTGTCGAGAAGGACATGGCGCTGCTCGAGATCAACCCGCTGGTGGTCACCAGGGACGGCAAGGTCGTGTGCCTCGATGCCAAGATCAACTTCGAGGACAACGCGCTGTTCCGCCACAAGGACGTGCAGGCGCTGCGCGACATCGAGGAGGAGGACCCGGCCGAGGTCGAGGCCTCCAAGTACGACCTCAACTACGTCAAGCTCGACGGTACCATCGGCTGCATGGTGAACGGCGCCGGCCTCGCCATGGCCACCATGGACATCATCAAGCTCCACGGCATGGAGCCCGCCAACTTCCTCGATGTGGGCGGCGGCGCGTCCAAGGAGAAAGTGGCGGCGGCGTTCAAGATCATCCTCTCCGACCCCAACGTGAAGGGCATCCTGGTCAACATCTTCGGCGGCATCATGCGCTGCGACATCATCGCCGAGGGCGTGGTGGCCGCCGCCAAGGAGATGGCCATCAAGGTGCCCCTGGTGGTGCGCCTGGAAGGCACCAACGTGGACCAGGGCAAGCAGATCCTGGCCCAGTCCGGCCTCAAGATCGTGCCGGCCGACAACCTGGCCGACGCCGCCAAGAAGATCACGGACGAAGTGAAGAAGGCAGCCTGACGCCTCTTGGAGCATCCGATGCTCTCGCGCCGTCACTCACGAGCGTCATTCCCGCGCAGGCGGGAACCCATGCAACCCTCCACGAGTCCGTGGTCCGGTGTCGTGGATGCCCGCCTGCGCGGGCATGACGTCGAGTGTAAGAGTACGACGCGTTCGATCGAGCTGGAAAATCCAACTCACAAGCAGGCGTAGGAGTTCACAGGGGTACTCATGGCAATCCTCGTCGACAAGTCCACCAAGGTCATCTGCCAGTGGTCGAAGCCTCACCCTGATCGTGGGTGAGCAGGCCGCGCCTGTGCCAGGGAGGGGACAATGGTGAAGCAGGATATCACGCTGAGCATCGACGAGGAGCTGCTCCGGAAAGCGCTCCAGTACGCAGACGAGCGCGAAACGACGCTGGAGGCGCTGCTTGCCGAGCATCTGGCCGTCCTGGCGGACCGCGCCGCTCGGCGATTGACGGTGCGTGAACAGACCTACGTCGATTGCCGCCCTCCCGAGGAGGTCATCGAGGCGCTGCGAGCCGAGGGCTTCCCCGGCAAGCAGCAGGTCCGGTAGCGCCCTGATGCTCGCCGGCCCCAACCACGAACGTCATTCCCGCGCAGGCGGGAACCCATGCAACCATCCGCGAGTCTGCGGCTTGGTGTCGTGGATGCCCGCCTGCGCGGGCATGACGTCGAGTGTAAGAGTACGACGCGTTCGATCGAGCTGGAAAATCCAACTCACAAGCTGGCGTAGGAGTTCACAGGGGTACCCATGGCAATCCTCGTCGACAAGTCCACCAAGGTCATCTGCCAGGGCATCACCGGGGCCCAGGGGACCTTCCACACCCAGCAGGCGCTGGCCTACGGCACGCAGATCGTCGGCGGCGTGACGCCGGGCAAGGGCGGCACCAGGCATCCCGATGCGAAGCTGGCCAATGTGCCGATCTTCGACACGGTGCTGGAGGCCAAGCAGAAGACCGGCGCCACCGCCACCTCCATCTACGTGCCGCCGCGGTTCGCCGCCGACGCCATCCTGGAAGCCATCGACGCCGGGATGCCGCTGATCGTCGCCATCACCGAGGGCATCCCGGTGCTCGACATGGTGAAGGTCAAGCGCGCGCTCGACGGCTCCTCCTCGAAGCTGATCGGGCCGAACTGCCCCGGCGTGCTCACCCCCAATGCCTGCAAGATCGGCATCATGCCGGGGAACATCTTCAAGGCCGGCAACGTCGGCATCGTCTCACGCTCCGGCACGCTCACCTACGAGGCGGTGAAGCAGACATCCGACGCCGGGCTCGGCCAGTCCACCGCGGTGGGCATCGGCGGCGACCCGGTGAAGGGGCTGGAGTTCGTCGACGTGCTGGAGATGTTCCTCGCCGACCCGGCCACGCACTCGATCATCATGATCGGCGAGATCGGCGGCGCGGCCGAGGAGGACGGCGCCGACTTCATCAAGCGCGAGGCGGCCAAGGGCCGCAGGAAGCCGATGGCGGGCTTCATCGCCGGCGCCACCGCGCCTCCCGGCCGCCGCATGGGCCACGCCGGCGCCATCATCTCCGGCGGCAAGGGCAAGGCCGAGGACAAGATGGACGCCATGCGGTCTGCCGGCATCGCCGTCGCCGACAGCCCGGCGGCGCTCGGCACCACGCTCGCCAAGGTGCTGGCCGGCGGAGGCGGCAAGAAGGGCTGGTTCGGGTGAGGAGGTGTACACCTGTCATCCCAGACGGAGTGATGCGAGCCAAAGGCGAGCAGTGCTCCGATCCGGGACCTCATGAGGCAAGCAGGTTCGACTCGCTCCGGGAGGTCCCGGACAGCCTCGCCTGCGGCTCGGCTTCCGGGATGACGGGTATGGCGCCCGGCTGATCGGTAAACTAACATCCGCCTGCCGTTGGCCCGAAGCACGCTGCCGCCAGAGCAGCGGCCCGGCACAGGGGGAATACCGATCCGATGACCAGCACCTCGCCGCCGCCGAGACCCAGGCCGTCCTGGGCGTACCGCGCGGTCATACGCGTCATCGACACGTTCACCGAGTGGACCGGCTATCTCTTCGTCCTGCTGATCATTCCCCTCGTTCTTGCGAATGTGGTCGAGGTCTTTGCCCGGTACGTCCTCAAGTCGCCCACGATCTGGGCCCTCGACACCACGACGATGTCCTACGCCTCCCTCTTCATGCTCGGGTCCGCGCTGGCACTCCTCAAGGGGGCGCACGTGCGTACCGACATCCTGTGGGCGGCGTTCTCGGACCGCACCAAGGGCATGATCGACAGCCTGGTCTTTCTGCTGCTGTTCCTGCCGACCATGGTCGTGCTGTTCTACATCTCGATCGACGATTTCCTCTACTCGGTCTCGATCGACGAGCGCTCGAGCTCCGGCGCCTGGGGGCCGGTGCTGTGGCCGCTGCGCGGCGTCGTTCCGCTGACCGCGCTGATGCTGTTCCTGCAGGGCATCTCCGAGCTCTTGAAGAGCCTGTGGGCGTGGCGCACCGGCGAGTTCCTGACCGTGCACGAGAAGGTCGAGGTCTAGGCCATGAGCTTCGCCGCGGCCCTCGGGCTCGTCATGCTGGTCACCATGATCGGGGCCATCTTCATCGGCTTCCCGGTCTCCTTCACGCTCCTGTTCCTCGCGCTCATCTTCGGCGGCCTGGGGCTCGGCTGGGAGCAGACGTTCAATCTCGCCTATCTGCAGATCTGGGGCACGATGAAGGACGAGATCTTCCCGGCCGTGCCCCTGTTCATCTTCATGGGCTACATGACCGAGCAGGCGGGGCTCATGGAGCGGCTGTTCGGGGCGCTGCGCAGCCTGCTCGCGTCGTTGCGCGGCTCGCTCTATCTCGCGGTCATCCTGACCGCGACCATCTTCGCCATGGCGACCGGCATCGTCGGTGCCGCCGTGACCGTGCTCGGCATCATGGCCGCACCGATGATGATCAGGACGGGTTACGATCCGCGCCTGTCGGCCGGGGCGATCGCCGCCGGCGGCACGCTCGGCATCCTGATCCCGCCCAGCATCATGCTGGTGGTGATGGGCCCGGTGATGGGCGTGCCCGTCAACATGCTCTACTCGGCCTCGTTCGGCCCGGGCTTCCTGCTCGCTGCCTGCTACATCCTCTACACGCTCGGCCGCAGCTTCATCAATCCGAGGCTCGGGCCCGCCATGACGGTGGACGAGAAGCGCTCCGCCTACCACGACATGGTCACCGAGAAGGCGAGCGTGCGCGTGGTAGGGCTGGGCTTCGTCTGTCTGCTGGCCATCGTCTACCTTCTCTCGGACCTGCTGCTGGCCAGCCTGGGCGCCCCGGGGCTCGCCATCGCGGCCGGCCCCGTCGCGGTCTCGATCGTGCCGGCGCTGCTGGCGCTGCTCACCATCGTCCCCTACGTCCGCAGCCCTTTTTTCCGCGCCCTCGTTCTGGCCATTGCGCCGCTGAGCGCGCTCATCGGCTTCACCCTGGGCACGATCGTCGGGGGGCTCGCGACTCCGACCGAGGCCGCCTCGTGCGGTGCGTTCGGCGCCGCCCTCCTGGCCCTCCTCTACGGCCGGCTCGGCCGCAAGGCGGCCACCAGGGCGGGCATCGCCACCATGGTGACGTCGGCCATGGTGCTGTTCCTGGCCCTGGCGTCGAACGTGTTCGGCGCCGTCTTCACGCGGCTGGGCTCGGCGACCTGGCTGACGGACGCGCTGCTGGCAATCCCGCTGGGGGACTGGTGGAAGCTCGTGCTGATCATGGCCATCTTCTTCGTGCTGGGGTGGCCGTTCGAGTGGCCGGTGATCATCCTGGTGTTCCTGCCGATCGTGCTGCCCATCGTCGAGAAGCTCCAGCTCGGTCTCGGCAAGCTCGATCTCCTGGTCTGGTTCGGCGCGCTCACCGCCGTCAACATGCAGACGGCCTACCTCAGTCCCCCCGTGGCCATGTCGGCCTACTACCTGCGCAACGTGGTGCCGCAGTGGAGCCTGTCCACCATCTACAAGGGCATGGCCGACTACATGGTGATCCAGGTGATCGTGCTCGCCCTCCTGCTCCTGTTCCCCCAGATCGCGCTGTGGCTGCCGCACGTGGTGCGGTAGGCCGCGCAAATGAAAGGGGCGGCCGAAGCCACCCCATCGTCCACCCGTCATCCCGGAAGCCGAGCCCCGCCAGGGGCGAGGCTATCCGGGACCTCGTCGTACGAGCCGAGCCCGCCTCACGGGGCCCGGATCGGAGCGCTGCTCGCCGATGGCTCGCATCGCTCCGTCCGGGATGACGGGTGGAACCGTCCGCTCACTGCTTCTCCGGCCAGAAGTAGTTCGCCTGCAGGGAGTAGGGCGGGGTCATGAAGCGCTTGGCCGGCACGACCTTGGAGGCGTACGCCCGCTGCGACTCGTAGACTTTCTTGAAGAACGGGCTCTTGGCGGACTCCGCCTGGGCGAACTCTTCCCAGGTCTTCAGGAAGGCCAGCTGGATCTCGGCCGGCGCGGCCAGCAGCTTCACGCCGTGCTTGGTCTGGAACTCGTCGATCGCCTCCGCGCTCTGCTTCTGGTAGCTCGCCCACCAGCGCAGGAACGTCTCCGACACCGCCGACTTGATGGCCTCCTTGTTCTGCTCCGGCAGGCTGTCCCAGACGTCCTTGTTGAGCGCCAGCTCGGCGACCGAGGCGCTCTCGTGCATGCCGGGCGCGTAGTGGTACTTCCACACCGTATGCAGGCCGAGGCGCAGGTCCTCGATGCCGCCGACCCACTCCGCGCAGTCGATGGTGCCGCGCTCGCCCGCGGGCACGATCTCGCCGCCCGGCATGTTGACGACAGCCATCCCCATCCGGGCGTAGAGCTCCGCAACAATGCCCGTCTGGCGGCACTTCATGCCCCTGAAGTCGGCGAGGTCCTTGATCGGCCGCTTGAACCAGCCGAGCGCCTGTGGGCTCGGCGGAATGGCTGGATAGGCGACCAGGTTGAGCTTCAGCTCCTTCTGGTAGAACTCGTTCCACAGCTCCAGCCCGCCGCCCTCGTAGACCCAGCCGATGAAATCGACCTGGTCCAGGCCGGCGATGCCGGCGGGCGTGTTGGAGAACAGGGTGGCGGCCTTGCTCTTGCCGAACCACCAGTAGGAGATGCCCCAGGCGCCGTCGATCACCTTCTTGTGGGTGGCGTCGAGGATCTCGAACGGCGGCACCACGGCGCCACCCGCCAGCGCCTCGATCTTGAGCGTCCCGCCGGTGAGCTTGTCCACCCGATCCGCGAAGAACTTCAGGCCGTCCTGCGTCGTCGACGTCGGCGGCACCGCCGACTGGATCTTGAGCGTTCGCGATTGTTGGGCGAGCAGCGGGCTCGCGCCCGCGAGCGCGGCTATGCCGGCTGCGGCCAGAGCCATGCTTGCAAGCGATCTGATCTGCATCGGGTGTCTACCTCCCCTGTTCAGTGTGACCGGACTTCTCCGGCAGTCCGCGCCCCAGCCTACAGCGAGTGACATCGATCGGCCAAGGCGACCCCGACGCCGACGGCCGGGAGGCGATCAATAGCCGATGGCGGCTCCGTCGCTGCGCGGGTCTGCCCCGCCGGCAAGCGTGCCGGTCTCGGGGTCGACGACAATCCCGTGGGCGTGGCCCGCCATCTCCTCCCATGGCCCCCAGCGGTGCACCGCGTGCCCTCTCTCCTGGAGGTTCTCGATGGTTATGGCCGGAAAGCGCGCCTCCATGTGCAGCGTGTCACGCGCCTCGCCGAGCGCGAAGCGGCCGGAGAGGAAGCGCGGCTGCTCCAGCGCCTCTTGGATGTCGAGGCCGAAGTCGATCATGGCGACGTAGGCCTGCACCTGGATTTGCGGCTGACCGTCGGCACCCATGCAGCCGAGGACCGACCACAGCCTGCCGTTGCGCTTCGCGATGGAGGCAATGAGCGTGTGCAGGGGGACCTTTCCGGGCTCCAGCCGGTTGGGATGGTGCGGGTCGAGGGAGAAGTATGCGCCGCGGTTCTGCAGCACGACGCCGGTCCTGCCGGCCACCACCGCGGCGCCGAATGGGCAATAGAGGCTCTGAATGAGCGAGGCAGCGTTGCCCTCGCCGTCCACGGCCGCAACGTAGACCGTATCGCCCGCCAGACTGCCGTAGGAAGGAACCTTGTCCCACGGCAGCGTCACCTTCGGGTCGATCAACCGCGCGCGGCGCCTGGCGTACTCCTTCGAGACCAGCCGCCGGATCGGGACGTCCGCAAAGTCGGGATCGGCCAGGAGGCGGTGGCGGTCGTTGTAGGCGATCTGCTTCGCCTGCACCATCAGGTGGACGAGATCGGGGCCGAGGAGCCGCTTGCGATGGAGCCGATGCGGCTCCAGCAGGTTGAGCATCTCGATGACCGTGAAGCCCTGCGTGGGCGGCGGTGTATTGTAGATCGCGACGTCGCGATATCGGCCGATGAGCGGTTCGCCCCAGCTGGCCCTCTGGCGCGCAAAGTCTGATGGCCTGAAGAACCCGCCCGCTGCCCTCGCGAAGCGGCCCATCTCCCTGGCGACCGGTCCCTCGTAGAAGCCTGCCCAGCCTCGATCGGCAACGGCCTGCAGCGTGCGCGCGAGGTTCCGGCTGGAGAGGCGTGCGCCCGGCTTCGGCACCTGTCCCTCGGGAAGCAGGATGGCCGCAGCCTCGGGCTGCTGCGCCAGCAGCTTGCGCATCATGGCAATGAAGCGCGACAGCCGGCCGGTGACGGGAAACCCGTTGCGCGCGTAATCGACGGCCCCCTCGAGCAGACGCCCGAAGGGAAGGCGCCCGTAGGCGGCGTGCGCCTCCGTCCAGCTCGCGACCGCACCCGGCACGGTGAGCGTCCCCGGGATGGCGCCGCAAAGCGGGACCTCGCGCAGGCCCCTGTCGTGGAACCACGCGAGCTGTGCACGCGCCGGCGCCCGGCCACCGCCGTTGAGGTAGCGGACCCCGCCCGTGCGCCCCTCGTGAACGAGCCAGAACGCGTCGCCCCCGATGCCCGTCATGTGCGGGTAGACGACGCCGAGGACGGCGCTGGCCGCGATCGCGGCATCGACCGCGGACCCGCCGGCCCTCAGCACGTCGACGCCGGCGGCCGACGCAAGCGCATGCGGCGAGGTCACCATCCCCTTCCGGGCGAGCGTTACCGGACGCCCCGTCCGAGGCGCCCAGCCATCGCCGGCGGCGGTCGGCCGTCCCCTCGATGAGGTGTCAGCCGCAGCACGCGCCGTGGCTGCGCCGGTCCTTGCTTGCTTCATTGCGCTCCGGGGGCAGGTCGAGGGCGGGGTTGTCGGCGAAGAACCCGCTGGGCTTGAGCATGAAGCCCGCGTATTCGACGGGCATCACCGGGAAGTCCTCGGGCTTGCACACGTGGGTGTGGCCGAAAGTGTGCCACACGACGATATCCTCGTTCTCGATCGGGCGGTTCCGGGCGATGTACCGCGGCAGGCCGTCGCCGCCAGCGTGCTGGTTTGGGAACTCGCCGCTGGCATAGCGCTCCTGCGGGTCGTAGCGCGTCACCCACACATGCCGGGTGGCAAAGCCGGCCCGGGAGCGCATGAAGGAGCCTTCCTGCGCCAGCATCAGCGGCGACGGCTGCACGACGAGCTTGTAGCCGGTCGGGTTGCCCACGCTGTTCGTCGCATTCGGATTGATGACCTTCCAGTAGCGGCCGGTGCGGCCGTCCGCCTCGCGCGCCGCGTCCCGCTCGCACCGCAGCGCACGGCTGGTCGTGTCGAATACGTTGCCATGAGGATTGTCGCTGCCCCATGGCCGCGGCACGAACTCGTGCTCGGTGACGCTGTTGCGCTCGCCGTCCACCATCATGTGCAGGCGCACGTTGAAGAAGTGCTGGTGGGTCGGGCCGCCGAGTCCCTCCCCCACCATTCCGCCCCATGGGTAGGGCTTGCCCGAGGCGACCGCCGCCGTCTGGACGATGCCGGTGAGCTTGGTCTCGAGCTGGATGGTGCCGTCCTGGTAGAAATACCAGTAGAAGCCGTAGTCGTAGTTGCCGACCGTGGCGAAGAACGACACCACGAGCCGGCGTGAACGGCGCACCTCGTAGGTGTCGTTGCGGAACTCGTAGTGCTTCCAGAGGATGCCGTAATCCTCCTCGTGCATGCAGATGGCGTTCTTCATCACCGCCGGGCGGCCCAGGTCGTCGGCAACCGGCACGTCGAAATAGTGGATGTGGCCGAGGCAGTCGCACCCGAGCTCCAGGGCGTTGGCGAGCTTGCCCAGGCCATACTCGCCGGCGTCGAACGCGCTCTTCCAGAAGTGGTTGGCGGTCGGGTCGGCATACGGCACGACCATCTCGGTGACGCTGGCGCGATAGAGGATCGGTCGCTCGCGTGCGCCGTCGCGGTAGGCGACCTGATGCAGAATGAGGCCCTCGCGGGCGGTAAAGCCGACGCGGAAAGACCAGTTCTGCCACGCCACCTTCCAGCCTTCGACCGTAAAGCTCGGGCCCTCATTCTGCACGAGATCGAGCGGCTTGAGGTCGGTGCGCGGGGGCGGGAGATCCGCGCGATGGTAGTTCCTCTTGATCCTCGGGATCGGCACGATCTCGGGCTCGTCGACGAGATGCACCACCTTGCCCTCGATCAGGTCGACGAGCGCAACCACCCCCTCGATCGGATGTGCGTAGCCGTTGTCCTTGATGTCGGAGCGCCAGTAGGAGACGGCGCTGACGAGGCGGCGGCCCTTCTCCACCTCCCGGCCGAAATACCCCGCCGAGAACGGGTCGACCTGGACGAGGTCGATTTCCCTGTCGTCGAGGCCGCGCCGCTGCATGGCCCGCCGCCAGCCGGTGTCGGCCTTGACGATCTCGCCGACCTTGAAGAACTCCTCGATGATGACGGGCGGCTGGCCGTAGGGGAAGGCTTTCGCCGGATGCTCGCGCCAGCCGCAAACCGTCCTCGTCGCGAGGTCCACGACGGCGACGTGAGTAGCTCCCGTCTTGCAATCGAACAGGGTGGCCGCGGCGCATCGCATCAGGGGCTTGCCCGGCCGCCAGGCGAGGACGTCGGCCTTGGCGGGCTCCTCCAGCTGCACGAACCCGAAGCGGCTGTCGGGCCCCAGCCCCTTCTCGGCTTTAAGGATCTCGCAGGCGGCGGCCAGCTCGGCCTCGCTCAGGGGATCCAGGGGATGCTGTGTGCTGGCTGCATAGGCAGTGCAAGCCTCCGGCGAGCGCATGTCCGGCGCAGGCGTCATGCCACGGCGGCCGGCTCGAGCCGCGCGCCGAGCGCTCGCCTGCCGAGCAGCCCCGCCTCTGCCAGGGCCTGGCGGATGCGCTCGATCTCGGCGGCCTGCAGCTTGACCAGCGGTGGGCGCACGTAGGCCCGCGGCAGGCGGCCGAGCAGCACCAGCGCCTCCTTCATGCGGTTGTGCATGTCGACGAACGGGTCCGCGTAGAAGGCGCGCATCAGGGGCTCGATGCGATCGTTGATGCGGCGCGCCTCGGCGAGGTCGTCGCGCTGGACGGCCCCGAACATGGCCGCCTGCAGGTCTGCTATGACGCTGCCGCTGCCCGACAGGAGGCCCTTGCAGCCGAGGACGAGGGAGGAGAAGAGCCAGGCGCTGTGGGTCGTCAGCACGTTGACCGGGCGCGGCAGGCCCTGCAGGGTGCGCACGTGCCACTCGTGGTGCGGCACGTTGCCGATCCAGTCCTTGATGGCGCGGACGCTGGGCACCTCCTCGACCAGCCGGAGCAGCGTGTCCTTGGGGTAGCCCTGGCCGGTCGCCAGCGGGTACTGGAAGGCGATCAGCGGCAGGTCGGTGGCGTCGGCGATGCGCTTGAAGTGGGCAATCGCCATGGCCGGCGACTGGCCGAGCGTGAACGGCGCCGGCGGGAACACGAGCAGCGCCGAGGCACCGCCGTCCGCCGCCATGCGCGCGATGCGCGCCGCCTCGATGCTGCCGTCGGCCCACACGCCGTTGACGAGCGGCCAGCGGTCGCCGATCTCGGCCTGCGCGATCTCGAGCACCCGCCGCTGCTCATCGAATGTGCAGGAGGCCACCTCGGTGGAGTGCGCGTTGACGGTGACCGCCGAGAGGCCCGGGGTGGCCCCCACGTCGCGCAGGTGCTTACGGAAGGCGGCCTCGTCGATGGCAAGCTCGGCATCGAAAGGCAAGAGCACCGCCGGGATCACGCCCTGGGGGATGAACGACTTGTGCCTGGGCATGGCTCACCTCACAACCGGGAGATGCACTGTCGCGCACGGCCCGTGCCCGGGTCAAGGCATCGTGCCCCGGCGCCGTGCGATCGCCCGCTGTCGGACGAGGAAACAAGGCGCCGCTTGTTGGGTGCCGACGGCCGGTATAAGCTGAAATTAAACAGAGAAACCCCCAAGGGTCATGGCGCGACGGCTCGCGCGGCGGAGACACGGCTCCGGTACGGTTTGAAGGGAGGAATACATAATGTCTGATGGCTGGAAGAAAGAGGGCTGGGCCAGGGACATCTGGTACAGCGGCAAGGTCACGCGTCGCAAGGTGATCGGATACGGTGCCGCAACCGCGGGCGCGCTCGGCGCGACGATGCTGGTCCCGGCACCCTGGCGGGCGGCTTTCGGCCAGGCCAAGCCCTTCAAGATCGGCACCCTGCAGCCGCTGTCGGGCGCCGGCGCGGCCGGTGGCAAGACCGCGCTGGTCGGCGTGCAGATGGCCGTCGATCGCATCAACGGCTCGGGCGGCATCACCGGCCGGCCCGTCGAGCTCGTCATCGCCGACTACGAATCCAATCCCGGCGTGGGGCGGCGCAAGGCCGAGAAGATGGTGGTGGAGGACCTGGTCGACGCGCACGTCGGCGGTTTCCTCTCCAACGTCTGCCTCGCCTGCATGCCGGTGTGGGACGAGCACAAGATCGTCAACATGATCAGCGTGTGCCTCGACACCACCATAACTACCAGCAGGTGCAACAGGTACACGTTCAGGCCGTTCGACTACGCCCCGGCCCAGGCAGTGGCGTTCGCGCCCTACCTGGTCAAGAACCTGGGCAGGAGGTGGCACATCGCCTTCGCCGACTACTCGTGGGGGCAATCGACGCGCGACGCCTACGTCGACCAGATCAAGAAGGCGGGGGGCGAGGTGGTCGGCACCACCGGCATCCCGCTCGGCACGGCCGACATGACAGCCTTCCTGTCCAAGATCACCGGCAGCTTCGACGGCCTGTTCGGCATCTTCTTCGGCAGGGACGGCGTCACCATCGGCAACCAGGCCTACGATCTCGGCCTCACCAAGAAGTACAAGTGGGCAGGCGACGGCGCCATCGCCGAGTCCACCAACCTGCCGGCGCTCGGCAACAAGATCGAGGGCTTCGTCGGCATCAACCGGTACATTCCCGTGTTCGATCCGCCGCTCGACACGCCGGCCCACAAGAGGTTCTTCGACGAGGCGAAGAAGCGGCTTGCACAGATCGACCCGTCGGGACCGCTGCCGGACCGCTACGTGCAGTCGAACTACGAGGCCTTCAACGCCCTCAAGCTCGGCATCGAGAAGTCGAAGTTCCAGGGACGCGCCGATACGCTGAAGCTGATCGAGGCGCTCGAAGGGCTCGAGATGAAGGCGGGGGACGATTTCCCGCAGGGCGACAAGGTGATCCGCAAGGAGGACCACCAGGCGTTTTTGGACGAGTTCATCTTCAAGATCGAAGGCGGCACTCACAAGATCGTCGAGGTGGTGCGCAAAGAGCAGACCATGTTCCCCGCATCGTGCAGGTTCTGATACGTGACTGCCGCCGGACTTGTGGACGATCCCTCCTCGGCCGGCACCGGCCGGGGAGGAACCTCCGCCGCCCCGCTTCTGAGCACGGCGGCCCTCACGGTGCGCTTCGGGGGGCTCGCGGCCCTCAACGGGGTGGACTTCGAGGTAAGGCGCGGTGAGATCCGCGCTGTCATCGGGCCGAACGGGGCGGGCAAGAGCACGTTCTTCAACTGCCTGACCGGGGTCATCCGGCCGACCGCCGGTCGCATCGTCTTCAACGGCGAGGACATCACCGGCCTGCCCCCCAACCGCATCTCGCAGAAGGGCATCGCCCGCTCCTACCAGATCACCAACATCCTGCCGAACGCCACCACGCTCGAGAACGTGCGCATCGCCGCCCAGTCGCGCCGGCACGCCTGGAGCATGCTGAGGCACCACGCCGACTTCCGTGACCTCATGGACAGGTCGGAGGCGGTGCTCGCCTCGGTCGGCCTCGTCGACAAGGCCCACGAGCTGGCCGCGAACCTCTCGCACGGCGAGCAGCGCAACCTCGAGATCGGCATCGCGCTGGCCACCGAGCCCACGCTCCTGTGCCTCGACGAGCCGACCGCGGGCATGAGCGCGGCGGAGACGCACGACACCATGGAGCTGGTGCGCCGCATCGCCGAGGATCTCACCATTCTCATCGTCGAGCACGACATGCACGTGGTGATGGAGCTCGCCCACCGCATCACCGTGCTGCACTACGGCGAGATGCTGGCCGAGGGCACGCCGGCCGAGATCCAGGAGAACCCCAGGGTGCAGGAGGTCTATCTCAAGACATGAGTCCTCCGCTGACCCCCCTCGACCCCCTCATCGTGCTCGAGGACGTGCACGCCTTCTACGGCAAGAGCCATGTGCTGCACGGCGTCTCGCTCACGGTCGGCCCGGGCGAGGTGGTGGGCCTGCTCGGCCGTAACGGCGTCGGCAAGAGCACGACCTTGAAGGCCATCATGGGGCTGGTGCCGGCGAGCCGGGGGCGGGTGCTGTTCGGTGGCCGGCCGATCACCGGCCTGCCCGCGCACCGCGTGGCGCGGCTCGGCATCGCCTACGTGCCGGAGGACCGGCGCATCTTCCGCCTCCTCACCGTCATGGAGAACCTGCGCACCGGCCTCGACCGCCAGGGCGTCGACGAGGCGAAGCGCAAGCGGCTGATCGACAAGGTGCTCGAGTATTTCCCGGTCCTGGGCGAGCGGCGCAACCAGGCCGGCGGCACGCTGTCGGGGGGCGAGCAGCAGATGCTCGCCATCGCCCGCGCCATGATGCTCGAGCCCAAGATCGTGCTGCTCGACGAGCCCACCGAGGGCTTGATGCCGCGCATGGTCTCGCAGATCGGGACGATCATCGAGGTCCTGCACCGGGAGGGCGTGGCGATCCTGCTGGTCGAGCAGAACGTGCCGCTGACGCTCGCCTCCAGCCGGCGCGTCTACTTCATGGAGAAGGGCACCGTCCGCCACCACGCTGCGGCCGCCGACCTCGAGGTTGGCGATGCCGTCATCCATCAGTACCTGGGGGTCTAGCGTCGTGGAGACAGTCTGGAGCTTCCTGAGCGGCCTGCCCTGGGACGTGATCGCCATCCAGACGATCAACGGCATCGTCACCGGCATGATCCTGGCGCTGGTGGCTTCCGGGCTGACGCTCATCTTCGGCATCATGGACGTGGTCAACTTCGCCCACGGCGAGCTGTTCATGCTGGGGGCCTACATCGGTGTGGTGGTGCTGGCGGCCTCGGGCAACTTCTGGGTGGCACTCGTGGTCGCCGTCCTCACCGTGGCGCTGATCGGCGCCGCCTTGCAGATCGCGACGTTGCGGCCGCTCGTGGGGCGCGACCCGCTCACCACCATCCTCGCCACCTTCGGCATCTCGCTGGTGCTGCAGAACTACGCGCTGTGGCACTTCGGGCCGGTGGCGCGCAAGATCCAGGAGCCCTTCACCGGGCAGTTCGCGCTCTTCTACTTGCAGTACCCGTGGTACCGGCTGCTGATCGCGCTGCTGTCGGCGATCATCATCGGCGGACTGTGGGCGTTCCTCAAGTACGGCACCTACGGCATCTGGATCCGCGCCACCACCCAGGATCGTGTGATGGCGCAGGCCATGGGCATCCCCGTGCCCTGGGTGCACACCATGGTGTTCGCCATCGGCGCGGGCATGGCGGCGGCCAGCGGCGTGCTGTTCGGGCCGCTGGTCGGCGTCAGCCACACCATGGGGCTCGACTGGGTCTTGAAGGCCTTCATCGTCGTGGTGGTCGGCGGCATGGGCAATCTCGGCGGCTCGATCGCGGCCGCGATCTTCATCAGCCTGCTCGAAGCCTACGCCTCCATCTTCGTCAGCCCGGCGCAGGCGGTCATCGTCTCCTTCGTCGCGCTGATCCTCACCCTCCTGTTCCGGCCCACGGGCCTCTTCGTGCCGACACCCAAATGATGCAGACGAGCAAGCGCCACGCCGCGTTCTACTGGATCGGATTCAGCGTCGTCATGGCGCTCCTCGTGGCGGCACCGCTGGTGCTGCCCGAGTTCTGGCGGCGGTTCCTCACCGAGGTGCTGATCTGGGGCCTGCTCGCCATGTCGTCCGATCTCCTGATCGGCTACGTCGGCATGGTCTCGTTCGGCCACTCCGTGTTCTTCGGGCTCGGCGCCTACGGTGTCGCGGCGGCGCTGCTCACGGTGCGGCCGCCCAACCTGTGGCTCGCCGTCCTCTACGGCCTCGCCTTCTCGGCCGCGGCGGGGCTGTTCGTCGCCTATTTCTCCACACGCCTGCGCGACATCTATTTCGCCATCACGACGCTGATCTTCTCGCAGATCTTCTACGTCGTCGTCTTCACCTGGACGGACGTGACCGGCGGCGAGAACGGGCTCACGTTCAGCCGGCCGCAGCTCGGCATTCCCGGCGTCTACACCCAGCCTTTCACGACGGAAACGCTGCACTGGTTCGTGCTGGCGATGGTGGCCGGCTCCTACCTCGTGCTGCGCCGCATCACGCAGTCGCCGTTCGGCATGGTGCTGCAGTCGATCCGCGAGAACGAGGCGCGCACGCGCGCCATCGGCTATCCCGTCGGGCGCTACAAGATCGTGGCGGTCATGCTGTCGGGCGTGTTCGCCGGGCTGGCGGGCGTCCTCTACGCCATCCAGAAGCAGTTCGCAGACCCCACCCTGCTCTACTTCCTGACCTCGGGCGAGGTGGTCATCTTCAACGTCATGGGCGGCATCGGCACGCTGGTGGGGCCGATCGTCGGCGCGGGCTTCTTCCTCGGCATGCGCGAGGCCTTCGGGCGCCTGCTCGGCGAGCAGTTCCCCTATCTCATCCCCGTCGGCGTCATCTTCATCCTGATGGTGATCTTCCTGCCCCAGGGCCTGCTCGGCTTCGCCCGCCGCTGGCTCAACCGGTAGGGCATTGACGCACCCGTCATCCCGGAAGCCGAGCCGCAGGCGAGGCTATCCGGGACCTCCCGCGGCGAGTCGAGGCTTACTTCACGAGGTCCCGGATCGGAGCGCTGCTCGCCTGCGGCTCGCATCGCGCCGTCCGGGATGACGGGTGTTGCGCGCCTACGCCAGTGCGCCTTCGCGGGTGAGCTCGTCGGCGAGCTCGTCGAGGCCGCGGCGCAGGCGGGCCGCCATCTCCTCGATGTCGGCGGGCTCGATCACCAGGGGCGGGGCGAACACGAGACGGTCGCCCATTACCCGCACGATGAGGCCGTGGCGCTGGGCCGCGGCGCCGGCCCGGACCCCGACGCGCAGCTCCGGATCGAACGCAGTGCGCCGCGGCTTGTCGCGCATCAGCTCCACGCCGGCGATGAGGCCCACGCCGCGCACGTCGCCGACGAGGGGATGGTCGCGCAGGGCACCGAGCGCGCCCTGCAGCTGCGGGGCGAGCCGGCGCGCGCGGGCCACGATGTCCATCTCGTCGTAGATCTTCTGCACCTCCAGCGCCACCGCCGCCGCCACCGGGTGCCCTGCGTAGGTGAAGCCGTGCGCGAAGTTGCCGTAGGCGTCGGACTGCGCCAGCATCGCCTCGTGCACCCGCTCGTTGACCAGCACCGCCGAGATCGGCTGCATGGCGGCGGAGAGCGCCTTCGCCGAGGTCAGCATGTCCGGCACGATGCCGTAGGTCTGCGACCCCCACATCTCCCCCGTGCGGGCAAAGCCGCAGATCACCTCGTCGGCGACGAACAGGATGTCGTACTTGCGCAGCACCGCCTGCACCTTCTCGAAATAGCCCTGTGGCGGCAGGATGGCGCCGCCGGCACCCATCACCGGCTCGGCGAAGAAGGCGGCGATGGTGTCTCCCCCCTCGTTCTCGATCAGCTCCTCGAGCGCGGCGGCCATGCGGGTCGAGAACTGCTCCTCCGTCTCGCCGTCCTCGTGCCGGCGGTAGTAGTGGGGGAACTCGGTGTGCTTGAAGTTGGCGAACGGCAGGCCGAAGCCCGCGTGCATGTCCGGCTTGCCCGACAGGCTCACCGCGGCGCAGGTGTTGCCGTGGTAGGCGAGCTGGCGGGCGACGATCTTGCTGCGCTGCGGCTGGCCCTTGGCGTGCCAGTAGTACCAGGCGAGCTTGATGGCCGTGTCGTTGGCCTCCGAGCCGGAGCACTGCAGCAGCACGCGCGCCATCGGCACCGGGGCGATGGCAAGGAGCTTCTCGGCGAGCAGGATGGCGGGCTCGTGCGAGCTGTGGCGGTAGAGGTGGTAGTAGCCGAGCGTGCGCATCTGCTCGTAGGCGACGCGCGCCAGCCGCTCCGAGCCGAAGCCCAGCGAGGCGCACCACAGCCCCGCGACGGCTTCCAGGTGCTCCTTGCCGGCGTCGTCCCACACCCGGCAGCCCTGGCCGCGGGTGACCACGAACGGGCCCTCGGTCTGGTGCGTGCGCAGGTTGGTCTGCATGTGCACCAGGCTGGCGATGTCGCGTGCCTGGATGGAGTTGGGGATGTAGGTCATGTCTGGTCCCTCCGTGCGGCCGCAGCCCGGAGGCTCTCCGGGTCGGCGATGCCATAGTCCTCCCGTGCCGCCCGCTCGCTCACATAGCCGTCGAGGAGATCGGCGCCGATGGCGGCCGGATCGCGGCCGGCCGGATCGCCGAAGCCGCCGGAGCCGGGCACCACCATGTCGATGACGGAGCCCGCCGGGGCGTTGAAGGCGCCCTTGCTCGGCAGCTGCCGTGTCGCCCCGCCGGGCGTCGTCAAGGTAACGGTAGCGGCGGCGCCAGCCTTGCCGCCGAGCAGGCCGAAGGGCGGGGAGGTCATGCGCTCCATGCACAGCGCGCCCACGGCATCGGCACCGTCCAGCAGCCGCCACACGCGCCGCGCGCCGCAGCCGCCGCGGAAGCGTCCGGCGCCGCCGGAGTCGGGCGCGATCTCGTAGCGCTCGACGCGCAGCGGGAAGCTCAGCTCCAGCACCTCCACCGGCGTGTTCATGGTGTTGGAGATGCCGCTGGCAATGACGTTGATGCCGTCCTTGCTAGACCTGGCGCCGAAGCCGCCCTTGATGGTCTCGTAGGACACGTAGCGGCGCCTGGAGCGGGGATCGACGCCGCCCAGCGTGAGGATCGCCGAGGTGCCCTGGCTGCAGGCCATGACCTGGCGCGGCCAGAAGGCGGCCAGCGCCCCCATCACCATGTCGGCCACGCGGTGCGAGATCTCGTGGTTGGCGTAGACCACGGGCGCCGGGAACTCGGCATTGACGACGGAGCCCTTGGGCGCCTTCACCTCGATGGTGCGCCAGCAGCCCGAGTTGGGCGGCACCAGGTTGTTGGGGTCCACCGCCATCTTCAGGCCGCAGAACACGCCCGAGGCGCTGACCGACAGGGGCGCGTTGATGGGGCCCTTGACCTGCGGGTCGGTGCCGGCGAAGTCGACCACCACCCGGTCTCCCGTCTTGACCACGCGCATGCGAATCCAGAACGGGGCATCGCGGCCCTGGGCATCGTCGGCGATGCCGTCGCCGTCGCAGAAGTCCTCGAAGCGGCCCTCGCCGTCGGGCAGCCCGGCGAGCAGGGTGCGCATCAGCCGCTCCGAGTAGTCCATCACCTCGGCCATGGTGGCGACGAGCTCAGGTGCGCCGTAGCGCCGCGCCAGCGCCTCCAGCCGCTCGGTGGCCCGCAGCGTGGCGGCGAGCTGGGCGCCGAGGTCGCCCTTGCGCTCCTCGGGCGTGCGCACGTTGGCGAAGATCAGCTTCTCGAGGTCGGCGTTGGGCACGCCCCGGCTGACGAGTCGCAGCGGCGGCAGGCGCAGGCCCTCGCCGTAGATCTCGGTGACGGCCCCGTAGCTGCCGGGCGTCGCGGAGCCGACATCGGGCCAGTGCGCGCGCAGGCAGGCGAAGCCGAGGAGCAGGCCGTCGCAGAAGGCCGGCCGTACCACGTTGACATCGGGCAGGTGGCTGCCGCCGAAGTAGGGATCGTTGTGGATGAAGACGTCGCCCGGATGCACGTCGCCGCCGAAGGCCGCTACCACCGCGCGCACCGCATCGGGCATGGAGCCCAGATGGATCGGCAGGTCCGGCCCCTGCGCCACCATCCAGCCCTTGGCGTCGAACACGCCGCACGAGAAGTCGCCCGCCGATTTCAGGATCGGCGAATAGGCGGTCTTGGCGAGGACCACCCGCATCTCCTCGGCGATCTTGAAGAGGCTGTTCTTGACGATCTCGAAGGCGGCCGGATCGGCGCTCACTCTCGCGTCTTTCATCGATCGCTTCCCTCGCCTTCGACGCCGCGCCGTCTCAGGAGCACAAATCCGTCGTCGGTCATCCTAGCCTGCCATGCGGGAGGGACAAGGATGGTGGACTCGAGCGACTCGATGACGGCAGGCCCGGCGATGTCGAGCCCCGCCGGCATGCGCTCGCGCGCCAAGATCGCGGTCGGCAGCGCGCCGTGGCCGCGGAACCAGGCCTCGCGTCGGCCCTTGGCCGGGTCGCTGCCGGCGGGCGCCGGGGCCTCGCGCAGACCGAGCGGCGGGATCGTGCCGACGGCGGTGAGGCGGATGCTGACGAGCTGCACCGGCTCGGTGCGGTTGTCGTGGCCGTAGGTGAGGCGGTGCCGCCGATGAAAGGCCTCCGCAACCTCGGCGAGCGCGGCGGCGTCGAAGGTCGGGCGCAACAGCGGCACCGCGAGCTCATAGGACTGGCGCTCGTAGCGGGCGTCCACCGCGCGCACGAACCGGCGCCGGCCGGGATCGATGCCCGCGCGCTCGAGCATGGCGGTGCCCTCGCGCTCGAGCGCGGCGAACGCCGCCTCGATCGTGCCGGGATCGGCGTTGGCCGTGTTGGTGTAGACGGTGCGCACGTAGTCGCGCTTGAGCTCGGTGGTGACGAGCCCGAGCGCCGAGAAGGCGCCGGGGACCGGCGGGCAGAGGATGTGGGCCATGCCCAGCTCCTCGGCCAGCGCCGCCGCATGCAGGGGGCCGGCCCCGCCGAAGGCAGCCAGCACGAGCTCGCGCGGGTCGTGCCCGCGCTGCAGCGAGACGATCTTGAGGGCCTCGGCCATGGCATGGTCGACCACGTCGATCACGGCGGCTGCCGCGGTGCGCACATCGACGCCCAGCGGCTCGGCCAGGCGCCGGCGCACTGCCGCCTCGGCGGCGGCGGCATCGACCGGCAGGTCGCCCGCCAGCAGCGAGCCGCGGTCGAGATAGCCGAGAATGAGGTCGCAGTCGGTGACGGTGGGCTCCGTACCGCCGCGGCCGTAGCAGACGGGCCCGGGGTCGGCGCCCGCGCTCCCGGGCCCCACCCGCAGCGCGCCCGCCGGGTCGAGCCAGGCGATCGACCCGCCCCCGGCGCTGACCTCGGCGAGGTCGATGACGGGGACGCGGATCGGATGTCCCGTGCCGTGCATCCACCGGCTGCCGCTGGCGCCGCCGCCGACCTCGTACTCCGGCGTGGTCTCGTAGCGGCCGTCGCGGATCAGGCTCGCCTTGGCGGTGGTGCCGCCCATGTCGAAGGAGAGCAGATTGGAGAAGCCGGTCTGCCGCGCCACCAGGGCCGCCGCCACCACCCCGGCCGCCGGCCCGGATTCCACCGCCGCCACCGGCATGGCCACCGCCTCTGCCGCCTGCAGCACGCCGCCGTTGGAGGCCATGACGTAGAGCGGCGGCAGGCCCCTGGCGCGCGTCGCCGCGTCCAGCCGCTCCAGATAGGAGGCGAGGATCGGCCCGACGTAGGCGCACACCGCCGTGGTGCTGGTGCGCTCGAACTCCTTCACCTCGGGCAGCACCTCGGAGGAGAGGAAGACGGAGACGCCCGGCAGGCCCGCGCGCAGGCGCTCGCCCAGCCGCCGCTCGTGCGCCGCGTTGAGGAAGCTGAAGACGAGGCACACCGCCACCGACTGCACGCGCGCCTCCTTCAGCGCCGCGATCAGGCCCTCCACCTCGTCCTCGGCGAGGGGCACGACGATGCTGCCGTCGGCTCCCACCCGCTCCGTGATCTCGAAGCGGCGGCGGCGTGGGATCAGGGTGGCGGGCGGGTCCTGGAACAGGTCGTAGAGGCTGCCGCGGGCGGAGCGGCGCAGCTCCAGCACGTCGCGGAAGCCGCGTGTGGCGACGAGGGCGGCGCGCGCCCCCTTCTCCTCCAGCACCGTGTTGGTGACGACGGTGGTGGCGTGGGACAGGAGGCCCACGTCGGCGGCGGAGATGCCGTGGCGCTCCATGGCCGCCGCCAGCGCCGAGAGCACGCCCTGGGTGAGATCGCGCGGGGTGGTCGGGACCTTGGCGATCCCGATGCGGCCCGTCGCCTCGTCGACCAGCGCCACGTCGGTGAAGGTGCCGCCGATGTCGACGCCGATCCGCCAAGCCATGCCGCGCGTCCCTCCCCATGCCAGCGCGGGCGAGTATAGCCGAACGGCCTGGGTCCCGTCAGGTGGAGCGGCACAGGGCAGCCGTGCCACGGACGCGTCGAGGCTGTCGGATTGGTCAAGGATGCGGCCGCAACCGGCGCCGGTGCCCTGGCTCCGGCCCCTTGCATGTTGCACAGCTCAACGCAGCGGGAAGCCCGGGATGCATCAGGCGTGCGCCCGCTCGCCAGCGCACCGAGGGAAGCCGCCGTTCGGCGATCGCGCTCAGCGGCCACGGCAGGCCTCCTGCGGGCGTTCCTACCCGCGGTGGCGCAAGAAGCGACCTAGGGGCCGCTCCCACGGGGTGGTCGGCTGCCCGCCTTGAAGACGGTCAGCGGCAAGACGAGGGTTGAAGGTGCATCGTCCAGGCGCACGGCCCCAAATCCTGCGTACCAGTGTGCCGCCCGTTCCGACTTGGCGTCAATCAGCAGGGCAACGCCGCCCACCTCCTCGGCGACTGCGAGACCGCGCTTGCCCGCCGCGAACAGCAGCGCTTGACCCAGCCCGTGGCCCTGGGCGGAGACATCGACCGCAAGGCGCGCCAGGCGGAACATCGGGACCTCGTGACGCGCGAGGCCCTTCTTCACCAAGGCCGGCACGCGCGCAAAGGCGACCGACGCAGGGGCAAGCGTGTAGTAGCCGAGAATCCGGGCCGGCTCCCCCTTCGGGCACGTCACGAAGGTCTTGGCGCCGCCTCGCTCGTGCGCCTGCATTGCGAAACGCGCGAGATATTCATTGAGCGCCGGCTCACCGCAATCGAAAGCCGCGCGGCCGTGCGCTCTTGTCAACGGCGCTTCCTCGACCGGCGGCAGCATTCAACGGCGCCCGAAGATCGCCCGGTGCTTCCTGGCAGCAGCGCGCAGCTTCGCCGACGGTTTTGGTGGCTTCTCCAGCAATTCGAGCACGCGCAAGCTGTCGCGCTCGGAAAGCTCCAGGCGCTCGGTCTCGTCAACGACGCGTTGAGCAGCCGGCAGCACGGTGCGCAGAATGAAGCCCGTCAGGTCTTCGTTCTGCAGCGCCGCGGCGCGCGACAGCAGCGTCTTCTCGCCGGGCTTGACGCGCAGCTCGATACGGCCGCTCTCGGTTACGGCCCTGGCCATGGCGTGGGACTCCTCTACGCACAGCTTGCAGATATGTACGGAATGAAATCGTACAAGAGGTCAGACCTGCGGTCCAGGCAAAAGCGCCGCGACAACGGTCCGTCGCGACCGCGGAGTCACAACCTCGTCCAATGGGGGGAGGCAGGGAACTCGGCCCTCGTTCCCAGGGTTGTCCCGGATACCGGGTCGCTGCAACCACCGCCACAATTCGCCCTGCCGTCCGCGCACCGTTGCCGGCGACCCGAAGCACGTGGCGGAGAGACTGAAAGAGACCAGCAATGGCGCAGGCGAGCAAATCAACGCAGGCGGCGGCCGAGCGTAGGGGTGTCCCGGCCAGAGTTGCCATCGCGCTCACCGTCAACGGCGTCGAAAGGAGGCTCGAGGTCGCGCCCTGGACGACGCTGCTCGACGCACTGCGCGACCGTCTTGACCTGACCGGCACCAAGAAGGGCTGCGACCACGGCCAATGCGGAGCCTGCACCGTGCTCCTCGACGGCCGGCGCATCTACTCGTGCCTCACCCTCGCGGTCATGCAGGACGGCGCCGAGGTCACCACCATCGAGGGACTGGCGGCCAACGGGGCCCTGCACCCGCTGCAGGAGGCCTTCATCGAGCACGACGCCTTCCAGTGCGGCTACTGCACACCGGGCCAGATCTGCTCTGCCGTGGGGATGATCGCGGAGGGCAGGGCGAGGACGGCGGACGAAATCCGCGAAGCGATGAGCGGCAACATCTGCCGCTGCGGCGCCTATCCCAACATTGTCGCGGCGATCCAGGAGGTGATGGAGCGCTCATGATCGATTTCCAGTACGCGCGCGCCACCGACATCGCCGATGCCGTGCGCCGCATTGCGGCCGATCCGAGCGCGAAATTCATCGCCGGCGGAACCAACCTGATCGACCTGATGAAGGAGGACGTGGAGCGGCCGACGCGGCTCATCGACATCACGCGGCTGCCCTTGCGGAAAGTCGAGGAGACGGCCGACGGCGGGCTGCGCATCGGCGCCCTGGTGCCGAACTCCGACCTCGCCCGCCACCCGCTCGTGGAAAGCCGCTACCCGTTGCTGGCGAGCGCGATCCTGGCGGGCGCCTCGCAGCAGCTGCGCAACATGGCATCGACCGGCGGCAACCTCGTGCAGCGCACGCGCTGCCCCTACTTCTACGACACGGCGACGCCCTGCAACAAGCGCGAGCCCGCCACCGGCTGCTCCGCCATCGCGGGGCTCAACCGCATGCACGCCATCCTCGGCGCCAGCGAGGCCTGCATCGCCACCCATCCCTCGGACATGTGCGTGGCGCTCGCGGTGCTCGATGCGAAGGTGCACGTGACCGGCACGGCCGGCGGGCGCACCATCGCGTTCGCGGACTTCCATCGGCTGCCGGGCGACACGCCGCAACGCGATACCAATCTGCGTCCCGACGAGATCATCACCGCTCTGGAATTGCCGGCGCGGGGCTTCGCCGCGCACTACACCTACCTGAAGGTTCGCGACCGGCTCTCCTATGCGTTTGCCCTGGTGTCCGTCGCCGCCGGGCTGGAGGTCGAGGACGGCACCGTCAAGGAGGCGCGGTTCGCGCTCGGCGGCGTCGCACACAGGCCGTGGCGCGATCCCAGCGCCGAGGCAGTCCTGCGCGGGCAGGCGGCCAGCGAGGCCGGCTTCCGGCGTGCCGCGGAGGTCCTGCTGCGTGACGCCAAGGGCTATGCGCACAACGCCTTCAAGATCGATCTGGCGCGCCGCACCGTTGTCCGCGCGCTGACGCAGGCTGCGCGGGGCGAACCGCAATCGCAATCCGGCAAGAAGGTGGTCTGAGTCCATGGCGCCTCACATCGGCACCGCCGCATCCCGCATCGACGGCCGTGCGAAGGTCACGGGCACGGCGAGGTACGCCGCCGACTTCAACGTGTCCGGGCTCGCCCACGGCAGCGTGGTCACGTCCACCGTCGCCAGGGGCCGCATCGTGGGCATCGACACGAGCGCGGCGTTGCGCGTCGCCGGCGTGATCGACGTGCTCACGCACCGCAACCGGCCGCGCATGGCGAGCGCCGACAGCGCCTACAAGGACGAGGTGGCTCCGGACGGCGCGCCGTTCCGGCCTCTTTACGACGACAAGGTCCTGTTCAGCGGCCAGCCGGTCGCGCTCGTCGTCGCCGAGGAGCCGGAGACTGCGCGCTTCGCGGCCTCGCTGGTGCGCGTGGACTACGACGCGCAGGCGCCTGTCACCGACATCCATCGCCGGCGCGACGCGGCGACCGCCGCCGCCAAGCCGGGCGAGAGCATGTTCGCCCCGCCCGCGGCGCGGGGCACTGCCGAAAGCGCGCTGGCCGCCGCCGAGGTGCGCCACCGGGGCGAATACTATGTCCCGATCGAGCACCACAACCCGATGGAGCCGTTCGCCTCGACCGTGATCTGGAACGGCGGCGGCAAGCTCACGGTCTACGACAAGACCCAGGGCGTACAGAACGTGCAGCGCTACCTGTGCGGCGTGTTCGAGATGCAGCCGGACGACGTGCGCGTCGTGTCGCCGTTCGTCGGGGGCGCCTTCGGCTCCGGGCTGCGCCCGCAATTCCAGGTGGTGCTGGCCGTGCTGGCGGCGCGTGCGCTCGCACGCTCGGTGCGGGTCGCGCTCACCCGGCAGCAGATGTACGTGCTCGGCTACCGGCCCGCCATGATCCAGCGCATCGAGCTCGGCGCGGCCGCGGGTGGACGCCTCGACGCCGTCGAGCACGATGCGACCACGGTCACGTCGCAATACGAGGACTTCTACCGGCAGGAGACCGGCTGGTCCGGACTGCTCTACGACTGCGCCAATGCCAGGTACGCGCACAAGCTCGCCCGCCTCGATCTTCCGACGCCGTGCGACATGCGCGCGCCGAGCGCCGCGCCCAGCGTCTATGCTCTCGAATCCGCCATGGACGAGCTGGCGGTGGCGCTCGGCCTCGATCCGCTCGAGCTGCGCCTGCGCTGCTACTCCGAGCGCGATCAGACCACCGGCCGGCCCTACAGCAGCAAGGCCCTGCGCGACTGCTACCGCCGGGGCGCGGAGGCGTTCGGCTGGCACAGGCGCCATCCCGAGCCGCGCTCGATGCGCGACGGCAGGGAGCTGGTCGGCTGGGGCATGGCGACCGGCATCTGGGAAGCCCTGCAGGTGCCGATCGCGGTGCGCATCACCCTCTCGGCCAACGGCCATGCCGACATTTCCTGCGCCACCTCCGACATCGGCACCGGCACCTACACCATCATGGCGCAGGTTGCGGCCGACATGCTGGGATTGCCGATGGACGCCGTGAGCATCAGGCTCGGCGATTCGACGCTGCCGCAGTCGCCGGTCGAGGGCGGCTCGTGGATCGCGGCCTCGGTGTCGAACGGCATAGCGACGACAGCCGACGCGGTGCGCACGATCCTGCTCGGACTGGCGAAGCGGGTGCCGAATTCGCCGCTCGCCGACGCTACGCCCGAGGAGGTCGCGCTCGTGGACGGCAAGCTTTCGATGAGACGCGATGCCTCGCGCGCCGTGGGGATCGCGGATGCGATGCGGCACGGGGGCGTGGACCGCATCGAGCAGGAGAAGACCACCGCCTTCGTCGACGACGGCAGGCATGCCCACAATACGCATTCGGCGATCTTCGCCGAGGTCAAGGTCGACGAGGAGCTCGGCATCGTCCGCGTCACCCGAGTCGTCAACGCGGTGGCGGGCGGGCGCATCCTCAACATCAAGACGGCGAAGAGCCAGATCATGGGCGGCGTGGTGTGGGGCATCGGCATGGCGCTGCACGAGGAGACGCTCATCGATCACAAGTTCGGCCGCTTCATGAACGCCAACATGGCCGACTATCATGTGCCCGTGAACGCCGATGTGCACGACATCGAGGTGATCTTCGTCGAGGAGCCCGACGACGACGTCAATCCGCTCGGCATCAAGGGCGTGGGCGAGATCGGCATCGTCGGCGTCGCGGCGGCGATTGCCAACGCGGTCTATCACGCCACCGGAAAGCGCGTGCGCGACCTTCCGATCACGCTGGACAAGCTGCTGCGGTGATCTGCACGGCGTGCCGAGGCAGTCATCGGCGGGAGAGCGAATCAGCCTGACGTTCCCGTGGCCTACTCCGCGCCCGCGCCTTGACACTCCGCTTCGGTTAGCGGAGCCTTGCGCGCATATGTCCAGCCCGCTCCAGTCGCTGCTCGACGCGCTCAACGCCAAACCGCTCGGCGACGATCGCTTCGAAGCGCGCAGCATCGAGTACCTCCGGCCCCGGGTCTTCGGCGGCGAGCTGCTCGCCCAGGTGCTGGCCACGGCCGCGCGCACGGTGCGGGACCGCGCGTGTCACGCGATCCACGTCGACTTCCTGTTTCCCGGCGATCCGAAGATTCCGATCGAGTACGGCGTGCGGCGCGTGCGCGACGGCCGGCGCTTCGTGCAGCGACAAGTGTCCGGCTATCAGCGCGGGCGCGAGATCGTGCTCGCAACCGTGTCGTTCACGACGGACAGCGCGGACGCCGTCGGCTTCCAGCACGAGCGGATGCCGGAGGTGCCGGGCCCCGAGGGCCTGGCGTCGGAGCTCGACCAGCGGCTCGCCGTGGCGGATCGTTTCGCCCCCGAGCATCGACCGTGGCTGACGATGCCGCGCGCGGTGGACGTGCGGCAGGTCCGTCCGGTGCCGCTGTTCGATCCCCCACCGGTGCCGCCGGTCGCAGACACGTGGATCAAGGCGATCGCCCCGATGCCGGACGATCGGGCGCTCCACTGCGCCGTGCTCGCCTATGCCTCGGATGCGACGCTGCTCGACATCGCGTGTTATCCGCACGGCGTGTCGTGGATCAGCCCGAAAGCGCAGCAGGCGAGCCTCAGCCACGGCATGTGGTTTCATCGACCGTTCCGCATCGACGAGTGGCTGCTCTACTCGCAGCACGTGGCGTCGAGCGCGGGCGGCCGTGCGATCGCGCGCGGCAGCGTGTTCACGCGCGACGGCGCGCTCGTCGCGTCGGTGGTGCAGGAAGGGCTCTCGCAGATCGCGACCGGTGATTCCGCGCTCGGAGGGAGATAGGCGATGCCTGATCTTCGCGATGTCGACGCCGTGCTGCTCGGCCAGCTTGCGTGCCAGCGGCGATGCTTTCACTGAGGCGGCAGACGCAGACGCTTAGCAGCCGCCGGTGCACTCGCGGCAATTTGAGGCT
>Ga0209382_10001832_pt1 | contig 32452 bp, 25 predicted proteins | sample SoiMetdeltSBSDD5_FD_187599 | JGI IMG/M metagenome (GOLD analysis project Ga0209382, IMG submission 187599) | Bulk soil microbial communities from a Populus tree surrounding site in Tennessee, USA - Soil MetaG P. deltoides SBSDD5 (SPAdes) (version 2) | ecosystem: Environmental > Terrestrial >...
GGTGCGGACCTTGGCAATCCGTTCGGCCGCGGCCTGTGCTGCGGCGCGGGCGAGTTCGAGTTCGCCTCGGCGCAGGCGGGCCAGCGCCAGGAGCGCGTAGGTATTAATCAACACCCGGCGGTCGGCATCTTCGCTGAAATCGGCCAGTGCTTCTTCTAAAAGCGGTACTGCTTCATCCAGTTGACCAAGGCGAGTGAGTCCCTGCGCCTGACCAAATAATCCCCACGGCTGCTGTTGAGAATTGCCAATCTGACGCGCCAAGCTGTAAACCTCGGCAAACAGTTTTACGCCGCGCGCGAACTCGCCGCGGTAGTAGGCCATGAACCCCAGCAGAAGCAAGTCCTCCGCCCACCAGCGCCGTTCGCCCAGGCGTTCATTAATTGCCCTCGCCTGTTCCACCGCGGCCTGAACTTCATCCCACTTGCCCACGTTGCTATTGTGAATACTGGTTACGAGCAAAACGTGCGCCAACGCGGGAAGGTCATTGAGCCGCTGAGCCGTTTGTTGCGCGAGGCGGCTGTAGGACTCGGCGGCGCCTTGCAGTCCGAGGACGCTGGCACTGAAACAGGTATTTGCATAAGCGCGCGCTAACTCCGGTGAGGCCTGCCCTGCGCTTTCCGCCAAGTTGAGCGCGCGGAAGGCGGTGTCCATCGCCGGGATAATTTGATTGGCGAAGTAATACACTTCCCCCAGACGCAAGTAAGCGCCTGCCGCTTCCAGCAAAACATCACTTCGGTCGCGCGCCTTCCCCAAAAAGCGCGCCGGTGAACGCCGGTGCATAAATTGCAAGAGCAATTGGCTTAACAGGTCAGTAATGAGTCGAGCGGTCGTTTGGGGCACGGGCAAGTTCAACAATTCCAGCGCCCGCCGAAAGTGATCGCCGCTCTCCTTGAGTTGGCCCAATCGCAAATGCGCTTCGGCCATTTGCCGTTCCCAGCGCGCGCGCCGCAACGGCGGGCTGGGAGAAAGTTGCTCCCCATCGAAGCGGAGCGCCTCACTGAAAAATCCGATGGCTTCCTGATTCGCATAATCACGGAGCGCGGCCTCGCCCGCTTTCTCCAGCGAATCAATCGCCTTCGTCAGTAAACCGGGTTCGGGATTTTGAACTCCCTCAATCGTCTGACGCCAATGGTGCGCGAGGAGTGGATAGTGCGATGAGAGATCGTCGGCGTAAGCGCCCTCGTACCACTCGGCGACGCGTTGATGCAGTTCGCGCCGTTGCGCGAAGAGCATTAAGTTGTAAGCGACTTCCTGCGTGATGGCGTGTTTAAAGGTATAAGCCAAATCCGGCGCGGGCGTTTCGAGCGGGGTGATGTCCAGGTTTTCGAGCGCCATCAAATGCGCGGCCAACTGCGGCCGGTCAGACTCGATAGGATGGACCTTCTGCAAAATGCGAAGAGCAAACACCCGTCCGATGACGCTGGCCGCTTTGAGCGCCAACTGCTGCGGCGGCGTGAGCCGGTCAATGCGGCTGATGATGACGCCCTGGACGGTCTCCGGAAAATTCAAACTGCGCAAATCCACTTTGGGCGCGATCCGGCATTCACCGTCGGCGATGAGGATCAAGCCCGCATCGCGCAGCGCATAAGCCAGTTCCTCGCTGAAGAAGGGATGGCCTTCGGCGCGTTCGCGAATTAGATTGATCACGGCTTCGGGGAGAACGGACACGCCCAGGCGCTGGCAGACGAGCGCCAGCGTTTCCTCCGGCGGCAACACCTCCAGTCGCAACCGCTGCGCGAAAGGCAGTCCGAGCAACTGGCTGTATTCAACCGGCAGTGGCGCAGGGAGCGGGCGTGTCGCCAGGACAAACATCAAAGGTTGAACGCGATGACTGACGGCCAATGCCAATGCCCACGAAGCGGAGTCCAGCCAATGCGCATCTTCCAAGATGAGCAGCGTGGGCGAACGACTCGCAGCGATTTGCAGCAGGCGCAGGAGCAAGTCGCGCGTGTTGTCGGCCCGCACCTGTCCTATCATTTGCTCCGTCAGTTCGTTCTCGGGAAAATCCAAAGAGAGGATGGGGTTGAGCAGTGGAGCCAGGTGGAGCGATTCGGGGATGGATTGCAATTGAGTCAACGTCTGCGCCCGCAGCGCTTCGGGATCGGAAAGCAATTCTAAATCAAGCAGCCGGCTAAAGACCGGACGCCAGGCGTGATAAGGCGTAGATCGCTCAATCGCATCGCCCGCGCCGACGAGGGTCACGACGCCCTCGGCTTCGGCTTGTCCCAGCGCTTCGGCGACAAGGCGCGATTTTCCAATTCCGGCTTCCCCTTCGATGATGATTAATCGGCTGGCGCCTTGCACTCTAAAGAGTGTCTCCGACTTGACCGCTTGCAGGCCGGCACTCAGGGTAGCGCGTTCTTCCATCCGCCCGACCATGGGCCGGAGGCGATTCGTCGTCCGCGCCTGTTCCTGGCGTTCCGCGTCGGGGAGTTGTGACGGATGATAAACGGCGACCGGCTCGGCTTTGCCTTTGACCATGATCGCCGGCAGCGAGTCGAAAGCGACGCGCGCCTGAGCCGCGCGATACGTCGCGGCATCGCACAGGAGGTCTCCGGGCGCGGCTTGCATGAGCCGGGCCGCCAGGTTGACCACATCCCCGACCAAGGTGTACTCGCGCCGATCTTCACTGCCGACCAAGCCACAGAATGTCCGGCCAGTCGTCACGCCGATCGCGCTGCGCCAGCCCAAATCGCGCAACGTGTTTCGCATCGCCATCGCCGCCTGCACACCGCGCACAGCGTCGTCTTCATGCGCCAGCGGCGGCAAGCCGAGCGCGGCCACCAATGTCACGCCCTTATCGTCTACATTTAATTTGTTGATGCTGCCTTCATAGTGATACAAGCTGTCCTGTAAAGCGCGCATGACCTTTTGCGCTTGAGCTAGCGGCGTGGTGTGGTTGAGGTCCGGCAGATTAATGAAGAGCACGGTGACGTGGCGCAGTTCGGCCAGCCAACCGCCTTGCCCGGCAGTCAGGCGCGCGAGGATCGCGCCGGGAATGTAAGCCCGCAATGCGTCGGTCGCATCTTCGGACAGGCGAGGAAATCTTAATGCTTGCAGCGGGAGCAACGTGCGAAGGGGAATCGCTTCCAGGCGAACATCGCCGGAGGGCAACGGCTGTCCCTGGCACGCCTCCTGCACCAATGTCCAAGCAGAAGCGGAGAGGATGACTTCGCCCGGTTGGGCTTGCTGCTCGGCGAGACTCATCTCAGCGAGTGGCTGACCGGCGACCATAAATTCCCAACGTTTATGCGCGCCGCCAAGGTGAATGGCATAAACTTCGCCGGCGCTGATTCCTATCCGGAGAGCCAGTCGGACACCCTGCGTCGTCGTGTAATCACGGAGCGCGGTTTGGACGGCGAGGCCGCATTGTGCGGCGCGTTGAGTAGCTTCGGCTAAGGATGAAGGATGAGGGATGAAGGATGAAGAAAAACCTTCCACCTGCCACTTTCCACCTTCATCCTTCATCCTTCCGCCTTCATCCTTTCCTACGGGCCACAGCGCCAGCAGCCCATCGCCGGCGAACTTGACCACATCTCCGCCGTGAGCCGTGATGAGGCCGATGAGTTGTCCGAAATAATCTTTGAGCAGCGCACTCAACTCTTCCGCTCCGGCGGGGCTTTGCTCGGCGAGTTGTTCGGCCAGCGCGGTGAAACCGGAAATATCGGCAAAGAAGACAGCCGCCGGAAAATGCTCCGTGCTTGGCTCCGTCAGCGGAGTGAAATCAGTTGTAAACCGGTGTGTAATCAGCGCGGGCAGATAACTAACGAGGGCGTCCAGGAGAGCGGGCATGGTCAGATTGATTGTACTTTCTTTGGTGGATTTAAAAAAGCGAGAGGAAGTGCTTGTGTCCAGGATTTTTCCAAATTCGCCGATGCTCACCCTCACCCCCGACTCTACCCCCATCCCCGCCCCTTCCCCCATCGGACAAACCACCGATGGGGGAAGGGAGTCCTTGCTTCCTCTCCCCTCCGGGGAGAGGGCCGGGGTGAGGGGCGAGCGGATTGTGAAATCGTCATAGGAAAATAGAAAAGCCCGAAGTGAGGCACCAAGTTGGGATCACGTTTGTTATTTCTCAATCGCCTTGAAAACGCGACCCATCTGGTATAATACGCGCCAATCCAAAACTTGATGACGAACGGCAACGCTATGGAACCACACACTCGCACCATCGCCAAGCTCATCCAGCAAGCCCAGCACTTTATGGATCACTCCAAATGGGACGAGGCCGCCGTGCGCTGTTATCAGATTTTGGCCCTCGATCCAGACAACGCCAATGCTCAAAACAAACTGATGCTCATCTACCTGCAGCGCGAACTCGTGGAAGACATGCGCCGCGCGCTGATAGGTCTGTTTGACCCGGAAGACGCCAGCCCGCATCAACATCGGCGGATGCTGGCGTTTTCTTATCGCGTCCTCTCGCGCTGGCCGGGCTGGCTGCAGGATGACAGCGAACAGAATCCCCCCGTGGACGAACTCGAGGAATCTGCGCAAATTATTGATCACGCCTATCAACATGGCGCCGACGAAGAGTTGCTCGTGGCCTGGAATCGCTATGTGGAAGCCTGCGCGCGGCATCCTAAAAACAGATACGCCATCCAATGGTGGATAGCAAAACAATTCGCCGAGCACGGCTTCTTTGCAGATGCCGCCGAGGTCTTGACCGAAATGCTGTACACCTGCCCGCAAGATGACGACCCCGAAGCGCGTTACGTCCTGGCCGAGATGCGTTGGTGGCGCGACCACGCCGACAGCATCGTCTGGATCCCCTGAAATTCCCCCTCCCCCAACTTTCTCCAATGTCTCACGCCGGCGTCATCGCTCGTTACCGAGATTATCTTAATCTCCCCGCCAACGCTGTTCCCATTACGCTGCTTGAAGGTAGCACACCCCTCATTCCCGCTCCGCGTTTAGGCGCGGAACTCGGCTGCGAAATCTTTCTAAAATTTGAAGGCCTCAACCCGACCGGCTCGTTCAAAGATCGGGGGATGACGGTGGCGATGACGGCGGCGGCGGCTGAGGGCGCGCGGGCCGTGATTTGCGCCTCGACTGGAAACACGGCCGCTTCCGCGGCTGCGTACGCGACCCGAGCGGGATTGCGCTGTTTCGTTTTGATCCCGCAAGGAAAAGTGGCGACCGGCAAACTGGCCGGCGCCATCGCTTACGGCGCGGAAGTGATTCAAATTGAAGGTTCCTTCGACGACGCGCTCTCGCTCGTCCGGCAGATCGCCGACCGCACGCCCATCGGGTTGGTCAACTCCGTCAACCCATATCGGATCGAAGGCCAGAAGACCGCGGCCTTTGAGATTTGCGATGTGCTCGGGCGCGCGCCGGATTGGCTGTGCCTCCCTGTCGGCAATGCCGGTAACATTACCTCGTATTGGAAGGGTTTCCGCGAATATAAGTCGGCGGGCCGCGCGTCAAGCCTGCCAAAGATGTTAGGCGTGCAGGCCGAGGGCGCTGCGCCGCTCGTCTTGGGCCATCCGGTTGATAAGCCGGAGACGGTCGCGACCGCGATCCGCATTGGACGCCCGGCACGCGGCGAAGAAGCGCTCCTCGCCGCCGAAGAATCTGGCGGTCGAATCATCGCCGCGAGCGATGATGAAATCCTCGCGATGCAAAAATGCCTGGCCGCCGAAGGCGTGTGGTGCGAACCGGCGTCCGCCGCCGGAGCCGCCGGGCTATTCAAAGAAGCCCGTGAAGGGCGGCTCGACGTGCGCGGCCAAACCATCGTGTGCGTCGTCACCGGCCACGGCCTCAAAGACCCCGACGCCACCACCTCCCGCTCCGCCCCCCCGCGCGTCGTCCCCGCGACGTTGGAAGCGCTTGAGAAAATTCTCTGAGACGCGGCAGCGCGTCTTTGTTTTTTAAGCACAGAGGGCGCGGAGGGTGAGCATGATAGACTTTCCATCCCCAGATGATTGGCAAAGAATCTACAATTCGACTCCTTTTGATAAACTTAGTGAACAGATAATTGCCACCGTAAATACGAGCAACTCGAAATCAGGGATCGGTTTATCTAGTTTCAAGAGAAATCTGGACACCAAAGAGTTTTTGTTGCAGTTACAGTATCGACTGGTAGATATAGCAAAAAGCTACATTTTTTTGACCTATTACTTCGAGAAGGGTATTCCAGACGAAGAGTAGATTATCTCGCCCGGCAGAAACGGATCCTCCATCGAGTACTTTCCACATTTTGAAGTTGTCCACTATATAAGGAAGGATTGGTTCGATTATTTTGCAGACATTTTCTATTACAAACTTTTCTCAGCGTGGGATATGGTTGGTCATGTATTGAATACCCAATATGAGCTAGGTATTAAAGAAAAAGATGTGAATTTTCACGAAGCGATTGGCAGATTAAGCGACAAAGACAAAACTCTATACGCAGGTTTCAATGAAATAAAAAACCACACCGCTTTTCGGGAAGCACGCAGGTTAAGAAACGCTATTACCCATAGTTATTTACCTAGTTCCACTGGCGTTTCAATAACCCTAAATGAGAAAGGTGGCGGTATGGGAATTAGAGAATATACAACCTCTGCTACGATCACGAATAATGCACGAGAAGTTATAGACTTACTTGAAAAGACCATCACTCTTATTACGGCCTGATGTTTTAGACCAACCTCGGCGCAATGATTAGGGCCTTGCGTCAACGGATTTACAGCGGATCATCGGATTTGGAGTGCGCCATCCGCTGATCCGCTGCGTATCCGCTGACAAAATTTCTCCGCGGTAAAATAACCTCAGATGAAAAAAGTCTCCGTCACCGTCCCCGCCTCCACTGCCAACCTCGGCGCGGGGTTTGATTGCCTCGCGCTCGCGCTGGGGCTGCGGAACACGGTTGAGCTGTGGGAAATCAGCGCCGGGCTGGAGATTGACGTCGAAGGTGAGGGCGAAGGCCGCGTCCCGCTTGATTCAACGAACTTGATTGTCCGGGCAGCGGAGCAGGTCTTCGAGAAAACGGGCAAACGCCCCACGGGCCTGCGCGTCCACGCGGTCAACACGATCCCGCTCGGGTCGGGGATGGGTTCATCGGCGACGGCTGTCGTCGGAGGTCTCTCGGCGGCGAACACGCTCGTGGATGGCGGGCTGAACCGCGACGAACTTCTGCGCCTTGCTTGCAAAATCGAGGGCCATCCCGATAACGCTGCCGCCGCGCTGTTCGGCAGTTTGGTCATCGTCAGCTTCAACGCCGAAGAACTGCTCGCGCGTTCGTTGAAAGTCCCGCCGTTCAAAGTCGTCGTCGCGCTGCCCAATATTCGTCTGTCCATCGCCGAGCTGCGCGCCGCGCTTCCGGAGAAAGTTCCGGTGAGCGATGCGGTCTTCAATCTCGGTCATGCGCTGTTCACGTTGCAAGCGCTGACCTCCGGTAACGAGGAACTGCTCCGTTGGGCCGTCGCCGACCGGCTGCATCAGCCGTACCGCAAACGCTTCATCCCCGGCTATGACTCAGTCGTCGCTGAGGCGCGCAAAGCGGGCGCGGTTGCTGTCGCTCTCTCCGGCGCAGGCCCAGCGCTTGTTGCTTTCGCCTCAGCGAAACATACCGAGATCGCGGACGCGATGAAAGCCGCTTTTGAAAGTAATGGCCTCGCCTGCCGGACGTTTATTTTGCCGGTAGATCAGCAAGGGGTGCAGATTGGAAGAATTGGGTAGAGAAAGATTGGAACTACGGATTACACCGATTTCACGGATTTTTAAAGATTCACCCCAATCAGTGTAATCCGTGAAATCTGTGGTTGCTCTCTCCCGTGTTAGTCTAATCCTAGTCTGGCTCTGGCTCACCCTCGCCCTCGCCTGGCCGCCGCTAATGCGCTCGCAAATTGAGCCGCCACTTATTCAGGCACCCGGCGCGGAGGGAGTCAATTACCTAATCGTCGCGCCGGAGGCATTGGAGAAAAGCGCGCAGGCTTGGGCCACGTATCGGCGCAATCGCGGGTACCCGGTCAAGGTCGAGATGCTATCGGCTAAAGATGCAACCATCGAAAATATCCGCGAACTTATCCAAACAACATATGCCAAAAGTGGTCAGCCCTATCCTTTCTTCGTGCTGTTGCTTGGACACGCGCACCCGGACTCGTCTTATCCACAAAGCTACCTCCCGGCAGCCCAGTTTCCCTTGGACTTTCCCCCGGCTCTGGCTTACGGTTACGACCACATTCCTGGCGACGATGTTTATGCGTTAAAAAACTTTCAGGAGGATGGGTTTCCGATCGCGATTGGCCGCGTTCCGGCCCACACCGACGCGGAGGCCGAGATCGTCCTCGCGCGCACGCAGGCTTATGAGACTCAGCCGCCGAGCGGCGCGGGTCGGAGTCAAATGGAACTCTTCGCCTCGGACTCATTGTATGGGCCGATGTTTGATCAACTGGCGGAGAAGCTGATGATCTTGATGGCGGAGAAGTACGCGCCGGATGATTATCAGTGGCACATGCTCTACGGCCATCCCGGCAGTCCGTACACGTATCCGCTTCAAGAATTTCCGGCGGAGGTCGCACGCCGGATGAATAACGGCGCGCTCATGGTCACTTATATTGGACATGGCAGCCGAGATTACCTGGGGCCGGCCTTCTCCCCCGACGGCGAGCGAGGACGCGTTTTCGACTCGCAAGATTTAGGTCTCGTGACTCACGCCGACAGTTCGGTGATGGCCTTCCTCGCCTGCAGCGTGGGCGAATACGATCTCTCCGGCGATACGACCTCGCTCGCCGAGCAACTGCTGCTCAAGCCCGGCGGTCCGGTGGCGACCTATGCCGCTTCCATGCCGACTCTACCCGCCGGAAACACGTTGCTCATCAAAGACTTGTTTCAATCCCTGATGAACGATCAAGCTCCAACCGCGGGCGAATGGATCAGGCAAGCCGAGTCCGCATACCGCACGCCGGGCACCGATCAGACGCTCACGGCCTGGACACTTCGCCGCAGCATCCCGCAGCTCTATCGGCTAGTGATTGATTGGGAAGAAGAAGCGCCGGAGATCGAGCCGAATTCGTTGTACCGCTGGCAGCAGTATGCCTACAATCTTTTTGGTGATCCGGCGCTGGCGCTAGCTTATCCAAAAGTTGAGCTTGATGTGCATCCGCGTTTCTTCTGGCAGCCACCGAGCGGACGTTTGGGATTTGCGGGAAGCGGCCACCTTCACGCCGGGGAAACCGTGACCGTCAGCCTGAACACGATGCCGGGCACCATTCAGCCTGCGACTGAAGAAACAAACAATCCCCAGGCCATGTATCTCCGCGCTAACAAGAAAACGGTTGCCAACGTGAGCGTGACGGTTGACGAAGACGGAGAATTTTCCGGCGCATTCCAATTGCCGGCCGGACTGCCAAGCGGTCACTACTTTCTGCAAGCGCTGTCCATGCGCGACGGCGCAACCTTCGTTGGCAGCCATTCCGTTTATTTAGGTTGGCCCCCGTTTTGGGAAATTCTAGAGTCCACGGCTTTTTGGTGGCTGCTCGTGAGCCTGAGATTGTTGCGACAATTAAAAGGACGATTTAACCGTGGAGAGCGCTGACGCGAAGTGTGCGTGCAGAGAACCTTAGGAAAAAACTCAGCGCTCTCCGCGTTCTTTGCGGCTCTCAGCGGTTAAAAGGTTTTTGAGGGACGCGATTTTGAAACAGCCCTGATCACTATACCTCAAGGTATAATTGGGCCTAATCATGACCGCCAATCCGAAACTCTCTCAGTTCTACTACTCGCTCACCACACAGATAGCGCAGCACCGTAAACTGGTCGTCTTCTGCCTGAGCGCCGTGAGCGGGGCGGTCATGGGGATGTGGCGCTCGGATTGGCAGGTGGCCGTCGAGCCGGCGCAGATCATCGCCGGACTGGTCAAGTATCCTCTCAGTAACCCCTTCTACATCTACCAAGCCAAAACGTGGACGATCCTTCATCAACTCGCCGCCCTTGGCTTGCGCGCGGGCCTGTCCGAGGGACAGCTTTCGCTCATCTTCAGCGCGTTAGCGGGTGGAGTGGCGTTTGCCGGCATCGCGTTGTGGACGCTCGCCTTTAGCGAGAGCCTCCCGTTGGCCATCCTTGTACCTTTATACGTGTATCAGTTCACGCCGGATTGGGGAATCAACTACCCGCTCATCCTGGTCGGCCAGGGCCACACGTATGGGATGCTTGGACTGGGATCCATCTTTCTGGCGACCGCGCTGTTCGGTGTCGGCGAATTTGGATGGGGCACATTCTTGTTGGCCCTCACGCCGGCGATTCACCCGTCCTTGGGCGCGTGGGGAATTTTAATCGTCTTAATCTGCCTGGCCTGGGATTATCAAGCGATCCGCCCTCAGTTGCCAACGATGATCCGCTTCGGGATTGCGGGTGGGCTGGTGACATTAGCCAGTTTAGTGTTTCACTTATCCGTAACGTACTATGCGCCCAAGATTGATCCGGCGCTAGCTCAACGTTATCTCTCCACCTTTATCCACGCGTGGGATGAGCATCGTGTGCCGGTCAACTTGCTTTCCACGCAGGCACTGCTCACGGTGCTGACGGCGGCCATCAGCCTGACCGGCTTGCAATTCTTGAAAGAGAAGTTGCCAGCCTACTCACATTTTCTTTTGCGCAGCCTGCTGATCTCGACGGCGCTCGGTCTAGGGCTGGTCCTCATCAATCAGTTCGCCTTTCGACTGCCGGATAATCTGTTAATCTTTATGCCCACGCGGCTGTTGAATTTCAACAATCTGGCTTACTTGCCCGTGCTGTTGGGGTTGATGTGGCAACAGCGGGAACGCGCCTGGGTCCTGGCCAATTGCCTGTTAGTCGTGGGACTGACCTACTTTGCCGTCATCACGCCTGCCGACCAGATGAAACTGTTCACCCTGTCTGACTCGGGCAGCCAGATGCGCTTGTTCATTTTATCGGGTATAGCCTTTGTGTTAGCCTTCGCCTGGAGCAACCTGCCGCTCAGTCTCTTGTTAGGCTATGCCAGCATTACATTGATCTTCCAGCCCGCGGAGTCTTCGATGTCACAGGGCGTCCTCATCTCGCTCGCCTTTTTCCTTTTAGGTTTAGGTGTGAGGCTCGTCAACCGCCAAGCCGAGGCTCAGACTTTTTTAAAGTGGGCGTTGGTGGCGCTCTTCGGATTGAACGCCATCAACGTTTACACGCACGCGTATGACTATCACTATAATGTTACCTACATGTGGAACACCCCGGCCATGGTCACCGAGATACCGCCCGACGACGGGCTCTTATTATTGGGAACCGACATGAACCGGATGCAGCTTTACTCCCGGCGACCCGTCCTGCTGGACCCCGGCGCCTTGGATATGCTTCCCTATGCGCCCGAAGGCGGTCCGGAATTTGAACGCATTCTGCGCGATGCCTATGGCATTGACTTCTTCACCTCGCCGGGCAGCGCCACGCTGGGGATTGAACCGACCAAAACCTTATGGCAAAGCTGGGCCCTGCCGGATTGGCAACGGCTCCGCAACGAGTTTAACGTGACCCGCGTTCTCACCTCGGCGGAGTGGACCTTGCAATTACCCGAACTCCTCCGGACTTCGTGGGGACATATTCTCTATCAAATTCCTGAGAGTTGATCGTGACTGTTAATCCGAGATTGCTTCAGCGCTACCCTTTGCTCCCCTCCCTGCCGCTCCACGCCCTGGTAGCGCAACACCGCAAACTGATCGCCTTCTGCCTCAGCGCCGTGGTAGGAACGGTGTTCGGGCTCCTGAAACCCGCTTGGCAAGTGGCCGTCGAGCCGGCGCAGGTCATTGCCGGGCTGGTCAAGTATCCTCTCAATAACCCCTTCTACATCTATCAAGTTAAAACGTGGACGATCCTCCATCAACTCGCCGCCCTCGGCTTGCGCGCCGGCCTGTCCGAGGGACAACTCTCACTCCTCCTCAGTGGGCTTGTGGGGGGAGTAGCCTTTGCCGGAATCGCGTTGTGGACCTTCGCCTTTAGCGAGAGTCTTGTCCTGTCCAGCCTCCTGCCGTTTTCTATATTCTTGATTACGGTGGATTGGGGGATCAACTATCCACTGATCCTGCTTGGTCAAAGCCACACCTACGGGATGCTCGGGCTATCGTCTCTCTTTCTCGCGACCGCGCTGTTCGGCAGCGGCGAATTTGGATGGGGCACGTTCGTGCTCGCTCTCGCTCCGGCGATTCACCCCGCGCTGGGCGCCTGGGGAATTTTAATCATCCTCATCGGCCTGGCGTGGGATTACCCAGCGATCCGCCCGCAGTTGCCCACCCTGCTCCGCTTTGGTCTGATCGGCGGAGGGGTGACGTTGATCAGCCTGATAGTTCATTTCGCGATGACGTACTACGCGCCCCCGATTGACCCGGCGCTGGCGCAGCATTATCTTTCGACCTTCATCCACGCCTGGGATGAGCATCGTCTTCCCCTCAACTTCCTTTCGCCCCAGGCACTGCTGGCGCTAATGACCGGCGTCATCAGCGTAACCGGTCTTCAATTTCTAAAACCAACCTTACCGGCCCACTCGCTTTTTCTTTTGCGGAGCTTGCTAATCTCCCTGGCGCTGGGCATGGGCTTGTCTGTGATCAATCAGTTTGCCTTTCGTTTGCCGGATGCGCTGTTGGTCTTGATGCCCACCCGGCTGTTGAACTTTAACAACCTGGCTTACCTGCCTCTGCTCGTGGGACTCCTGTGGCGGTATCGGGAGCAGGCCTGGGTCAGCGCCAATCTCCTGTTAGTCTTGATCGCCACTTATTTCTTCGCGGCCCTCTCGGAGGATCTCAAGCGCTTGTTCATTTTATCGGGCGCGGGACTGGTATTAATCTACACCGGGGGCAATCTGCCCTTGACCCTCCTGTTGGCTTATGTGAGCCTGGCGTTGGTCCTCCAGCCGGTTGGGCTTTTCCCAGCCCCGGGCCTGATACTCTCCCTCGCATTTTTTATTTTAGGCGGCGTGATCCAGCTATTCAAAACTCGGAACGCTATCCGGGCGCTTTTAAATTTGCTGCCCGTGGCCCTGCTGGGGATCAACGCCGCCGTCGCTTTTGGTCAACCCTATCCTTTCAGCTCCACTCCGGCTAAACTCTGGAACGCCAAGCCCCTCTTGTCTGAGCTACCCCAGGACGATGAAATGTTGCTGACGGGTACCGGCCTGCACCTGATTCAACTTTACTCCCGGCGGCCCATCCTCCTGGACACGGAAGCCTTAGATATGCTTCCGTATGCGCCGGAAGGCGGCCCGGAATTTGAACGCATTTTGCGCGAGGCCTATGGCGTTGATTTCTTCACGACCGCACCCGGCAGCGCCAAACTGGACCTCGAACCGACGAAGACTGCCTGGGAAGCCCGAACTCCGGCCGAGTGGGGAAAAATCCGCAGTGAGTTTAATGTGACGCGCGTCCTGACCTTGGGTAATTGGGCGCTGCACTTACCCGAACGCCTGCGGACTTCGTCGGGATATATTCTCTATCAAATCCCTGAGAGTTGATCGTGACGGTTAATCCGAGATTGCTCCAGCTCTACCATTCGCTCCCCTCGCTGCCATTCCGCTCGTTCATCGAGCAGCATCGCAAAGCGATTGTCTTCTACCTGAGCGCCGTAAGCGGGATCGTGTACGGAATGCTGCGGCCGGATTGGCAAGTGGCGGTCGAGCCGGCGCAGGTGATCGCCGGGCTGGTCACGTATCCCCTCAACAATCCTTTTTATATCTATCAAGCTAAAGTGTGGACGATCCTGCATCAACTGGCGGCGATCGGCCTGCGTTCCAGCCTCTCCGAGGGACAGCTTTCGCTGATCTACAGCGGGCTGGCCGGTGGACTCGCTTTTGCCGGAATCGCGCTGTGGACGCTCGCCTTTAGTGAGAGCCTCCCGGTGGCCGTCCTCATGCCTTTTTACGTGATGATGATAATCGCGGACCGGGCCGTGGATTGGGGAATCAATTATCCGCTCATGCTGATTGGCCAAAGTCATACGTATGGGATGGTCGGGCTAACATTCATCTTCCTTACCACGGCCCTGTTCGGCCTCGGCGAATATAAATGGGGCGCTTTCCTGCTAGCGCTCACGCCGGCGGTTCACCCCTCGCTGGGCGTCTGGTGCATTTTGATCGTCCTCATCTGCCTGGCTTGGGATTATCAGTCCATCCGCCCGCAGTTGCCGAGCATGCTGCGTTTTGGGATAGCGGGTGGACTGATCACGTTAGCCAGCTTAATTTTCCATTTCGCGGTGACGTATCATGTGCCGAAGATTGATCCGGCGGTGGCGAATCAATATCTCTCCACGTTCCTTCGCTCTTGGGATGAGCATCGCATCCCGATTGATTTGTACTCGCCCCGAACGATCATCACGGTGATGGCGGCGGCCCTCAGTTTGACGGGCCTTCAATTCTTGAGACCCACCCTGCCGGCTCACTCCCATTTCCTGTTGCGCAGTGTGTTAGTCGCGACCACGTTAGGTTTGGGGTTGAACCTGATCAATCAATTTGCCTTTCGCTTGCCGGACTCTGTGTTACTGTTCATGCCCACGCGGCTGTTGAATTTCAACAACCTGGCTTACCTGCCGGTGCTGGTCGGGCTGATGTGGCGGTATCGGGATCGCCTCTGGATCAGCGCCAATCTGCTGTTAATGCTGGGACTTTCCTACTTTACCTTCACCCTACCCGCCGAACAGATGCGCCTCTTCAACTTCTCCGGAACCGCCGACCAGATGAGCTTGCTCATCTTATCCGGCCTCGCCTTCGTGCTGGTCTTTGCCTGGGGCAACTGGCCGCTCAGTCTCCTATTAGCTTATGTGACCATTGCGCTGTTATTTCCGCCGGCCCAGGCGGCTCCCTCTCAAGGCGTCCTGCTCTCCCTCACTTTTTTTGCTTCGGCCTTTTTAGTGCAACTCGTACACTCACAAGCCGATGGCCCATCCTTTTTAAAATGGGCTCCGGCCGCTCTGCTGCTGTTGAATGCGATCAGCGTTGGGTCGCGGGCGTATGACTCTCGCTATAACATTTCCAACTTCTGGAATTCCAGAGGGATGTTAGATAGCGTGCCTCGGGGCGACGGGTTGATCGCCCTGGGCAGCGACACAAACAAGGTTCAACTTTATTCCCGGCGGCCCGTCTTGCTCGACCCCGGCGCTTTGGATATGCTGCCCTACGCGCCCGAGGGTGGGCCGGAATTTGGACGGATTTTGCTGGAGGTCTACGGCATTGATTTCTTCAACTCGCCGGGCGCGCCTTCTCTACCAATTGAACCGGCGAGGACGATTTGGCAAAGCCGAACAGTGGAAGACTGGCAAAAAATTCGCCAAGAGTTTAACGTCACTCACGTGATGACCACGCCGGATTGGATCTTGCAATTGCCTCAAATCAGTCAAACACCGTGGGGATACATTGTGTATGAAATTCCTTAAGAGCCTGTTTAATAATTGCTCCCAGCCCGCGTCCGCGCGGGCGGAATGTCTTGCAACCGCCCGCACGGCCGGGGTCTCCACTGATCCCCGGCACGCGCGTGCCCGACCCCGACGGTCGGGCCGCGCGGACGCGGGCTGGGAGCGTGTTAAGAATTAATGGAGGAAACCGCGAAGTGACAACGAGCATTCTAGTAACGGGGGGCGCTGGTTATCTTGGCTCAATTCTGTGCGAACATTTACTCGCCGCGGGCTATCGGGTGACGGTACTGGATAAACTCATGTATGGGCAGCACAGCCTGTTCCATCTGTTCGCCAACCCGAACTTTGAGTTTGTCTTCGGCGTTGCGCGGGACGAAGCGCTACTAAAACGCCTGGTCAAAGACACCGATGTGATCATTCCGCTCGCGGCCATCGTCGGCGCACCCGCCTGTGATCGCGATCCCTGGCTGGCGCAATCGGTCAATCTCGAAGCCGTCCAACTCCTGAACCGGTTACGGAGCCCGCAGCAGCTAATCATTTATCCGAACACGAACAGCGGCTACGGCACCAAATCCGGTGAAGCCTTCTGCACCGAGGAGACGCCACTCGATCCCATCTCCCTCTACGGTCAAACGAAAGTCCAAGCCGAACTGGAATTACTAAACAGCCCGAACACCATCACCTTGCGGCTGGCAACGGTGTTCGGCATGTCGCCCCGGATGCGCTTGGATTTGCTGGTCAATCACTTCGTCTATGCCGCCATCACGGACGGGTATGTGGTAATCTTCGAGAAAGATTTCAAGCGCAACTATGTTCACATCCGGGATGTGGCGGATTGCTTCTTATATTGCCTGACCCATACTGACAAAATGCTCGGCCGTCCGTTTAATTTAGGTCTGGATGATGCCAATCTCTCCAAAGAGGAATTGGCGCTCAAGGTCAAGGACTACGTGCCCAAGTTCTATCTGCACTTCGCGCCCTTGGGCAGTGACCCCGATAAGCGCAACTACGTTGTCTCCAACCAACGTCTGCGCGAAGCCGGTTTTGAAGCGCGCCGTTCGCTGGATGAAGGCATCCAAGAATTACTCAAGGGTTATCGGCTGTTCGGGCGGGGAATGTTTAAGAATGTGTAGACCCACCCTCACTCCCGTCCCCTCTCTCTTTCAGGGAGAGGGGGGTCCTGCTCCCTCTCCCCGGAGGGGAGACCATGGTCCCCGAAGCGAAGCGGAGTGGGGGGGCCGGGGTGAGGGGCGAAAATAAATATGACCACACTCGCAGAAACAACAGCCGTTATCCTCGCCGGTGGTTTAGGAACCCGCCTGCGCTCCGTCGTCGCGGATCGTCCCAAGGTCATGGCAGAAGTCCATGGCAAGCCGTTCCTGGCTTATCTACTGGAACAAGTAGCCGGCGCAGGGCTGCGGCAGGTTGTCCTCTGTGTGGGATATGCCGCTGAACAAATTCGAGCCGCTTTTGGAGACACGTTCGCCGGGATGGAATTGACCTACTCGCAAGAATCAGCGCGCTCAGACACCGCGGGCGCGTTACGTTTAGCGCTCCCTCAGTTTCGATCCGACTCTATTCTGGCAATGAATGGCGATTCGTTCTGCGACGTTAACTTGCGCGATCTATGGGCCTGGCATCGCTTGCATCCAGCGCAGGGCACGCTCGTCTTAGTAGAAATGCCCAACGCCGCCCGCTACGGTAGAGTATCCGTCACTCCCGATGGAAAAATTACCGGCTTTGAGGAAAAGAAGAGTGACCCAGCCGGAGGATGGATCAATGCGGGCCTCTATCTCTTGGAGCGAACCTTGATCGAAAAGATTCCAGCGGGACGCGCTGTCTCATTAGAGAAAGAAATATTCCCGGCCTGGATTGATCAGGGACTCGCGGGTTACCCATCCACGGGTCGCTTCTTGGATATTGGAACGCCGGAGGCGTATGCCGCGGCGGCTGACTTCTTTGCACCCCAGGAGACTCGATGAACCGCGAAGATCGCGCCCGTACTCACTTGCTCGCCAGCATCGAGGTCAAACGGCACGTGCTGGAAAATTGCCTGCCGCAAATCTTAGCGGCCGCCGATCTGATCACAGAAGCCTTCCGGGCAACGGGCAAGTTGCTCCTCTGCGGCAATGGCGGCAGCGCCGCCGATTGCCAGCACATGGCGGCGGAGTTCGTCAGCCGTTTGACCAAAGACTTTGAGCGCCCCGCCCTGCCCGCGATTGCCTTGACGACCGACACGTCGTTTCTAACCGCGTATGCGAACGACTTGGACTTTCAGGGAATCTTTGCCCGTCAGATTGAAGCCTTGGGCAAACCCGGCGATGTGCTGCTTGGAATCAGCACCAGCGGCGGCTCGCTCAATGTCATCCGCGCGGTCGAGGCCGCGCGCCAACAGAATTTGAAGACCGTCACATTAACCGGCAATAGCGGAACCTTAGCCAGAATGGCCGATGTCGGCATTGCAGTTCCGAGTAGCAATACCCAGCATATTCAGGAATCACACTTAGCCATTGAACACATTCTGTGTGACTTGGTGGAACGAACGTTATTTGGAAGAGACAAGGCAACTTGAAAATCTGACAAGGTGACAAGGTGAAGGGGTGACAAGGTGATTGTTGAAGAGATCACCGTGTCACCTTGTCACCCGGTCACCCTGTCACTTATATAAAGGACGACCCTCTTGATCATAAGCCGAACTCCCTTTCGCATCTCCTTCTTCGGTGGTGGCACGGACTATCCCGCTTGGTATCGGCAGCACGGGGGGGCGGTCGTCGCCGCTACCATTGATAAGTACTGCTATATCTCGGTGCGCCAACTGCCGCCTTTTTTTGAGCACCGCTTTCGAGTCGTTTATTCTAAAATTGAAAACTGCTCGGCCACCGACGAAATCTCGCATCCGGCGGTGCGCGGCGTCTTGCAGCATTTACAGATCACCTCCGGCTTGGAGATTCACCACGACGGTGACCTGCCCGCCCGCAGCGGTATGGGTTCAAGTTCCGCCTTTACCGTGGGGTTGCTGAATGCGCTGTATGCGCTGCAAGGTCGAATGCCGGGCAAACGCCAACTGGCGCTGGAAAGTATTCGCATTGAGCAGGATGTCATCCAGGAAACGGTCGGTTCGCAAGATCAGGTGCAAGCCGCTTATGGCGGCCTGAATCACATCACGTTCCAAGCGGATGACGAGTTCTCCGTTCGGCCGGTGGTGTTAAGCCGCGAACGCACTCACGACTTCAATGCGCATTTAATGCTGTTCTATACCGGCACCAAGCGCACCGCGGCGAATATCGCGCAGAGCTACGTCAACGACATTCAGAGTAAAAAACGGTCGCTCCGCATCACGAATGACCTGGTCAAGGAAGCCTTGGCGATCTTGACCAGCGACCAAGACCTGCTGGCCCTCGGCGAACTGATGCATGAAGCGTGGCAGATCAAGCGCGGCTTGAGCGACAAAGTTTCCAACGCCGGCATTGACGCTTTGTACCAGCGCGCTAAAGACGCCGGGGCTGTTGGCGGCAAACTCACCGGCGCGGGTGGCGGCGGTTTCATGCTACTCTTCGTTCCCCCCGACCGGCACCCGGCCGTGCGCGAGGCCTTAGGCCATTTGATTCACGTTCCATTTCGATTTGAATTTTCCGGGAGCCAGATCGTCGTCTTCGAACCGGAACAAGACTACTCGGCCGAAGAGCGGCGGCGGGCCGAGCAAAACCTCGCGCCCTTTGAGGAACTGGAAGGTTAGGCGGCATGGACAAAAACTCGCGCATCTTTGTCGCGGGCGGCGAGACGTTGATTGGCGGCGCCCTGCTACGCCAGTTGGCGCGCCACGGTTATCAACAAGTCATGGATGAGACTACTCAGCCGTCCACGCTCCCCGCGCCGTCCTCGGCGCGGATAGTTGGCCGCCGAGGACGGCGGCCTGAGCAGTTACCGCTCGATTTGACGGAGGCGGCCCAAGTCGCCGATTTTTTTTCTCGCCACTCGCCCGAGTACGTCTTCCTCGCCGCCGGCAAAAGCGGCGGGATCGAGGCCAATCGCCAATACCCGGCGGAACTGATGCTGGACAATCTGTTAGTCGAATGTCATCTCATTCACCACGCTTATCAGCACGGCGTTAAGAAACTGCTCTACTTAGCCAGTTCGTGTACGTATCCCAAACTTTCCCCGCAGCCCATGCGGGTAGCATCGCTGCTAACCGGCCCCTTAGAGCCGACGAATGAAGCGTACGCCGTCGCCAAAATCGCTGGGATCAAGCTGTGTGAGGCCTATCGTCAGCAGTATGGCACCAACTTTATCGTCGGCATTCCGGCGAACGCCTTCGGCCCGGACGATGACTTCAATCTCGACAACTCGCACGTCATCCCGGCACTGTTGCGCAAGATGCACGAGGCCAAAACGCAGGGCGCGGATCAGGTTGAAATTTGGGGGACCGGCGCACCCCGCCGCGAATTTATTTTCGCCGACGACTTGGCCGAGGCCTGTATCTTTGTCATGCAACACTACGATGGCGCGGAACCGATCAACTTAGGCGGCGGCGAAGACGTTTCCATTCGTGAACTGGCCGATTTAGCGCTCAAGGTTGTGGGGTATCAAGGCCAGCTACGTTTTGACACGAGCAAACCGGATGGGATGCCCTTGAAAGCCCTCGACTCCAGTCGGCTGCGCGAGATGGGTTGGGTCGCGGGGACATCACTCAAGGACGGGTTGGCGGCGACGTATACATCTTTTTTGAAAAACTTTAATCACGAATAACACGAATGGGCCGAATTTACCGAATAAAACAAAAAGAGAAAATTCGTGTTATTCGTGCGAAGCAATTCGTGACATTCGTGATTAAAAAGATTTATGCAAATCCAGGAGACTGAAAGAAATGCACAGTCGTTTCTATCGTTCACTCTATCGCATCCGGCGAGCGGAAGAAGAAATCGCCCGCATCTATCCGTCCGATAAAATCAAAAGCCCGGTGCATCTCGCCATCGGGCAGGAAAGCGTCGCCGTCGGCGTGTGCGAAGCTTTGTGTCCCGAGGATGTCGTCTTCGGCTCGTATCGCAGTCACGCTTATTATCTGGCCAAGGGCGGCGACCTCAACGCGATGATGGCCGAGTTGTACGGCAAGCAGACCGGCTGCGCCAAAGGCAAAGGCGGCTCGATGCATATCGTGGATGTCGCGCACGGCGTCATGGGCGCTTCGGCAGTCGTGGGCACCCCCCTACCCAACGCGGTGGGATACGCGTACGCGCTCAAAGTCCAGCGCCGGCCCGGCCTTGTCGTCTGTTTCTTTGGCGATGGCGCGACCGAAGAAGGCGTCTACCACGAAAGCCTGAACTTCGCGGCGCTCAAGGCCGTCCCGATCATTTTCATTTGTGAAAACAACGGCTACGCGATTCACACGCATGTCGCGCAACGCCAGAAAGCGTTTGATCAACTCGCCGAGCGCGCGCGCAGTTATGGCCTGCCGGCGGAGCGCTTTGAAGACGATGATGTGTTCAAAATCTATGAGCGCGTTCACGCCGCCGCCGAGGCGCTGCGCGCCGGCCAACCTGGCCCCTTCTATTTTGAATGCCAGACCTATCGCTGGAAGGAACACGTCGGGCCGAACGAGGATTATCAACTCGGCTATCGCACGCGCGACGAGGCCGAACCGTGGATGACGAATGACCAAGTCCAGCGCGTGGGCGCGCTCCTTGAACCAGCCGAGCGCCGGCGCATCGAGGCCGAAGTCGAAGCCGAAATTCAAGCGGCGATTGACTTCGCCGAGTCCAGTCCTTTTCCTCCAGCCGCCGAACTTTACACCAATGTTTTCAAGGAAGCCTGACGATGGAACGAACTCTCTCTTACGCCGAAGCGATTCGTGAAGCGTTCGATCAAGAAATGGAACGGGATGCCGCCGTCATCGTGTTCGGCCTGGACGTGGATGATCCGAAAGCGATCCAGGGCACGACGCGCGGCCTCGTCCAAAAATACGGGCCGGAGCGCGTGTTCGGCACGCCGCTCTCGGAAGATGCGATGACCGGCGCGGCCATCGGCATGGCGTTCGCCGGCCTGCGCCCCATCCACCATCACATCCGCATGGACTTCATGATGCTGGCGATGAATCAGTTGATCAACATCGCCGCGAAAGCGCATTACATGTACGGCGGCCAACTGCATGTGCCCGTCGTCGTGCGCGCCATGATCGGCAAAAGTTGGGGCCAAGGCGCGCAGCACTCGCAAGGTCTGTATCCGCTCTTCATGAACGTGCCGGGATTTAAAGTCGTCATGCCCACCACCCCGTATGACGCCAAAGGCTGCCTCATTCAAGCCATCCGCGACGAGAACCCGGTGATCTATATTGACCATCGCCTGCTGCATTTTCAAAAAGGCCCGGTGCCGGAAAACTTATATGGCGTCGCGCCCGGCAAAGCCCGTGTGACGGTAGAGGGCAAAGACATCACGCTCGTCGGCGTTTCTTACATGCATGTGGAATGTATGCGCGCTCAACGTTACCTGGCGGAAAAAGGAATTCACGCCGAAGTGATTGACCCCATCTGGCTCAGCCCTTTGGACACGGACACGATTGTGGATTCCGTGCGCCACACGGGGCGGCTCATTGTGGTGGATAATGGCTGGACGATGTGCAATTCCGGCGCGGAAATTGTGGCGACGGTGGCCGAAAAGTTGGGACACACTTTCGCCGTCCGACGTTTGGGCTTTGCCCCGGTGACCTGTCCGCCGACCCCAACGTTGGAGAATCTGTTTTATCCCAACGCGCGCACCATCGCCGCCGCCGCGTATGATCTGGTCAAAGGCAGTCCGCAGAACTGGATGCCGGATGAGCGCGCGGAGTTGCAAGAGATTGAGTTCAAGGGACCGTTTTAATTGGTGATTTATGATTTTTGATTGCTGACTGAAAGTCCCTTTGGGATTGTTGATTATATGAACGTCAATCAACAATCAGCAATCAAAAATCAACAATTAAGGAGTTGTAATGTCCGACCGTCGCTTAGATGTTTTATTCATTGAACCTGACTCATCCGCCAAGGCGTATCAAGGCCTCAGCCAAACTTACTCGGCGATTGAACCGCCTACCTGGAGTTTACTGCTCGCCCAATCCTGCCGCGCCAAAGGCTTCGGCGTCGGCATCCTGGATTGCAACGCCGAGCATCTGACGGATGAGCAAGCCGTCCAACGCATTCACGAGGCCAATCCGCGTTTGGTGTGCTTCGTACTCTATGGACAGAATCCCAATTCTGGCACGACGAACATGATTGGCGGCACGCGCTTGTGCGCCAAACTCAAGCAAGCGTACCCGGAATACCGAACGTGCTTTGTCGGCTCGCACGTAAGCGCGCTGCCCAAAGAAGTGCTCGCGTACGAGTTTATAGACATTGTGCTGCTCAACGAGGGCGTGTACGCACTGCACCAGCTTTTGCAATCCGATTTGAACACTGACCTGGGCAAAGTGAACGGCATCGGTTACAAGCTCGATGGGCAGCCGGTGCTGAATCCGGGCCAGCCGGTGGTGCCGCAGGCATTGCTGGATCAAGACTTGCCCGGCTATGCCTGGGACTTGCTCCCCTACGACAAGAAACCGCTCGACCTTTACCGCGCCCACTTTTGGCACGCCGAATTTAATCACAACCTCCGCACGCCCTTCGCCGCGCTCTACACGTCGTTGGGCTGCACCTTCAAGTGCGATTTCTGCATGATCAATATTCTCAATCGCGTGGACAACGCGGACGACATTGCCTCCGCCGACTCCGCCGTCATGCGCTTCTGGTCCCCGCAATTCATCCTCAACGAGTTCGACAAACTCGCGGCTATGGGCGTTGAGACGATCCGCATCTCTGACGAGATGTTTTTCCTCAACCGCAAATACTATGAACCTTTGCTGAAAGGATTGATCGAGCGCGGCTACCCGTTGCGGATGTGGGCCTACTCGCGCGTGGATACGGTGCAGCCGTCCTATCTTGAGCTTTTTAGAAAAGCCGGCATCCAGTGGCTGGCCTTGGGCATCGAGGCGGGCAAACAAGAAATCCGCCGCGAGATTTCCAAAGGCAAATTCCAGGAGATAGACATCCGCAAGACGATTAAGCAGGTGAGCGAGTATGACATCAGCGTGGTCGGGAATTATATTTTTGGCCTGCCCGAGGATACCCACGAGAGCATGCAGCAGACGCTTGATCTGTCCATTGAATTGAACACCGAACACGCCAACTTTTATCCGTGCCAGGCGCTGCCGGGCAGCCCGCTGTACGTCACGGCGCGACAAAACGGCTGGAAGCTGCCGGACTCGTATGAGGGCTATGCGTTTCTGTCATACGAGTCCCAGCCCTTACCCACCCGCCACCTCACCGCCGCCGAAGTCCTCAAGTTCCGCGACGAAGCCTGGCATAAATACTTCAGCCAGCCGCAATATCTAGAACTGGTCGAGCGCAAATTCGGCGCGGAACAACGCCATAATGTGGAAGAGTTGAGCAAGATCAAACTGAAGCGGAAGTTGCTGGGGGATTAAGTTGTCCGTACAGCCTGAGATTTACCGGGTAAACTGAGACAAATGGCAATTTTCTCTGTCGTTTTCTTGGGATTGGTAATGGCAGGTAGCATTGCCCTCTATCTGCCACACCCTTTCATTCTTCACCAAGAAAAACTCACCCGCAAAGAATTTGTTGAGCGATACCCTCAATTCCGTTGGATAGAAGAAGACCTGATCCTCGAATTCTCAATCTTTCTAACACTCATGCTTAGTTTCGCTGGTGGTATCTTTCTTCTACGGACACCACTGAGTTTTGGGCTTTTCTCCATCATCTTTGCGGGCCTGGCGTTATACAATGGCCTCTTGACAGCCAAAACAGGGATATGCCGTGTGCCCTATCCCCGAATGCCTTATCGCTACCTGTATGATGATAAGCTACGCCGAGTGGGGTGGGGCCAAGCCATCCTCGGAGGTGTTATCATCGTTATCGCGATAGGTTTAGCTCTATACAAAGGGCCATTGTAGTAAGTATGGCTCTTAACACTGTTTGCCATCCGTGCAGAAGCGAACTTTGGGCGAGTTTTCAGACTCCTGAGAAACAGCGACAATGACAACCGAGCCCACCCTCAACTGGCCCCTGATGAAAAACAACATCACGCGGGCTGACTTGCAGTGCCTCATCGAATACCTGTCGCAAGACGACCCGGCGCTGACGCATTCCAAGCAGGTACGCGCGTTTGAGCAGGAATGGTCGGACTGGCTAGGCGTCACGTACAGTGTCTTCGTTAATTCCGGCGCTTCTGCCAACTTGCTGACGATGGCAGCGCTCAAGGAAGTCTATGGCCCCGGTGAAGTCATCGTGCCGCCCTTAGCCTGGGTTTCGGATATTGCTGCCGTCCTCCAAAATGGGCTCACGCCCGTTTTTGTGGACATTGACCGGCGCACGCTGGGGATGAGCACCCGCCAAGTTTTGGATAAGCTCAACGCCAACACGCAGGCGGTCTTCCTCACGCACGTCCTCGGCTACAATGGACTCACGCAGGAATTGTTAGATGAACTTGAAAAGCGGAACATCCCGCTGATCGAAGACGTGTGCGAATCGCACGGCGCAACCTTCAAGGGCCGCAAGCTCGGCGCGTTCGGGCGAGTGTCCAATTTCTCGTTCTACTACGCCCATCACATGAGCACGATTGAAGGCGGCGTCATCTGCACGAATGACCGGACACTCTACGAAACCCTGCGGATGCTCCGTTCGCATGGCATGGTGCGCGAAGCAACGTTGGACGAAATCAAGCGCGGCTACGTAGAAAAACATCCGGATTTGAACCCGGATTTTATTTTCGCCTTCCCCGCTTACAACGTCCGCCCAACGGAAATCGGCGCCGTCCTGGGACGTTCGCAACTCAAGCGGCTGGACCAGAACAACGAACTCAGAAAAAAGAACCTCGACCTGTTCCTCTCGAATTTAGATTCAGCCCTCTACCAGACCGATTTTGCGACTGAGGGGAGTTGCAACTACGCCTTCACCTTGGTGCTCAACCAGCCGGACACCGCGCTGCGCGACCGGATAGAGCATTTGCTTGCGGAGCAAAAGGTCGAGTTTAGGCGCGGGCTATCGGGCGGCGGCAATCAGTTACGCCAGCCGTATTTACGCCGGATCATGGGTGACGCCTACCAGAATTATCCGGTCGTCGAGCACGTTCATTTTTACGGCTGGTACATCGGCAACTACCCGGGACTGGAAGAAGAAAAGATCTTGAGACTGTGTGAGTTGTTGAATCTGGAAGGACGGAAGGCATAACAAGGACCAAGGGCCAAGCACTAAAGCAGTTCCTTGGCCCTTGGCCCTTGGCTCTTGGTCCTTGCCCCTTGAGTCTATGAAAGAGAAGTACAAATCCTACCTCTACTGGGCCGGAACACTCGCGCTGGCCGGTGTCTTGCTGGTGCTGGCCTTGCGCGGCGTGGATTGGAAGCAGACCCTCGTAGCCCTGGCCGGCAGCCGGATAGACCTCTTGCTATTCGCCTGTCTAATCTTGAACATCTCCTATTTTGCGCGCGGTCTGCGTTGGCGGGTTCTGTTGAGCGCCGACCAGCCGATCGCGCCGCTCGTCGTTTACGGGGCGACGATGGTCGGGTACCTGGGCAACGACTTTCTACCCGCGCGGGCCGGCGAGATCATGCGGACGGTGCTGCTCGCACACCGGACCGGGTTGAGCCGGATTTTTATCCTCGGCACCATCCTGACGGAGCGCATCATTGACACGGTGGCCGTGCTCGCCTTGGGGAGCGGCGCGATTCTGGCCTTGCCGGTACTCAATGAATTCATGCCCTCCGGGTTGTCGAATGCCATCCGCCTCACCAGTCTCGTGGTCATCTTGATGGTCAGCGTTTTGCTCCTAACCGGCCAAGCCCAATCTTTATTCCGGCGAGTGTTAGCCCGCTGGCCGCTCTCCGATGAACTTTCCCATCGCATCGTTGATGCCTTCGAAAATTTCGAGCGCGGGCTTCAGTCCTTTCGGCACCCTGGCCGCGCGCTCAACTTGGTCGCCTTGACGCTCGCCATCTGGCTGCTGGACTCGACCGCCGGGGTGGTCGTGGCCCGGTCATTAGGTCTAAGCGTGACAATTATCGAAGCTTTATTTTTTATGACAGCGCTCGCGCTTTCGAGCGCGCTGCCTTCGACACCAGGCTATGTCGGCATCTACCAGTTTGTCGCGGTGACGCTGCTGCCCGTGTTCGGCCTCTCGCCTAGCGACGCGCTAGCTTACCTGATTGCCTTCCAGGCAACGGCCTATGTCGTCGTGATTATCTGGGGTTTGTGGGGGATGTGGCGCTTGAGCGCGCCGGCGCCGGTAGAGGCACAGCCGGACGAGGTAGTTTAGACTCGCGTTCTTTACAGTTCCCGGAGTTCCCCGAGTTCCTTCAGTTCCCAGAATTCACAGAGCCCCATGACACAAAAACTTCCCCTGGTTTCAATTATCCTTTCATTCCGCAACGAAGAGTTGGTCATCCCGGAATTGATCCGCCGCTTGTCGGCCGCTCTCACCCCGCTTCCGATTGATTTTGAACTGATCTTCGTCAACGACGCCTCGACGGATCGGTCGCTTCCCATTCTGATTGAAAAGTCCCAAGCGGATCAGCGCATCAAAATCATCAACATGTCGCGGCGCTTTGGCGTCTCCGAATGTGTCCTCGCCGGAATGCAGTTCGCCACCGGAGATGCGATCGTGTACCTGGACGCCGACCTCCAAGACCCGCCGGAACTGATTCCGCAGTTGATCCAGAAATGGCAGGCCGGCGCCGACGTCGTCCATACCACGCGCAGCAAACGGGAAGGCGAGTCGGCGCTCAAGTTGCTCCTGACCGATACCGCTTATCATTTCATTGGTGCCTGGGCTGATATTCCTCTGCTCTCCGAGACCGGCGATTTCAAGCTGCTATCCCGGCGGGCGGTCAATGAGTTATTGCAGTTACAAGAGCGAACTCCCTATTTGCGCGGCTTGGTCAGTTGGGTTGGCTTCAACCAAGTGAGTATCTCTTATACCCGCGAAGCGCGAGCCGCCGGCGCAACCAAGTTTCCGTTATTCCGCAACCTCTTGCATGATCTGGGGAATCTGCGCGGGCCAATCGGGACGATGATCATTGGGCTAACATCCTTTTCGCTCCTCCCCATCACGATTTTCTTGCTATTTGGGTCGGCGCTGTGTTTGATAGCGTTTGTCCTGATTTTGATTTTCTTGCTCTTGGCCGTGGCGCAACTGAACTTCGCCGGCTGGCTGTGGTTGCTGCCGGTCATGTTACTGCTTTCCGGATTTCAGTTAATCGGAATTGGGGTGCTCGGAATTTATTTGGGGCGCGTCTATCAAGATGTCCGCGGCCGGCCAAGATATATTGTAGAGAGCAAGGTTGGGTTTGGAGATGCCTCGCAAGCTTAATAAGACCGACGCGGCTCGCTTCGCGGAAACCGCGCCGGTCTTTAATTGACAAACAGGGTATTTCACACCGAGATAATTAGCTCAAAGCCCGCACCCCAGCCGGACTTAGTTGCTTCCCCATCCGGTGTAAATTTACTCACAGTTTATGTCAGCCTTGGAATGAGCGAAACCCAAGTCGAGTGAGGGCCAAGAGGAGCACATCATGGACATTGCGCTCTTCAAAATGACAGTTTTGATCATCGTTTCATTCCTGCGCCTGGCCGTGGCGATACCATTGTTTCTCACCGCGCGCCGGAATCACCTGACCAATTTGTATTGGCTCAGCGCCCAATTCTTCGCGCTGGTGATCGCGGTTCCCTTTTCCGCCGCCGGAATCATGAGCAACCCGTGGATCTTTTGGACGTTTATCTCCCTCTCTGAAATTGCCTTGATCATGTTCATCCATACTACCTTTCACCAAGGGCGCGCCAGCCCGATGCCGGTGATGATGATTTTAGCCAGCGTCGGGTTAATCGGCGGGTTGTATGGAAACGCGACGAACAACTTTATTCTCTCAGCCTGGTCGGTCTACCCGATTGCGGTCTTGCTGTGGGGCTGGCACGGCTTGGTGGCGTACCGGGATTATCGGCACATTGCGCGTGAGCCGGCAGCCGAAGATTGGGTCAAAGCGCGCTATCAATTGATGATCACCTATGCCGTACTGGATGGCTTGTCGGCGATCGGCGGAACGCTCATCACCACCGAATTGATGGTGGCCACGCTAGGTTCTCTGATCGTGGTGGGCATCAATTTTGCGAGTGTGATCATCCAAATCCTGGTCTGGGTGATGCCGGAAGGATTCCGGCGTTGGCTAAACCGCAACCAGCAAACTCGAGTGGAGGAACGCGTTGACGCTGAAGCGACGATGATCTTGGGTATCCTGAGCGCGGCCATGGCCCACGGCACCGGGCTGACACTGATGTTATCCGGTTTTGCCCTGCGCGCCATCCTCGGAAAAAAGATCGGCGTCGAGGACAGCCATGCGATTAACCGGTATATCCACACGCTGGGTTATCCGGAATGGGCTTCATTCCTGGAACAGCCGGATTTGCGCGAATACCTCCGGAGCCGGGTGAGTTCCGCGGCCAATATCAACCAAGCCCTCGAGAACGCGAAGCAAGCTCTGATTGAAGAACAATCTATCTTCACACTGATGGCGAAATAGCGGACGAGGGCTCGACGACCCGAACCGCCTCCCGCCGTAACGCCCAGGCAAACAACCCCAACACGGGCGAGAGGATCAACCCGGACGTGAGCAGCGCCGCGCGAATTGAAAACGTATTTCCAATCGCGCCGACGCCGGGGCCGCCGGCAATCTGCCCAATCGCGTCCACCTGACTGCTCATCGAAATCACGGTCGCCCGCACGCCGGAGTCGAGGCGTTGGTTGATCCATGTGCCATAGAAGGGCCCCATCAAACTGCGCGTCACGCCCACCAACACCATCAGCCCAGCGGCGATGAGAAAGTTCCCGGCCAGCGCAAAGCCGATCAACGCGCCAACCAGCAGCGCGCTCAAGCCAAACAACACGCGGGTGACGCGCGCCACTTCACGCATATCTATTCGACGGCGCACGAGTTCCGCCACGGTGAAGGAACAGATCGAGACGAGGACTTCGATGAGACTCATCCAAACAATCGGCTGCCATCCACCCAGCGCAGGCAAGGTCATGTCCTTCAACAGATGCGCGGTTGATAACCGGTCGTAACCCTCGCTATACAATCCATAAAACAGGCCGATGCCGAAGATGGTGAGCAGCGCCGGATGCACGCGCACCAATTGGATTCCAGCGCGCAGGGTTTGAGACATCGCCCGGAAACCGGCCATCAAGGAGCCGCCCGCCCCACCCTCCACTTTGGGCACGAAACCATTTTCGGGCATGCTGAAAGCGAGGCCGGCGGCGAGAACCATCAACATCCCGCCGCCCGCGAGGATCGGCAGATTGATCGCCACGCTTCCCAGGGCCGCGCTTAGACCGACTCCGATGAGACTACAAACATTTTCGATTTGCGACCCACGCAGAAAAACCGGGCCGGCGTTCGTCTCCCCTACTTCATCTACAATCCACGCTTGAGTCGCGCCGCTGGTGAACGTATAGCCGACGCCCCACAACACCTGCGCCAGCAGCACGGCGGAAAAAACGGGCAGCGAGCCTTCGACGATGAAACCCAGCCCGATCAGAAAGGTGCCGATCAAGAGCGACAAGCGCCGGCTGTATACATCGGCGACGACGCCGGTGGGCACTTCAAACAGGAACACGCTGAGTTCGAGCGTCGTGCCGACTAAGACGAGCTGTAACGGACTCAGGCCCACCCGATTAATTTGATAGACCATGCTAGCGGTGAAGATCATTGAGAGGCAGAGGCCTCGCCCGCCGACGAGAATTCGATAAGCCAGTTCCGGCTGGAGCTTTTTCATGGAAGAGTTTCCTTTCGCGGCGCGCACTTTTGCCACAAGTCATTCGCCAAGCGCCGTCCATCCGCGCGCACGCCATAACGCGCAAAATATTGGCAGACCCGCTCCACGTCACGCCGGAGGATGAACCGCGCGTCGGGATTCGCCTGTAGATCCACCACCTGCGGGAAGTCAATGAGCGTGATCGCCCCTTCCCAGTAGAGCACGTTGTAGGCGGAGAGATCGCCATGGATCCAGCCCTGCGCCAGCATCAGTTCGATATTCCATAGCAGGCGGTCGAACAGGATTCGGGCTTCAGCGGCGTCCAGGTCTACGTCAATGAGCGTGGGCGCGGGCATGCTTTTGTCGCCGATATATTCCATCATAAGGACATACTCGCTGTGTTTGATCGGCTCCGGGACATCGGCGCCGGCAGCATGCAACTTCTGCATGAGCGAGAACTCGTACATGAGCCACGAGGTTTGCGCGGCCGCCAGCCCGACGCGCGATTTCTGCGCGATGGCCTTATGCATCCGCCAATCCCGTTGACCGACGGCCTCGCCGGCAGCATCCAGCACAGCGCGGCCCTGTTGATACTGCGTGGTGTCTTTTAAGCTGCGAAATTTTCGGGGGCGATAGAGTTTGGCCGCGAGGAGGTCATAGCCGGAGGTCGGGTAGCCCAGACAGCAATAGACATTGGCTTCCTTGCCGCCTTTTACGCGCCGGGAGACCTCCGTAATCAAACGGCCATGGTAGAACTGAGTGAGATTCTCGGCGATCCAGGCTTTTTCTGTTTTGATGCCATCAAATGCGGAACTAAATCTCAACGCGTTGTGCCCCAGGGCATCCCGCTCTTCGAGCGAGGCCGCCACGGCCCACGGGCTGAGTTTGGGTTTGTGATTCGCTTTTATCCGCCGCGGACGGCGACTATCTGTTTCAGCTACAAAGTCTTCAAAATCTTCTGGATTGAGCATGGGTGATTGATCCTTAAAAGTAAAACGGCCAATAAGAATGATCCTTTGGCCGCTTAAATACAGCGGCCACGGTTGCAACTTGATCCGTGGCCGGGTAACAAAAAGGCCACGGGGCACGACTGCACCCGTGGCCGATAAGGCAGAAGTAGCTCGCCTAGCTCAGCTTAACGTGGGCGCACTCGCGTCAACACGAACAACGGTGGGTGAGATTCTGGCTGACATTGAGTGCGACTCCTTTCTTCAGGGTTTCCGATACTGTGGGCCAGTGTAGCACAGCGAACGGGTGGAGGTCAAGTTTTTTTAAGTTTCGGAGCGCCGGACGTGCGCCGCACTTTGGAAGTGCGGCGCACGTCCGGCGCTGCTCTCAACTTGGCGCTCCATAGACAATCCGATAGATCAAACTTTGATCATAATCAGCGACGTAGAGACCGCCGTCGGGGCCGACGGTTACATCGAGCGGGCGACCATCCATCTTGAGAAACCAGCTGGTTTGGCCGGTATAAGTGTTTCCGGTTTTCGTCAGTTGCACACGCGCCACCCCACGCTCGATCTCCGGGAACACGTAAGAACCCAGGATGGCGACGAAGGCATTGTCACGGTAGTCGGGCGGGAAGTTGTCGCCCGCGTAAAACGTCAAACCGTCGGCGGACGAGCGGGAAGCGAACGTGGCGACCGGCCCGGTCTTCGCCGCACATTTCGTCGCTGTGTTCCCATCCCAACAATCCGGCCAGCCGTAGTCCTGTCCTTTTTGGATGTGATTCAACTCTTCCCGCGGAAGCGTCTCGCCGAGGTCGTCCCGCCCATTATCAGTCGCAAACAGATCGCCGGCGTCGTTGAAGGCGAGGTCATAGGGATTTCGCAAGCCGGAAGCGTACACGCTTAAATCCGAGCCATCCGGCTTGAAGCGCAGGATAGAGGCCGAGCGCCAATCCCGCTCAGCGCAAGCGTCACAGGTGGAGCCCATCCCCAAATACAAGTAGCCGTCAGCATCCACCGCCAGGCCATCGTTTTGATGTCGTCCGCCGGCCGGCAGACCGGTAAGGATCGAAGTCGTCCGGTCGCCGACGCCATCGCCGTTCGTGTCCTCGACCGATTTCACATTTCCGTTGTAGGAGATATAGAGGACCTTCCCCACCCAGAGTAATCCCAAAGGAATAGCGACTTGCCGCGCGAACGTTTTTCGCTCGTCGGCGCGGTGATCGCCGTCGCGGTCGGCGAGGCGTAGACGATTTCATTTGTCGAGGCGACGTACAACCGCCCATCCGGCCCGAAGGTGAGGCTGGTGGGGCGCGGGACTTCCGCGAAAATGGTGAGTGAGAATCCGGGCGGCAGTTGCCCGCGTTC
>Ga0209382_10001833_pt1 | contig 32438 bp, 20 predicted proteins | sample SoiMetdeltSBSDD5_FD_187599 | JGI IMG/M metagenome (GOLD analysis project Ga0209382, IMG submission 187599) | Bulk soil microbial communities from a Populus tree surrounding site in Tennessee, USA - Soil MetaG P. deltoides SBSDD5 (SPAdes) (version 2) | ecosystem: Environmental > Terrestrial >...
ACTTCATTGTCATCGGCATCCTCTACGATCTCGACGCCGTCGTCGGCATGACGATGAGCCGCGGGCTGCTGGATCTGTCCGTCTTCAAGTACGGCCCGGGCTCGCCCGACTTCGGGCTGACCAACTGGCTTCTCAACCTGCCGCACATCGTGCTCGCGACGCTCGCGCTCGTCATCGGCATAGTCCGCCCTGGTGAACCGCGCGGGGTAGCACGCGGTTGACCTGGAGGAGCCGGCGCGGGCTGCCGAAATCGACGCCAGGCCAGAGAACTGGGAAACCCGCGCGCGTGGTGGGCAAGGCGGGAGGGAAAGGGCCCGGTCGGATCAAGCGGCTGCTGCGGACGGTGGCATTGCTTTTCCTCGGCTGGGTCGCGATCGTCTGCGTCTGGTCGGCAGGATTCATCGGCATCAAGTGTTACAGCTCGGTACCGGCCACTCGGCCGCCGGCCGTTTCACCGCCCGAGGGCATCGCCGGTTACGCGCGCGCCGAGGCATTCACGTACCTGACCCTGCCGGAGTGGTTCATCGTCTACAGCACCGACGAGTATGCCGGCTTCATCGCCACGAGGCGCCCGAGCGACTTCCCCTATCTCGGTTCGGTGCGCCAATACTGGGGCTTCTATGCGACCGCGTGCGCCGAGACGAAGCGCAAGCATCCGTTCGAAACGGGCTACCACGTCATGCTCGGCGTGATCGGCGCGAGCTTTACGATCGAGAGCTCGCTGAGGTACGTCTACGAGCACACATTCGGCTGGGCGACGGAGCTGCTCTCGTCCACGGACAGCGCCGAAGACGCGCTGGCGCGCCGCACGGCGCGGGAGTACGGCACGTTCATGCACCGCACGCCCTGGTACGAGTTTCCGTTCGGGTCGCGGCTGGCGGCCCTGTGGCGGGAGGTGCCGTTGACCGGACCGCACATGGTGCGCAAGATCGAGCGGCGCATGGCGCTGACCGCCGAATACGCGATCAAGGCGGTGTACGGCTTCATCATCCGCAAGGCATCCGGCGCCGCATACGAAGGCGAGGACCTTCGCATCTACGCGCGCGTGGCCGACACACCGCTGCCGGTGCTGTCGGATCAGAGGGTCAAGGTCGTGCAAACAATCGGTCAGAGGCAATCCATTGTCACCCTGCCGAGATACGAGGACTTCACGGCCACGGCGCTGGCGCTCACCGCCAGAGGCGCCCGATTCACGGACATCGCCGGCAACGACGTGCTGCTGATCACGGCTCTTGCGCGTCGCGGAATCCCGACGAGCTTTCCCGCCGCGGAGCTCGTTTCCGTCAGGCCGATCCTCAGCGATCCCACGATGCAGCGCCTGACACTGCGTGTCCGCGTCGGGTCGCTCGGCGAGGCCGTCGAGCAGCTCGCGCGCGCCGGTGCGTCCGTCGAACACCTCTATGACTATTGACGCTCATCCCGGCACGCGGCGCCGGCGCTGGCGCCGTGCCATCCGCGCCCTCCTGGTTGCGGCGCTGCTGGCCATCTATCCTGCGCGCAAGGCCGTCGAATACGCGGCCGAACCGACTGCGCCGAAGGATTGCCCGCCGTCCGAGCCAGAGGGAGCGCCGCCAACCACTGCCGCCGCGCCACTTCCCGATGCAGGCCCACTGCGCTGGTTGCAGCGCGGCGGCACCATCAACGACGCCAGTTGCCTGAATCGCACGCCGGTGCGCGGCGTCGTGGAAGTACGTGAGATAGACGACGTGCGGAATGCCCTGGCGTTTGCGCGGCAGCAGGGGCTGCGGGTGTCGATTGCCGGCGCGCGCCACAGCATGGGCGGGCACGCGTTCGCGCCGAACGCGCTGGTGCTCGACATGCGGGGCTTCAATCGCATCACGCTCGATGAGCAGGCGGCGGTGGTCCGCGTCGAGAGCGGAGCCTCGTGGCACGACATCCAGAAGGCCATCCACCCGAAGTGGGCGGTGAAGTCGATGCAGTCCACCGACATCTTCACCGTCGGCGGCTCGATCTCGGTGAACGCGCACGGCATGGACCACCGTTCGGGATCCGTCGGCCGGACGGTGAGATCGATGCGCGTGATGCTGCCCGACGGCACGGTTCGCAACGTAAGTCGGACTGCGGATCCCCGTCTCTTCAACCTCGTAGTCGGCGGATATGGTTTGTTCGGCGTGATCCTCGACGTCGAGCTCGAGATCGTCCCGAACGCCGTCTACGAGTCCGGCCGGGAAGTCCTCGACTACCAGCAGTTCGTGCCGATGCTCGCCTCGCGCATCGTCACCGATCCGACCATCGGGCTGATGTACGCGCACCTGTCGACAGCACCGCAGTCGCTTCTCCGCGAGACGATTGTCTACACCTATAAAGAGGTGCCTTCCGCAGGCGCCATGGTGCCGCCACTCGGCGAAGTCGGCCAGGTGAAGCTGCGCCGGCTGGTGTTCAACCTGTCGAAGCACGGATCGCTGGCGATGCGATTGAAGTGGTTCGCGGAAAAGCGTATCGAGCCACTGCTCGAATCGTGTACGGTCAGCCGCAATCAGGCGCTCGGCGAAGGAGAGGCGTGCCTGGTCTCGCGCAACGACCCGATGCACGACTCGGTGTCGTACCTGCGGAACAACCGGTCATACGAAACAGACATCCTGCACGAGTACTTCATTCCGCGCGACCGCTTCGTCCAATTCGTCGACGGTTTGCGCGAGATTGTCAGATCGGCGCCGGTCCCGCTGCTCAACGCCTCGGTCCGCGTGGTTCACCGCGAAGACAACGTCCTCACGTACGCGCCGACGGACGACCTGCTCGCGGTCGTCCTCTACATCAACCAGTCAACCGATCGCACCGGCCGCCAGCAGATGGACGCGTTCACCAGGCAGGTGGTCGACCTGTGCCTTCGCACCAATGGGCGCTTCTTTCTGCCGTATCAGGTCGCCTACACGCGAGAGCAGCTGGAACAGTCGTACCCGCAGATCCGCGAATTCCTCGCCGCGCGCGCCGAGTTCGACCCGGAGCGGGTGCTGACGAGCACGTTCGTAGAGAAGATAGAAGCGCTGCTTGGTCAATGAGCCGGGCGCATGCACGGCCGCCGGTCGTATCGCACCTCCTCGCGCCGAAAAGAGCCGTGCGGGGGAAGCCCGCACGGCTCACACTCAACCGGTCAGAGTCCCGAGTGAGCAAACACCTGGCTGTTACTTGGTCGTGAAAGTCTTCGACGCCTGCTCGAACCCACCGAAGAACACCTTGACGGTGTAAGTGTGGACGCCCGATGCCGGTTTGAAATTGGTGATGTATTGGCCCTGCACCTCGTCGATGCGGACAGCCTCACTTCCGTCGCCGAAGGTCGCGACGAACTTGCTGACGCCGTTTTCGAAGACCTCTACGCTCACCCTCTGGTCGGCGACAAAGGCACCGTTGCAGTCTCGCGCCGCGAACTTGATGGCGAGCGCGCCGCTGATGACTTTTCCGAGCGACAGCGGCGGCAGCCATGACATGACATAGTTCACCGACACGTTGACCACGGCTGATCCACCCGTGCCCCCCGCGCTCTGTGCCCAGGCCTGCAGCGAATAGGACCCGATTCCGCTGGCCGTGAAGCTGCCATTGGCCGTGACGTTGTTCGACGCGCCCGGGAAGGACACCGCGAACGGGACGGTGCCGGCCTTTGCCCAGACTGACGTGACGAGGCTTTCCGGATCAGTCGCGGAAATGGTCACCGGCACAACGGTGCCGGCGCTGCAGAAGGTGAACGCCTGACCGTCGGTCGGCGACGTGATGACAACGGTTGGCGGAGTCGTGTCGGACACGACAGGCTCTGAAACCGTGACGGTCAGTGTGTGGCTTGCGTTGCCCCACCCGATGCCATTCGGTCCATCCGCCTGGATGGTGAACATATAGTCGCCGGGAACAACGCTGCTGCCGACATGGAGGCGGACCGTCGTCTGATGCGTCTGTGCGAGCGCGTTGAACACCAGGAACTGGTCGTCCAGCGTCACGAGTGCCGCTGCGGCGGCCTCGCTCGAGGCCTCTGGAAAATCTTCGACGTTCACGCGCAGGTTCGCGGTGATACCGGCGGCAAGCGCGTTGTCACCCTTGTCGTTCAGGCTGGACGGCGACGTGATGTCCAGCGTGTACGAACGGTCGAACGGGAGCGTTCCGGCGAGATTCTGTGTTTTCGGCGCGTAATCGACCGAATCGTTTCCGTTGGCCGACTGCGCCGAGGCGGCGGCCCCGAACGCAACGAGCAGCGCCAGGGACGCTGCCGTGCGAGTAATCGTTCTCATCGTATTCTTGACCTCTAGAATTCCTGACCTCTGAAGAAATCGAGTGGCCCAGACACGGAGCAAGGAGCGGTCCGGCACAGTGCGGAGCCGTCCGCGCGCGTACAGGCGCCTCTTTTCTCAAAGGGTTGCGGCTGGAGCGCCGGCAATGACAACGGTCACAGCGGGCGGTTGTTTTTTGGTTCGACGAACAAGAAAGTCTTGCCGGGGTCACACTTCGCGTCCGAGGACATCGCGGTCGGAGCGGCCACTTCCGGAGGTCCGCACTTTTGCCCGCGGCTCAAAGATCGTCTGGCCCAGAGCACAACAGATAGCCAGGGACCGCCCGCGTCATTGTCTATCTTGAGGTAGCCCAGTCACTTGGTGCGTGAACGGAAAGAGGCGCCGCTCTTGCACTCAGATGGGGCATCGCACTCGCGTGAAACCGGCGGGCGGAGATGTTCTCCGCCTCTTCCGATGAGCGCACGGAGGAGAAACCGAGGAGAGCTGACCGAAAAGCGACACCCAATCCCGCCACCTTCACGCCGTTCGGCATGGAGTAACAACCGAACGGAGCATGAGGTGCTTCCCTCCAAAAAAGGCCGCCCTCTCAAAAGGGCGGCCTCCTTTCTTCCTGACGGTCGTCGCCGCTCGAAACCTGACTGACACGGGCACTTCGCGCGTCTGAGGTGACCGGTCGGCGCAGTCGCCCCCGCGCTGCCGGGCCGGTTACCGCGTCAGCTTGAGTGAGACGGATTGCGTTGCCCCCTCACCGAGCGACACCTTCGTGGCCATCGGCTCCCACGCGCGCAGCTGCTCCGGGTCGAACTCCTGGCCGCTCTCGACATACTCCACCGCGATGACCAGGTAGTCGTCCGGCGGCAGCGCGCGAATGGTGAACCGGCCATCCTGATCCGGACGCGCGCTGCGGACGAATCGCGTGAGGTACCCCCACTTGTTCCGATCGCTGGAGAACGCGACGATGCTGTAATCGCCGACCGGATCGCCACGATCGTCCTTGACCACCCCGGTCAGCGTGGTCGCCTGTCGCGTCAGCAGGATTTGAATGCCGGATACCCGCTCGCCGGGCTTGAACTCGTAGCCGGTGTCGGTGATATCGACGCCTCGGTGCGTAACCGATTTCAGGAACCAGCCATCGGGCACGGCGCCGAGGCGAAAGGTGTGTCGCTCGGTCAGGCCGCTGAGCGTGAAGGACATGTCCGGGTTGACGCCAACGGACGAGTTCGAGAACGTCGCGCCGGGCACCGTCGTCGCGCTCCTCACGAAAAGGCGGGTATCGGGTTTTTCCCCGTCCTGGAACACGACGCGTCCACCCGCGGTCGCGCCGGGGAAGGTGATGATCACGATGCCGGCCACATCCTCACCTCCGACGACGACAGGTACCGACGCGAACTCGGCTGTCCCCACCGACTGCGCGCCATAGACCCGCAGCCGGTACTCGCCAGGAGGGACGTGTCGAAACGCGAAGGTTCCATCCGCAGAACTCGTGGCCGGTCCGACAGGCAGACCTGACGTGTCCTCGGTCGAGAGCTGCAGCGACGCCTTGACGGGGGCATTCTGCGAATTCAGCACCGTACCGGAAACGACGCTGAAACGGGCAACGACCAGGTTCACATTGATGTTGTCCGCCTCTTCTCCGAGCCGCACCGTGATTCGACGCGCTTCCGACGGCGCCGCCGTGCCGGGGTAGTAGGTTGGCAGATAGTCGGTGCGCCCTGCGGCCTGACCCGAGGGGCTGAACGCCGCGGAGACGTAGTAGTCGCCGGGCGCAAGACCGTAGATGCGGAACTGCCCCAGGTCGTCGGTGATGTCGCCGCCGCCGTTGGCCAGCACCTCGATACCCTCGGAGAGCGGCGTGAGCTGCCGTCGTCCATCGACATAGCGATGACGCAGCGCGCGCACCATCACCGCTGCGGCCGGATCGCCGAACTCGTCGAAGACCCCCCCGGTAATCGCGCTGCTTCGCGGCAGGGTGACGTCCACCCTGTCGAACGCCTGGCCGGCAGTCAGCTCGAGTGGCCTGCCGCGCTCGAACGGACGTTGCTGTCCGTATTCGACCTTGAGATACCCGCTCTTCGTCACGCTGACCGCATACCGGCCCGGCGCGAGATCGGCGAATTCCCATCGTCCGTCCGCGTCGGTCGCGATCCAGCGTCCCTTCCGCTCGGTCGGGCTCGAGGCACGCGTGTCGATCACATTGACGAACGCGCCCCGCACCGGCTTGCCGGTATCACCGGCCACCACACGGCCGCTGAGGCGCGCCGGACGGGCGGCCTGTGGCAGCGCGTTCGCCGGCTGGACGAGAGCCTGGATCAGGGCAACCGACAGCCACAACATCAGCCAGCGGTTCTTCGTCCCGCCTCGAGCCACAGTTCCTGGATCGACCATGTTCCCCAACCCTTTCCGCAGTTATCATCGGCCCCATCTGACGATCTCTCCAAGGCAGGTACTCGATTGTCCAGCATGACACGGCGGCGGTTCTGCGGGTCGCTCGGCGCGAGCGGCCTGCTCTCCAACACCTCGTTCAACCCGGCCGATCTCGCGGCCCTCATCCAGGCACCGGCCGAAGCGAAGGACAGCCCGCACATTGGCAGTCTCTATCCCTTCGTGCAGCAGCAGGCAGACCGTTCGCGACTCGAACTGTCGTTCCTGGATTCGCGTTTTCGCAATCTGGGGGCCTGGCAGAAGACTGCGCGCGCCCGTGTCCTCGATCATCTGTTCTATTCACCGCCGCCAGTTGCCCACAAACCCGAGGTCATCCGCCGCACGGACAAGGGGGACTATCTCGAGGAATACCTCACCTTCCAGACGACGCCGGATCTGCGCGTGCCAGCGTACGTCCTCGTTCCGCGTCAAGCGGCACTGCCGGCTCCGGGAGTAGTGCTCCTCCACTGCCACGGCGGTTTTTATGTCTGGGGCAAGGAGAAGGTCGTCGCGACCGAGAACGAGCATCCCGTGCTCTCGGAGTTCAAGCAGCGGCTCTACGACGGCAGGAGCATCGCGACCGAGCTGGTGCGCCGCGGCTATGTCGTGATCACCATCGACATGTTCTATTGGGGTGAGCGACGGCTGCTGCTCGACGAGGATCCCCCTTCGTATCGGGAGCCGCGGGGAATGACGGCTGACGAGATCGCCGCTTTCAACCGGCGATCGAGCCAGAGCGAACAGCTCGTCGCCCGGAGCCTGATGACCGCCGGGATCACCTGGCCGGGGGTGATGCTCTGGGACGACCTGCGGACGCTTGACTACCTGGCCACCCGTCCGGAGGTCGATCGGAAGCGGCTCGGGTGTGTAGGCCTGTCGGTCGGGGGATATCGCAGCTTTCTGCTGGCGGCGCTCGATCAGCGAATCAGGGCGGCCGTGGACGTCGGCTGGATGACGGCATTCGCGCCAGCCATCCGCCGGCACGTCGTCAACACGGTCGGTCTCACGTTCCACATTCCCGGCCTGTACCGTTACCTGGATCTGCCCGATCTCGCCGCGCTCGTCGCGCCGCGTTCTCTCCTGGTCATCAACGGATCGAAGGATGCCCTGTTTCCACCCGCCGGGGTCGAGCAGGCGTTTCGAAAGATCGAGGCCTGTTTCCGCAAGGCATCGGCACCCGACCGTCAGCGATGCCGCCTGTACGACGCTCCCCACCAGTTCAACCTCGAGATGCAGGCCGAAGCGTGGGAGTGGCTCGAGGCGCACCTGGCGCGGGCTGCATGAGCTCGCAGGACTTCGTCAAGCTCGCGCTGCAACTGACCACGATGCTCGGGTTCGCCGTGCTGTTCGGCGAGCTCATGCGCCGGGTCAGGCAACCCGCGGTGGTCGGAGAAATGTTCGGCGGGATCGTCCTCGGGCCGACGATCTTCGGATGGCTGGCGCCGTCACTCTACGAGTGGCTGTTTCTCTCTTCCGCGAACGTCACCACCGTTCGCGATGCGGCGACCAAGCTCGGGATGCTGTTCTTCCTGTTCTACGCCGGCCTCGAGGTCAACCTCTCTGATCTGAAGACGCTCGGCAGGAAGGCCGTGCTCATCGGCCTGATCGGGACGGTGCTGCCGATTGCCGCGGGGGTCGGCCTGGTCTATGCCTTGCCGCGCGGGTTCTGGGGACCGGCGGTCCAGGCGCACTTCTTCTCGTTCGCGCTCTTCGTCGGGATGAACCTGGCCAACTCCGCCAACCCGGTCATCGCCCGGATCCTGATGGACTTGGGCCTCCTGACCCGATCGATCGGCGCCCTGATCATGAGCGCGACCATCGTGGACGACCTCGTCAACTGGACGCTCTTCGCGATGATTCTCGGCGACATCGCCCCTTCGAACGCCGTGCCGCACAGCAGTCTGGCGGTGAATGCTACGCTCGTCGGCCTGTTGATCGTGGTCGTGCTCGGCGCCGGGCGCTGGTTCGGTCCGCGTGCGCTCAGATGGATTCAGCCGCATGTGGCGTGGCCGAGCGGCTTCATCGCCGTGATGGCGCTCCTCGTCCTGCTGGCGAGCAGCGCATCGGAAGCCCTGGGAGTTCATGCGTTCCTCGGCGCCTTCCTGATCGGCGCCGCGCTCGGCGATACGCGCGACCACCACAAGGACGCGCACGACGTGATCGGCAACTTCGTCACCAGCTTCGCGCCGATCTTCTTCATCTCGATGGGCATGTCGACGAACTTCATCGCGAACTTCGATGCGCTGCTGGTGGTGATCGTTCTCGTGGCGGCCTGCGTCACCAAAGTAGGCGCGGTGCTCCTCGGCGCGACCGCCGCCGGTATGCCCCTCGATCGCGAGGTCTGGGCGATCGCGTTCGGCCTCAACGCCCGTGGCGCCACCGGCATCATCCTCGCCGGCGTCGGGCTGGCGAACGGCGTCATCGACGCGCGGATCTTCGTCGCCATGGTCTTCATGGCCGCGGTCACGTCGCTCATGGCAGGACCGATGATGAGCCGGCTGCTCGAAGACCGCAGCGCCCCTTCGACTTCCGCCTGAAGGCGGAAGGACAGCGGCGTATCGCCCCTCCTTGGACGCTGCCTCAGTCGCCGGGCGCCACGGCAGTCATGTCAGAACTGCACCGAGACCCCGGCGGTGAGGGTGGTCTGCCAGACCACGGGGCGATTCGCCCGTTCCCCGCGGCTCGTGGCGGCGGTCCCGAAGATCCGGAGCCGCCGGCCGGACAGCACGTCGAACTCGCCGCGGACCGTGTCAGAGTCCAGCGTGGTCAGGTCGACAGCGGCGCGGATTTCACGGCTGAACCCGTGGCTGTAGGTGACACCCGCGTAGCTGGTACCGTCGCCGCCGAAATAGCGACGAAAGCCGCCGTGGTACGAGGTCGCCTTCCGCAGGGACGTAGTACACCTTGCCCGTGAGCATCCAGCTGCCCACGTACTTGCTCAGCGTTCCAACATAGATCTCGGTGCCCTCCTCGACTCGGTCTGGAACTGGACGTCAGTCATGAGGCGGCTGGGCGGGCTGCACGTGAATCACAACATCCGTGCCACGGCTCACATTGCCAACCTTATGAGATTGGTTTCGGAAACGACCGCCGTTTCTTCGAAATCCCGTGGGTCCCCCGCCGGATCCCAACCGGATCCCCGTCTTTTCCGAAGGACTTGCGGCGAGCCCACCTCGATACTGCGGTTCGAGGAGGCTCATGGACACAACACTCATCGCCGCCCCGGCCGCGCCCCGGTTTCCTCTGCGCACCACTGCCGCACTCTCGGTCGTGGCCCTCATTGGACTGCTGTTCGTAGTCCGGGAGGCGTTGCCGTATTTCAAGCTCACCGAGGTTCAGTTCGGGCGCTATTGGCCTCACCGTTCGTGGGTGCTCGTGCACATCACGGCGGGCATCGTTGCCCTGCTGGCGGGGCCGGTGCAGCTGTGGCTCGGCCTCACAGACCGGAGCGTCAAAACGCACCGACGGTTGGGGCTCGTTTACATTGGTAGCGTTGGCTCGAGCGCCGCCGCCGGCTACTACCTCGCGTTCAACACCACCTTCGGATGGGTCTTCGGTGCCGGCCTCGCAAGTCTCGCAACCGCGTGGATCGTCACGACAGGCCTCGCGTTCGCCGCGGTCCGGCGCCATCTGTACGAGCAGCACAAGGAGTGGATGATCCGGAGCTACGTGGTGACCACCGCCTTCGTAACGTTCCGCCTGTTGTTCGACGTCCTGGGATGGATGGGGATCGGCACCGTCGTCGAACGGCTCATCGCGATGTCGTGGGTGTGCTGGGCAGTTCCACTCGTGATTACCGAGGCAATTCTTCAAGGCCGCAAAATCTTCCACGCACCTCATCCTTATCGCACCTGACACTCTCATCGTGAGAGGCCCGCGCTCGAAGGGGGTCCTTTAGGCCAATCGCGGATCAGCGTCCGACGACGTAGACTTCAGGCCCTACTGTTGTTGACGGAGGACGCGATGGATGTGAACGCGCTGATTCAGAACGCGAGCGTGACGCTCGTCGCCGTGGCCTGGAAGGTGGCAGGGGCCGCCGCGCTCTTTCTCGTCGGGCGCTGGCTGATCTCGTTCGCGCTGGAGCTCCTCAGCCGGGCGGTCTCGAAGCACGAATTCGACGTGACCCTGATGCGCTACCTGCAGACCGCGCTCAGGATCGTGTTGAACATGGCGCTGATCGTCGCCCTCCTGGGCTTCTTCGGCGTCGAGACCACCACGTTTGCGGCGCTCCTCGCCGCCGGCGGCGTGGCGATCGGCGTCGCCTGGGGCGGCCTGCTCGCCAACTTCGCGGCCGGTGCGTTCCTGATTTTCCTGCGCCCGTTCAGGGTCGGCGACGCCATCACGGCCGGTGGCATCACCGGCTCAGTAGAGGCCATCGGCCTGTTCGCCACGGTCATCAACTCTCCAGACAACGTCAAGAACATCGTGGGGAACAACAAGATCTTTTCCGACAACATTCAGAACTATTCGGCGAACCCATATCGACGGGTCGACCTGACGGCCACCATCAGCAACGCAGTCGATCACCGGGACGCCATCCGTCTGATCAAGCAGCGGCTGTCGACCATCCCGAACGTGCTGTCGTCGCCCGCGCCCGAGGTCGACATCCTGCAGTTCACGCCGGCCGGTCCCCTTCTCTGCGTCCGGCCCTTCTGCAGCAACCAGCATTACGGCCAAGTGGCCTTCGACACGAACCGGCTCATTCGCGAGACGTTCGACGAGGCCGGATACCCGAGTCCGATGCCTGCGTACGCGGTCAGCGGGATGTTCGCCGGGCCGCCGATCGATGCTTCCGGGCGCTAGTGGCGCGATCCGGTTCCCATGAAACAAAACCGGCCGTCCGTGAGAGGACGGCCGGTTTTTCTTTCAAGGTCTTCGCGGGGTCTTAGCGGCAGTTGCTGGCCACGTGGAAGTTGTCCCAGGACGTTGATCCCGGCGCGGTGACGGCACCTGAGGTGCCCGCCTTCAACTCGAACTTCAACGACGCTGGATTCAGTGCGGTATTCCACACCTCGCGGTGCCGCTCGGTGAAGGTCCCGGGGATCCCGCCGTTGTTCGGCGCGGTCTCGAACACGACGTCCTGCGTGCCGGTCACGCCATTGGCCTCTCTGCGGATACGCAGGAACTGGTGCTGCTTCGCGTCATACTGCAGGTCCGCGACGGTGGTCTTGACGCCGCCGGTTCTCTTCTCGATCACCAGCGAATCGCCCACCTGATACCAGCGATAGTAGTTGCTCGCGTCGCGCACCACCGCGAACATCGCGTAGGCCGTTGACGCCTGGTTGGCCGGCGTCACGAGCTGGACGGATGCGCCACCGTTGCTCGAGAGGTCGTAGGCGCCCGTGCTGATGCCGTTGTAGTGGCCGCCGGTCGTGCCTTCCTTCAGGTCGCCGATCCGCAGCATTCCGCCGGCCACCGCGACCGGTACCGTGGCGTCCCGGCTGCCCGTGATGACGGTCCCCGGCCACTGGGTCAGGTCGAGCGTATCGAAGCTGTCGTGCATGAGCGTGGTTTCTGCAGGGGCCGCCGGCGCCGTCGGCGTCTTCGCGGGCACCGCATAGGTCGCGACCACGGCGAGGTGGTCGGAGTCGCCGACCCTTCCTACGACCTTCACCGCGGTGAGCGGGGTCGCGCTGGCCTTGTCGCTGAACCAATAGTCGATCCGCCGATACGGGGTCGTATAGCCGTCCTTGATGTGCGTATAACCAGTGCCGGAACCGCCGAGCGCCCACGCATCCGAGAACTGCTGCGTCATGGTCACGATCGGTGTCTGGCTCGGGACCTCGTTGAAGTCCCCGCCCAGGAACTTCGGCCCGCTGAACGACTGCGCCCACGTGGTGATCGTGTTGACGTAGGTCATTCGAGACGCACGCCACGCGATCAGCGCGGGGAGGTGGCACGCGAAGACGTTGACCTCGGAGCCATCCGCGATCTCGACGCTCATGCGCAGCACCGCGCGCGCGGCGAAATAGTCGTCCTTCGCCCAGATCAGCCGCGGCGTCACCGCGGTCGTCTTCAGCCGGGTGAGCACCATCACGCCTTCACTCGAGTACGTCGTGCAGTTCGGCTCGGTGCCGGACTTGCAATGCTTTGTAAAACTGCCATGCCAGGCGGTGGTATTCATCCGCGCATTCAGGCCGTTCACGTAGGTATTGACTTGAGTCGAATACCCCTCCTGCAGCACCACGACATCCGGGTTCTGCGCGGCGATGGTATCGAGCTGGCTGTTGACGATGGTCGACGTGGAGCCGTGCTTGTTGTTGTAGGTCATCACCGTGATCGGCGTCTGCGCAACGGCCACGTGGGATACGAGGAGCACCATGAGAACGAGAAACGCTGTCACCGGCACATGCGAATCACTCGTTTTGAGCCGTTGCCTTCCTGCCATTCTGATTGCGACGCGTGTCCTTGTGATCTTCATGGTCGTCTCCCGGGTCTCCTTCTCGAGCAATGCGCCGAACCCCATGTCCGGCGCCGGTTGCGTGCGGGCGTTCTGTCGGTGGCGATGCTCCCGACTCGCCGTTCGCGACGAACTGCGCTCGATGCCCCTCCGAAGTGCAACGTGCCGACCAGCGGTGCCGCCTCGCAAAACTATTGATATGAAAGGATTTTTGTGAATGTCATCGTCCTGGATGCCGACGACGGGTTCGGGTGACGACGTCGGATGACGGCGGATCGGCGGGGACGCTGATTGGTGATGACCGGGGCGATCGGGACGCTGCAGCAAAATACGGCCGAACGTGCGGAAGCGTGCGGGATGCCTTGATGACATCCCGCACGTCCCGACTCCGAAACATCTCCGACGCTGAATCAGGGCCGAATCAGCGTGAGTGCGGGCGCGGTACCCGTGGCATCGTGATTAACCGCTGGGTCATACACGGTATTCGGCGCTGCGGCCGCGGTCACCTTGAGGGTGACGGTTGATTTCGCGGAGCTCAAGGTTCCCGACTTCAGCACGCACCGGCCCGCCGCATCGGTGACGCCGGTGACGGTCTTCGCCACCGCTCCGCTCCACGTTGCGGTCACCGTCGCGCCGGCGATCGGCCGCTCGTCGAAAGAGTGTGCCGTCACCGTCACATCGGCACTCCAGTAGTTCGTAGTCCCGGTCGAGTTCGACCACTTGCGCGTGGTGCCGCCGTAGCTGGCGTGCACTCGTTCGGTCACCTGCACGGAGGTGCTGGCGGTTGCCGCGAGCCCTTGCACATCCTTGACCGCGATGCTGACCTCGTAAGTGCCCGCGGCAGCGAACCTGTATGTGCCGGACGCGGGGCCGTTCTCAACTGCGGAGCCATCGCCGAACGACCAGGATCTCGACGCGATCCCACTGCTGCCGGGGAGTGACGTGTCTTCGAAGATGCAGACCAGGTCCGTACACGACACGGTCAATGCCGCGGTCGGCGGCACGGCGGGCGTCCCGGCGCTTCGTGGCTTCCCCGACGTGACGCCGTCAACAGCATCCCGGAGAGCCGGGAAGTCCACCCCGATGTCAGAACCGTCCGACGCCGCCCTGCTCAGAATGCTGCCAGAGTGAACGGTGTAGTCACCGCTGGCCGCATCGACGAACTGATTCTCGAAATAGTTCGTCACGAGCGTGCCAGCGGGAAGACGCGTCAACGACCCGCCGGCGAGATAGTTGGTTTCGAAGACGCGACCGGGAAAGTACGCGTCGAGGGTCGGATTGCCGGTCGTCACGGACTGCCCGTTGATCCCGTACTTGCCGTGCCGGGCGGCGTTCGAGATGAACCGGAAGCCGTAGATCTCGCGGAAATCCGTTGCTGAGCCGCCGTAGGCGAACAGCACGGTGGTGCCGTTGCTGTCGATGGTGTTGTGTTCGACGGTCACGTCTCGTGGCGCATCACCGATTTGCATGAGCCAGCCGTTGCCCCCAAGCGTGGTCGAAAAACCGGTGAACAGGTTCTGACGGATCACGATGTTCGCGGCCTGCCGCGACGGATTCCCGTTGTCGTACCCGAGCAGGTTGAAGCCGGCGGCAACGTTACGCACGATGTTGCGTTCGAAGCGGACGTTCTCGACCACGCACCACGCGCACCCGCCCTGCGAATTACGCGGCGTGAACACGATGGCATAGCCGGGCTGCGCTTCCTGCCAGTGGTTCTCGAAGATGTTCGCCTCGACGACGACGTTGCGCGCGTTCTTCAGCTCGAAGAGGTTCTTGACCGTCCAGCGAGTGCCGGCAGACGTCGGGACCCCTTCGCTCGTGCCCGTTGCGCCCACGTCGGTGAACTCGGTGCCCGTCACGGTCCAGAAAATGTTCTGGCCGCCGGCGGTTCGTCCGTAAACACGGTATTCGGTCGCACCGGCGACCGCCCGCCACTGGAGCCGCACCGCGCCCTCGGCAGTGGTCGTGACCTGGAGCTCGCCGGACGCGGTCGAACGCGCCATCGTTCCCTGGGCTGAACGCCTCGCAATCACGCGATAACCGTAGACGCCGGCCGGGAGCGACCCGCCCGTGGTGACCGACGCGGTCAGCCCGCCCGGGGCCGCAACCAGCGGATCACGCCACGACATGGGCCGTGACACGTAGTTCCGACGGAACGTGATGCCGTCCGGTACGAGATTCGGAACCGACGGGTCGGCACCGCCAAACATCACGTTTTCACCGGCCGCCTCGAGGTAGTTGTTCTCGATGGTGTACGGGCCCGGCCCGTTCCAGCCGCCAATCGCCTGCGTGTCCTGCCCGATGCCCTTGACTTCGGAGATGTGCGAATCCGTGATGGTCACGTGTGCGGCGTTCAGTGCGATGCCGCGCTTCTGCCCGACGAGCGGGTCGCCATGGACATAAACATGACTCAGAACGAAATGGTGCGGGACTGCCGCGAGGGTGTTCTGGGTGCTCGATCCGTCTCCGAGACGGATGATCTCGCCCATCCCGCTCTTCGTCGCGGGGAAATCGAGGTACCGGAGGGCCCAATGGTGCGCGCCGGCCGCCGTGCGCAACGCCGGCATGGTGTTCGACGATCGTACCCGCGCGAGAAGTGGCGCGTCTGCCGGCCCGATCCGAACGCCCTCCGGAGGGAGATCGTTGTCAGGAGTCGCGGTACGGAGGGTGATCCAGGCCTCGCCTCCCTTGTTCGGCAGCACGAAGTTGCCGACGAATTCTGCGTTTGGTTCAAGCAGGATCGTGTCACCGGGCTGAGCGGCGTTCAACGCTTTCTGAAGGTCAGCTCCTTTGGCGACATAGATCGTTGCTGCCTCCACAGACGCAGTCACGCACTGCAATACCGCCACGAAAACGAGCGCAGACTTCCACCGATATCCGTTCATCGACGCACCTCTGGTGTTTAAGTGAGGACCAAGCTCTCAGCCGCGCGAGCACCGGACGGCTGCAGCGCCCTTGAAGGCTGCAACGCGGCGACCAGAGGATTCGCGACGCTAAACCATTCAGTCACTTGTAGTTGGTGGATATCCAACGCCGGCGTCTGACGCCGGGAGATCATCTGACGCCGTCCAATGACGACGGGGCGTCAGGCCGTCGTCATCGGACCCGTTTCGCGTGATAATCCGTCAGGCCCTGCCGGCGCTTGGACTCCGCGGTAAATTTGAGAGCGAGTGCGACAAACGCGGAGACTGTTGAGGCAGGGCATTGCCAAAATTGCCAAGATTGCCAAGATTTAGAATGCCTGGGGCACAGTCGAAGGCTTCATTCGTTCGCTCGATGCTGCACCGCGGCGCGATTCCCGCCGCCGTCGGCATCAGCGGGATCGTTCTGGCGATCGCGATAGCCGGCCGCGCCGGCGCGGCGGGACCGCCGCGGTTCTCCACACAATCATCGGGGTCGGGAACCGGGTCAGCAGCGACGCAGGGAGCAAAGCCGCCGGCGCAGCGCCCGGCCGCCGCGCGCAGCACACCGAGAGTCGACTACGAGCGCCAGATCAAGCCGATCCTTTCGGACAACTGCCTCGAGTGCCACAGCCAGGACAAACGCAAAGGCGGGCTGTCGCTGACGACCTACGGCGACGTGCTCGATGGCGGCAAAGACGGCGCGGTCGTGCGTCCGGGCCACTCGGCGCGCAGCATGATCATCGCGCGGATCAAGGGAGAGCAGGGCGATCGGATGCCGCTCGACGAGCTGCCGCTGAGCGACGCCCAGATTGCGTTGCTCCAGCGGTGGATAGACGAGGGGGCGAGAGCGACGCCGACATCCGCGGCGGCGCCGCCACCATGGGAGGCGCCGCTGGCGCTCACCACGCCGGACGTTCCTCCTGTCGTGTGGCCGGCCTGGCAACGTCCTGCCGATCGGCTCGTCGCGGCGTACTTGTCGAAGGCCGGCGTGTCACAACCGGTGCTGATCACCGACGCTCAGTTCGCACGACGGGTCTACCTCGATCTGTGGGGACTGCTGCCATCGAAGGATGCGCTGCAGGCCTTTGTCGCGGACAAGACCCTGGACAAGCGCGAACGTCTCGTGGCCACGCTCTTCGCTGACGATCGGAAGTACGCCGAGCATTGGATCTCGTTCTGGAACGATCTCCTGCGGAACGAGGACGGCCAGAGCTACTACTCCGAGCAGAACGGGCGGAAGAGCATCACCGACTGGCTGATGGGGGCCTTGACGAACAACCTGCCCTACGACCAGTTCGTCACGAAGCTGCTCGATCCGAGCCAGCCGGGCGATCCCGAGGGCTTCCTGATCGGCGTCAACTGGCGCGGCGAAACCAGCGCCGCGGTCACGCCCTGGATGCAGGCGTCCCAGAACACGGCGCAGGCCTTCCTCGGCGTGAACTTCAAGTGCAATGCCTGCCACGACAGCTTCGTGAGCAAGTGGAAGCTGAAGGATGCCTATGGGCTCGCGGCGTATTTCTCGCCCCAGCCCAGGCTGCAGCTCTATCGCTGCGACATCGCGCGCGACGAGTTCGCCGAGCCGGCATTCTTCTATCCGGAACTTCACCGCCCGGTCCAGTCGTCCGACCTGACCGATCGCCGCGCGGCCGCCGCGGCGATCTTCACGGACCCGCGCAACGGACGCCTGCCGCGAACGATCGTCAACCGCCTGTGGACGAAGCTGGTGGGCCATGGGATCGTGCCGAATTCGGACGAGATGGACGGCAAGCCGTGGAGTCCGGAACTGCTCGACTGGCTCGCGAGCGATTTCGTCGCGAACCACTACGATCTCGAGCACCTGATCGCGACGATCATCACCTCGCGCGCCTACCAGATGCCGGCAGTGGCGCGGACCGCCGAAGCGCCGGCCCGCAACTACGCTTTCCGTGGACCGGAAATCCGCCGCCTCACCGCCGAGCAGTTTGCCGACGCGATTGGCACCATCACCGGCGAGTGGAGCGTGCTGAGCGGTGGTCAGATGGGGAGCGGCGGAAGTGGTGCCAAGAGGCCTCCGGCGGATTCCGATTCCCCGACCAACGGCGTCTACGTTCGCGAGTACCGCAACAACTCGTCGCACCTGACCCGTGCCCTCGGCCGGCCGATTCGCGATCAGGTGACCTCGGTCCGCGCGGTCGAAGCGACGACGCTGCAGTCGCTCGAGCTGGTGAACGGCGAGATTCTCACCAGCTGGCTGATGAGAGGTGCACGGCGCATGATCGGCGAGCTGCGGCCCGATCCACGCAGCCTGTTCAACGGGGCGGTGGCCGGACGCTACGCGCAGCCGCGTGCGTTCGATGCGGATGTCTCGCGCGCGTCGAAGCTGTGGCTGATCATCGCCGACACTGGATCGAACGCTCCCGAGCGCGTCCTGCCAGCGTTCGTGAAGGCAGAATTCGTCGGCCCGAATGGCTCCGTTCCCCTGTCGGGGCTGACGCCGATCGACGGGTCGGGACTCCGCGCCGCGGCCGGCTCGGCGGCTCCGGATCGCGTTCCCGTGAAGAACTCGTCGAGGCTGGTGTACGACATCAGCGGCAAGGGCTTCACGCGGTTCCGTGGCGGCCTCGACATCGACAATGCGCGCGCCGATATCGGGTCCACGCTCAACCCGCAGCTTCGGTTCTTCATCTTCGATACCGAACCGAACATGAACCGCCTGCTGCCGCCGGCCTCCGGCATGCCGCTGCCGGCGACAGATCCAGTCACGAGCGTGAGCGCCGTCGTCGATCATGTCTTCTGGTCCGCCCTCGGCCGGGCGCCTTCGGCATCAGAGCGTCAGCTCGCGGAGGCCGCCATCACGGATCGCACACAGCCGGCCAAGGCGTCGCCGGAAGCGGTCGCTGATCTGCTGTGGGCGGTGCTGATGAAGCCGGAGTTCCAGTTGATCTACTAGAGAATTGCTGTTTTTGTTCAGGGGCCACGAACGCGTTTACAGGAGGGTCAGGTGATCAAGAGGCATGGATCTATTTCATGGAAAAACTACTTCATGGAAAAAGGACGTTCCTCTTGATCTCCTGGCCCTCCTGTTGGCTTCTGGGGCGTGAGGCGGTGTCATGACCAAGGAAGAACATCGAATCTACCGCCAGTTGACCCGTAGAGGTTTCATGGGAGTCACGGCGGCGGGCACACTTGCGTCGCTCGTCGGGCGCGAACCGCTGCAGTTGCGCGCGGCTCAGGACGCGCCGAAAGCGACGGCTGATGCCGTGATCGTCCTCTGGATGGCCGGAGGGATGGCCAGCACCGAGACGTTCGACCCGAAACGCTATACGCCGTTCGCGCCGGGTGTGCCGATCAAGGATGTGCTCAGCACCTTCCCCACCATCGACACGAAGGTCGATCACATCAAGTTCACTCAAGGGCTCGAGAACATCGCGAGCGTGATCGACAGGGGCGCGGTGATCCGGTCGTTCATGGCCGCGGATCTCGGGTTCATCCTGCACTCGCGGCACCAGTATCACTGGCACACCGGCTATATTCCGCCGCAGCCGATGGCGATGCCGCACATCGGATCGGTGATCTCGCGCACGCTGGGCCCGCGCAACGCGGACATGCCGGCGTTTGTCGCCATCGGACAGACGGTCGAAGGCGCCGGTGAGATTGCGACGCTCAAGGCGTTCCACACGGCGGGGTTTCTCGGCACCGATCATGGCCCGTTCCTGATCGTCGATCCGCAGGATGCCGCCTCCGCGGTCCGTCCACCCAGGGAACTCGGCGAAGCCCGTTTCACGAGCCGCCGTCAGCTGTTCGAGAAACTTCTCGCACAGGAGCCCGTCCATCGGTACGGCAGCACGTTCCAGCGTGAGGCGGTCGTGAAGTCGCTCGACGCCGCGGATCGGCTGCTGCGGTCCCCGTCGGCAAAGGCGTTCGATCTCTCACTCGAGCCCAAAGCGTCGTTCGACGCCTACAACAGCGGCCGCTTCGGCCAGGGCTGCCTGCTTGCCCGGCGCCTGGTCGAGGGCGGGGCGCGCTACGTCGAGGTCACGTCCGAGTACATCCCCTTCGTCTACTGGGACACGCACGAGAACGGTCACCAGCGCGCCGCCGACATGAAGAAGCTGATCGACGCGCCGGTCGCGCAGCTGGTTCGCGATCTCGACGACCGGGGTCTCCTCGATCGGACGCTCGTGGTCCTGGCGAGCGAATTCAGCCGCGACGCGGTCACCGAAGGCAAGGTCGGCAAAGAGGTCAAGGATCAGGCGATCAACATCCCCGACATCATGGCCGAGCCGCGCCACTACGGCATGCACCGCCATTTCACCGCGGCCGGCTCGGTGCTGATGTTCGGCGGCGGCGTCAAACGCGGTTACGTCTACGGCAAGACTGCCGACGAGCGGCCGTGCACGACCATCGAGAAGCCGATGCCGGTCGAGCACCTCCACGCGACCATCTATCACGCGCTCGGAATCGCGCCCGATCTTGCCTACGTCGCGGAGAAACGGCCGGTCTACGTCACGACGGATGGCAAGGGTCTGCCGGCGCTGGACCTGTTCGCGTGATCCACGGCAGGCAGGACGGATTCGACCCTCGCGATCGCCTCCGCTCCGACGTCGGGTCCTGTCCGGCGACAGCCCCACTCGGTGCTCGGCACAAAGCGCTTTTCACGGGAGTCGCCTGCGCGCCGAGCGGGGCACCCCGTCGCCGGCCACCCGTCGTCTACACTCCGGCTCGGCGAACGGATCCGAGCGCCTCTGTTGATATTAAGGAAGGATGCTATGGCTGCCATCTTCGATGCGTCCGTTGCCTACAACTACGGAGCAGTCATCGAAATCGCCTACCGGCTCTTCAAGCCCGGAGTGCTCGATCCCACGGTCGTCAGCGGGCAGCTACCGTCAGAATGGACACTGCTCACCGAGCTGACCGCGATCGACAAGGTCGCCCACAAGACGGAACCGGAGTTCTTCGGGCTGGTCGTGCAATCGGCCGTCGACCAGGGCGTGCTCGTCGCCATCCGCGGGACGGATACGCTGCTCGAGTGGCTGATCGACGCCGAGTTCACCCCGCGCCCATTCCAGGGAGCGTCGGGCGCCGGACTGGTCGAGGACGGCTTCGCGAGCGTCTACGACACACTGACGTGCACCAGAACGGGCGGGGGCATGCTGTCGTTCGTGAAACAGCTGCCTGCGGGCACGAAGGTGACGATCGCCGGCCACAGCCTGGGAGCCGCGGTCGCGACGCTGGTCGCCGTTGACATCGGCGTCAACGTCCCAGGCGCCGATCCCACGCTCTACACCTATGCCCCGCCGCGCGTGGGCGACGGGACCTTCGTCAAGTTCTTCGAGGCGCACGTGCCGGTGAACTTCCGGATCGTGAATCGTCCGGACATCGTGCCGCGGCTGCCTCCCCTCTACGATCCGGTCGGCAACGAGATCGACGTCGACTCCACCGCCTACCCAGCGGTCGCGCACAGCCTGGCGTGCTATCACACGCTGACGACGTATCTCTGGCTGCTCGACCAGCAGTCGTCGTTTGGCCTGGGCACGTGCGCCCGATCGTCGACCGTCTCCACCTGAAGCGAGGGAATACGAGGACGGACTTCGCGGTTATAGCGGTGGCCCGCGTCTAGCGTGGCTTCCGCCTTCAGGCGGAAGGATGCGGCTGCCGCCGAATTTGCTCCGGATTCGACGCCGCACGCGGCCTTCCGCCTAAAGGCGGAAGCCACACCGGGCAGTTATTCAAAGACTCTTCAACCGGGAGGCTGTCCGGACGCGGTAAGCGCATTCGGCTCCGGCGCGTATATAGACCGGAAGCCTGACCAATCAGGCCATCAATCACTCTGGAGGCATGGAATGCGGCTCAGAACGCTGATCCCGGTGATGCTTCTCCTGACGTCACTGCCGGCGGGCACGGCAGCACAGGATGCGGCATCGGTCGTGGCCGCGGCCTCGAAGGCGATGGCCGTGGACACCTTGAACTCAATCACTTACTCCGGCACCGCGCGGAACGGCGCGTTCGGCCAGAGCAAGGCCATCGGCGAACCGATGGGCGCGGTGAACGTCACTCAGATCACCCAGTACACGAGAACGATCAACTTCGGCCAGCCGGCGGAGCCGACCGCCCTGGTCTCGCGCGCGACCGGGCCAACCCAGCTACCCACCGTACCGGGCGTGCCGCCGCAGCCGGCGGGCGTGTTCAACCAGAACGTCACCGGGGCGCAGGCCGGCAGCAGCTACGCGCAGGCGCTCAACATCTGGACCACGCCGTGGGGATTCCTGAAAGGGGCGGCGTCGAACAAGGCGACGGTACGGCAGCAGGGGGGCGTCCAGGTCGTGTCGTTCACGCCGCCGAATCTCAAATCGGCGTCGGGGCAGACCTACACGGTCACCGGTCACATCAACAAGGCCAACCAGGTCACGAAGGTCGAGACGACTGTCGACAACGCCGTGGTCGGCGATCTGCTGGTCGAGTTCGAGTACTCGAACTATCAGAACCTGAACGGTGTGCCGGTCCCGACCCGCATCGTCCAGCGCCAGGCCGGCCTGCCGACGTTCGATGCAAACATCACGGCCGCCACGCCGAATCCACCGAACCTCACCGAGTTGCTGACCGCGCCGCCGCCTGCCGCACCCGCCGGCGGCGCCGCTCCGCCGGCCGGCGGCGCAGGCCGCGGTGCAGGTGCTCCGCCTGCGGCTGCGGGCCCCCCGCCGGTTGAGAAGATTGGCGAAGGCGCCTTCAAGATCGGCGGCAACTACACCTCGATCGCCGTCGACATGGGCGACCACATCCTGGTCATCGAGAGTGGTCAGAGCGACGCGCGCGGTCAGGCGGTGATGGCGGCGGCAAAACAGGCCATCCCGAACAAGCCGATCCGGTTCGTCGTCAATTCCCATCCGCACTTCGATCATGCCGGCGGGCTTGGCGCCGCGGTCGCGGAGGGCAGCACCATTCTCACGCATCGCAACAACGAGCCGGTGCTGGAGCGGTTTCTCGCCGGCCCACGGACGCTGATTGGCGACAGCTTGTCGAAGGTGTCGAATCGCCGCAAGGATGTGGTCCAGGCCGTTGGCGATCGCGACGTGCGGAAGGGCAGCAACGGCAAGGTCGTCGAGCTGCATCACGTGCCCAACGAGCACAGCGATGGGCTGCTCGCGGTTTATCTGCCGGCGGAGAAGCTCCTGTGGACGGCAGACATCACCGTTGTCAATGCCACCCCGGTGCAGCTGGGAACCCTGAAGTCCGCCGTCTCCGCCTTCGATCGTCTGAAGCTCGATTACAACACCTGGCTGCCCGCCCACCCGCCGAATCCCGACAAGCCGCTGACGAAGGCGGACGTGACGGCGGCGGTTGGCGGAGGGACGAAGTAAAGTCCGGGGTCCGGGGTCCGGGGTCCGGGGTCCGGGGTCCGGGGTCCGGGGTCCGGGGTCCGGGGTCCGGGGTCAGGGATCCGGTTTACGGATGCGGGGAGCACCGGCGTAATCCAAGCGGCTGGTTGCCTCTGATTAGCAACGCCTTTCGGACCCCGGACCCCGGACCCCGGATCCCGATTACTGCACCACCCACTCGACGGCCTGAGCCGCCGTCGAGCCGGGTGGCATCAGCGCCGGTGATCGATCGACGTCGCTCCACGTCAGCGGCCCGCGGATGCCCCACGGCCTGATGACGATTCTTCGCGCGGACGGATCGACGGTCACGACGACGAAGCTCTGGAAGAACGGGGCAACGTTGTAGTCGAACATCGCGGAGAGCCATTCGGCAGACGACGGCCACGCCCCGAAGCTCCGCGTCCACACCCAGGCGGGCCATTTCCACCACGGCGTATACGTGTGGATCTTCTCGACGACGCTGGCCTGATTCGGGTAGTAGGCCCACGTGGCGAGATCCGGCCGGGCGGGCCACGCGAGCGCCGATCCAAAACTGAGGTACGCGCCACCTCCTCCATTCACCCAGTGGTGAACCGTGACCGGCCCCGAGGCGCCGTTCAACGTTTCCTCGTAGTACTCGAGATCGTGCGTGTCCCCCGCCATCACGATGCGAACGCCGTGCGCGCGCAGGAGATCGCGGACGGCCATGAACTCCTCGTCGTCGTGAGCCACGTCGTGGCCGCCCGCAAAGAACGGATGGCCGAGCACCGCCATCACCATCTTGCCGCGCGACGCTTCGAGCGCGGCGCGAAGCCATGCGAACTGTTCGACGTCGACGCCGCGGAGCACACCCGTGTCCACCGCGATGAGCGCGAACGTCGGCGTCTGCACCTGGAAGAACGGTGCGTTCTGCGCGCCAGTTGGCACCCCGTACTGCCGCCGCAGGAAGTCCGCGCGCTGAATCAGCTCTTCGATCCGGCGGTCGGTCGTGCTCGACACGCCGCCGTCGGCGGCGATCCGGGCCTTCATGGCGAGCCTGGCGGAGTCGTGATCGAAGAAGGTGGCGACGAATCCCTCGAGCGCGTCGTACCAGTCGTGATTGCCCGGAATCGCGTAGACCGGCTTGGTGACGCCCTTGAACGGCAGCCAGAAGCGCGACTCGTAGTCCTTCATCGCGCCGGTCGGATACACGACATCGGAGGAGACGACGACGAATCGCACGTCCGCCATGTTTGCGGCGCGCAGCAGCGAGTCCTTCAACACGTGCTGGCTCGCGTCCCCTTCACCGGTGTCGCCGATGACGATGAACGAGAAGGGCTCGTTCCCGGTGAGACCGGCCGGCGCGATCGTGAAGCCCTGTCCGTCGAGCGTGGTGCGGCCGCCGGTGACGACAGCCCGCACCATTGCGGCGCGCCAGGTGTCGGTTCGCGCCGCCGCCCACGAGTTCCATACGCCTGCGGCCCAGTTCTCGGTATCGAAGTACCAGCTCATGCCCCAGATCGGCACCGAGGCGACAATCACCGCGGTGAGCGGCAGGCCGATCTGGAGGCCGCGCGCGAATGCCGAGGTCAGCGAGTAGCGTGCCGAGCGCAGCCGAATCGCGAACCGCATGCGCGATTCGAGCCACCACCGAAGCGCGCGCCGCGGCCACGCCGCGACGCCGGTTCGCGGCGGTGATTCCAGCACACGCTCCCAGCCGGCCCGCTCGAGCGTCCGCGTGGTACTGCGGACGAACAGTCGCAACGGGACGATCACGAAGTACGTGAGCGCGAGCGCGACCACGATGTCGCCCGCGACGGCAACCAGGGGCGAGAAGATGCCGAGGGCCGACCTGTCGAAGCCCATGCGGCTCACGTGGATGGCGAACAGGACGGCAATGAAGGCGGCGATCCACTCGCGATCGGGAACGGCACGCAGTTCCTCGGCCGCCTGCAGGCGCGCGCCGGTCTCGGCCAGCCGTTCGGGACGATCGAGGCCGATGTCCGCGATGACGCTCTCATCCGCTTCGTCGGTCGCGTGCGACGCCCCTGCGGCGATGTTGGCCGAGACGCCGAACAGCCGCACTCCCGCTGCGACCGCAACGATCCACTGCAGCGCATACCTGGCCAGCAGCAACAATCCGATCGCGGCCGCGAGATTGCCGAGGGCTCCGGAGGCGTCGTTCAGGAACGGCCGCCGGCCCGCGGCATTCCGCACTGCCGCTCTCCCGCGCCGGGCTGCGTCGAGCGCGAAGGGGATGGCCGCGAACATCGCCACAGCGGTCGCCGCGAGCCAGGCGGTATTCAGCAGCACCAGTGCGAGCAGCAGCGTGAACCCGGCGCTCGCCCAGGCCGCGCGTTGATCGGCCGCGGCCTTGCGCCTGAAGCTGTGAACGAGCTCCACGGCGACGCCTGCGAGGAGGAGCAGGCCTGAGGCGCGATCGGGCTCGGCGGCCCAGACTGGCGCAGTGAGCGCGATCAGGGCCAGCAGCGCGGTGAGGCTGGCCGGAGCCGAAGCTCGGACGAGTGCGAATCGACGGCTGGTCACGCGGCGGTCATGCGGGCGATGGCGGATAGTATGCTCCGAATCTCTTCGCAGGGTGTTCGCTGTCACGCTGCGAACGTGTCCACGGTTCCTCTCCGCCTTCGCGCGGAGCGCTACGGCGGACCGGCCGTAGCCTTGGCGAAGGCCGGCGCGCTCGCACGACGGGGCGACGATCCGACGACACGACGTCTTTCCGATGCGCCTTCGGCGCATAACACAAAGGGCCACAAAGATCACAAAGAGCACGAAGGGCGGGTTGAATATCGGCGGCTCTCCTCGCTGCCGTCGACGTCGGCCTTGGCCGACGTTGGCAGGAGTGCAATCCGTCGAAGAGACTCACAAGAGCTTTTCTTTGTGTGGCTTTGTGAGCTTGGTGTGCTTCGTGAAGAGCGCCGAAGGCGCGACCGTAATAGAAACGTCGTGTCGCCCTTCGATGTTGCTCAGGGCGACCCTGAGCATGCATGTCGAAGGGTCGTCGTATCGTCGCCCCGTCGTGAAATGCGGCCGAAGGCCGCAAACCCGCCGAAGGCGGCGTGAGAGGCGAACGGCGCCGGAAGAGCATCCCCCTCAAGACCCGCCGTTTTCGAGGTATAAACAGCTGTTACGTCGAACGCCTAGGATGCCGCGCAGGCGGCGTCGCGGGGGACCCAATCGGTAGGGGCGAATCCGGGGACGCCCGGACGAGGACTTCCAACCTCGAGCCCGTCAGCTAACCCCGTCGGCTGATTGGAGGCTTTCTGTCGACCCCCGGCACCGGTTCCCGCAAGCTGCTTCCCGTCACGTTGACCGCAATCGGTGTCGTCTACGGCGACATCGGCACCAGCCCGCTCTACGCGCTGCGTGAATGTTTCTTCGGCTCGCATTCCGTGCCGGCCACCCACGAGAACGTGCTGGGCGTGCTGTCGCTGATCATCTACTCGCTGCTGCTCGTCATCTCGATCAAGTACATCGCGATCGTGATGCGCGCCGACAACCAGGGTGAGGGAGGCATCCTGGCGCTGACCGCGTTGATCCCGCAGCGGCCCCAGGAGCCCGGCCGCTGGTCGCTGCTCGTGCTGCTGGGGATCTTCGGCGCCGCGCTCCTCTACGGCGACGGCATGATCACGCCCGCGATCACCGTGCTCGGTGCCATCGAGGGCCTCAAGGTCGCGACCCCGCTCTTCGATCCTTACGTCGTGCCGGTGGCCGTCGGGATCCTGATCGGGGTATTCGCCATTCAGCGGCACGGCACGCATCGGGTCGGACGGCTGTTCGGACCGATCATGGTGATCTGGTTCATCGTGATTGGCGTCCTCGGCTTCGTCTGGATGATGCGCCAGCCCCAGGTGCTCACCGCCGTCGATCCCCGGCATGCGTTGTACTTCTTCCGTGCGCATGGATGGCACGGCTTCGCCGTGCTCGGCGCGGTGTTTCTCGTGGTCACCGGCGGCGAAGCGCTCTACGCGGATATGGGTCACTTCGGCAAGCGGCCGATCCGCTTCGCGTGGTTCTCGCTGGTCCTGCCAGCGCTCTTGCTGAACTACTTCGGCCAGGGGGCGTTGCTGCTGACGCACGCTCACGCGATCGAGCAGCCGTTCTTCCTCCTGGCGCCGGCGTGGGGGCTGGTGCCGCTCGTGGTGCTTGCAACGGCCGCGGCAATCATCGCGTCGCAGGCGCTGATCTCCGGCGCCTTCTCGCTGACCCAGCAGGCCATTCAGCTCGGATACTCGCCGCGTCTCGACATCAACCACACCTCCCATCACGAGATGGGCCAGGTCTACGTGCCCCAGGTGAACTGGGGGTTGATGATCTGCACCCTCCTGATCGTGGTCGGCTTCGGGTCGTCAACGGCGCTGGCCGCCGCCTACGGCATCGCGGTGACGTTGACCATGGTGATCACCGCCATGCTGCTGCAGGTCGTGGCGACCGAACGATGGGGCTGGCCACCGATCGTGGCTTCGGTCGTCACCGGGCTGTTCCTGGTCATCGACCTCGCCTTCTTCGGCGCGAACGCGCTCAAGATTGCGCATGGCGGGTGGCTGCCTCTGGTGATTGGAGGCCTCCTCTTCACGCTGATGACCACGTGGAAGACGGGACGCAAGATCGTGGCGACGCGGCTCACGGCGCGCGCCATCCCGCTCGAGGACTTCCTCGCCTCGGTCGCCAAGGCGCCGCCAGCCCGGGTGCCTGGCACCGCCGTGTTCATGACCGCACAACCGAAGGGCACTCCCCCCGCGCTGGCGCACAACCTCAAGTACAACAAAGTCCTCCACGAGCACGTCGTCACCCTGATGATCACGACGCGGCCGGTGCCCCACGTACCGCCCGACGAGCAGGTCTCGGTGCGCTCACTCGGCCAGGGCGTGTTCGACGTGCGTGTGCATTACGGGTTCATGGAAGACCCCAATGTGCCGGAAGCATTGATCAATGCGTGCCAGCACGGCCTCGTGCTCGATGAAGACGACGTGACCTACTTCCTGGGCCGTGAAACGCTGATCGTGACCAAGGCGCCGGGAATGGCGATGTGGCGCGAGCGGTTGTTCGCGCTGATGGCCCGAAACGCGGTGCGGGCACCGACGTTCTTCCGGCTGCCGGCGGAGCGGGTCGTCGAGCTTGGGGTGACGGTGGAGCTGTGACTCACGCTGACACCTCTCGCGGGTTCGCGGTCCGCGGGTTCGCGGGCTCGGGGCCTGGGGAGCCAGAGGCAACGGGCTGCTTGGATTGACGATCGCGCACTGATTTACCCAGAACTCGAACTCGCGAACCCGCGAACCCGCGAACCACGACGAAATATGAAGCGAAGGAATTGGTGGCGCGTCGCCGCGGCCCTGGCCGCCCTCGCGGTTGTGACCGGGGTTCTCCGATGGCTTGCGGTCTCGAACGCGGCCACGGTGTCGACCAGCTACCTGATGGTCGTGCTGGTGGTTGCTGCGACGTCACGGCTGCTGGTGGCGGTCGTGACGTCGATCGCGGCGATGCTCTGTCTCAATTTCTTTTTTCTGCCTCCGATCCACAACTTCAGCATCGCCGATCCGCAGAATTGGGTGGCATTGTTCGCGTTCCTCGCCGTCAGCCTGGTGGCGAGCAATCTCTCGGCGGTCGCGCAGGCACGGACGGAGGAGGCGATGGGCCGCCGCGACGAGCTGGCCCGGTTGTTCGACCTCAGCCGCGACGTACTGATGATGACCGACAGCCCGGAGGCGCTGGCGGTTCTGGCGCGGTCGGTCGCGCGCCGGTTCGATCTGGATTTCGTGGCGGTGGCGATGCCGCACGCAGGCGACTGGAGCGTGTTCGAGGCGGGCGCAGGCCACGTCGATCTCGAACGCCGGGAACTGACGAACGCGCTCGCGTCGGCGCAGGCGTCGCTCGAGTTCGACGCGCAGGCCCGGACTTATGCCGGGCATCGGACCATGACCGTCGACGGGCGGGACATCCGTCTGGTGCCGTTGCGAGTGGGAACGAAGCCGATCGGGATCCTGGCGGCCGCCGGCCGGCCGGTGGAGGCCGGCACGCTCGATGCGCTGGCCGGCGTCGTGGCGATTGCCATCGAACGGGCGCAGTTCCTCGAAGAGCGCAAGGCGAGCGAGCTGACACGGCAGAGCGACCAGCTGAAGACCGCGCTGTTGGCTTCGCTCGGACACGACCTTCGAACGCCGTTGACCGCAATCCGCGTGGCCGCGAGCAACATCGTGGCGCCCGGCGTCACGTCCGACGATCGCGCCGGCCAGAGCGAGCTCATCCTGACGGAAGTGGAGCGCCTGACCCGGCTCTTCGAGAACACGCTCGAGATGGCCCGGATCGATGTGGGTGCGGTCGCCGCCGAGTCGCGCTGGGCCCATCCATCGGAAATCGTCGCGGCCGCGCGCGACCAGGTCGAGCACACGCTCGCTGCGCACAAAGTGACCGTCTCGATTGAGCAGGACGAGCCGGTCCGATTGGATCCCAGGCTGACCGCATCGGCACTCGCGCACCTGCTCGAGAATGCCGGGCAGTACACGCCGGCAGGATCGGAGATCGACGTCCACGTGCGAATGTCCGGCGAGGGGCTGGTCCTTGCCGTTCGCGACCACGGCCCGGGAATCGCACAGGCGGACCTGCCTCACGTGTTCGAGCGCTTCTACCGCGGTGCGAGTGCGAAAGCCCGCGCGTCGGGAACGGGGATGGGTCTGTGGATCGTTCGCGGACTGCTGGCCGTCGAGCAGGGCCGGGTCTGGGCCGAAAACTGCCCGGACGGCGGCGCGCGATTCACCATCGTCGTACCCGCCGCGATGAAGGAAGTGTCGTGAGAATCCTGCTCGTCGACGACGAGGTGGCGATCCAGCGGGCCGTGGGGCCGTTGTTGCGATCGCGAGGCTATGAGGTGGACGTCGCGGGCACCGGAGCCGAAGCGCTCGCCCTGTTCGAGAACCGCACGCCGGATCTCATCGTGCTCGATCTTGGCCTGCCCGACCTCGAAGGAACTGAAGTCTGCCGGCGCATTCGCGCAAAATCCCAGGTTCCGATCATCGTCCTGTCCGCCCGGAGCGCAGAACGTGACAAGGTGAACGCCCTGGATCTGGGCGCTGACGACTACGTCACCAAGCCGTTCGGGCCCGAAGAGCTGCTCGCGCGCATCCGCGTCGCGCTCAGACGTGTGGGATCGGAGGAAGCCGCCGACACCGGTGTGTTGCAGGCAGGTTCGCTGACGATCGACTATGATCGCCGGCGCGTCGTCCGCGACGGCACGGAGATCCGGCTCACGCCCAAAGAGTTCGAGCTGCTGTCGCTGCTGGCTCGCAACCACGACAAAGTACTCACCCACCGCGCCATTCTGAAATCGGTCTGGGGACCCAACGCCGTCGAACAACCCGAACACCTGTGGACGCTGGTGGCGCAACTCCGCAAGAAACTCGAACCGGATCCAGCTAATCCGAGATTCCTCCTGAGCGAGCCCTGGGTGGGCTACCGGTTCGTGACCGAAACGTGATGCGATGAAATACTCGGTGCCTTCCCGCACCGTGCCGGTGCTGGCCGTCCGCGGCCAGCTTCCGCGGTCCGGAAACCCCGTCGCGGCTCATTACCGCGTCGCGTTGAAACTGTGCTCGGCGAGGGCCTGCTCGAGGGCCTGCAACTGATCTTCACACTGGGCAGTCACCGTGCGCTTCCGGCCGAGTGACAGCGCCAGCGATCGGACGTTGCTGTTTCGCCTGGACAGGGCGACGATCTCACGGTTCCGCGCGATGAAACCCTCCAGCGCTGCGGCAGCCATGGCGAGATGCGGAGTAGCTGCCGGTCCGGTCACGGCCTTCAGCTCTTCCAGCGTCTTGCGCGCCACGCCTTCGGCTGCGCGCATCTGTCCCTCGAGACGGGTCATCACCACATCTTCGGCGTCGGCGATATGTGGCGGCTGCAGCACCTCGATCTCCAGGACGGCGCCGTAGGCTCTGAACGCCAGCGCCTCTTCACGGCAGCGATCCTTCGTGCCGGTCCGAAGTGCGGCATCGAGCGCCGACTTGAACACCTCGACCGCCTGGCGCGCGGGGCCGAACGCGAGTCGTTGGGCCTTGATGTTCGAGTTCTCGACCGCGAGCATCAGGATCTCGTCGTCCAGCCGGCGGTACTCGTCGAAGCTCGCGTTGAATGCGCTCAGATGCCCCAGGTCGGTCTGATACCTCAGTGATTCGAGGACCGGCTGCAGCGCGGCCAGGCTGCGCTCGACGTCCTGGCGGGCCTTCTTCGCCTCATCTGCGGCGGCCGTCGAGGCCTCGTCGCTGCTGGCCATCACCGCCCGACTCGACGCCTCCGACGCTCGCGTGAAAGCCACGTGCAGCTCGGCTGCCAATCGGCGCGAGTCGAGCAGCCCGGTCAGCATTGGCGTGGAACCACGACAAGCGGTCCCCGCAGTGGCGGCCATGACGATGGCCAGCGAGAACGGTGCCCAATGGCAGGGCCACATCGAGCGATCCTCCTGTCTGACACCTTACCTCCCCCCTCCAGAGAATCGCCTGAGGAGTTCCTCAAGATGTCCTGAGAGCCGGGGTCCGGGATCCGGGGGTCCGGGGTCCGCTCCGAACTACCACGATTTCGGATTCCGAACCCGGACCCCGGATCCCGGATCCCGATCCCACGCTCTTAAGGAACTTTTCAGGCACTTCTTGGCCCGTCTTGAGGACGCGATTTCTATGCTGAATGCATGGATCAAGGCCCGGCGTCATCACTCTCCCCGTCGTGGACTCGCGCGGCAGTCATTGGCCTGGCCGTGCTCTTCGCGCTGTTCGTCTGGTTCGTTGCGGCAGCCTCCGCAGCACTCGATTTCGCAGTCGCGGTCGTCGCCGCCGTCGCCTGGTGCGTCTGGTTGGACCGCAGCGCCGGACTCTAACGGGGACTCCCATGCTCGACGTCCTTTTCATTCTGCTCACGCTGGTGTTCTTCGCGGTCAGCCTCGGCTACGTCGTCGCCTGCGATCGACTCATGAAATGACTGCATTCGTAGGGCCGGGTCTTTAGACCCGGCCGAGGGTGACGACATGGTTTTCGACTACACGATCGGATTGCTGGTGAGCATGGCGCTGCTCGCGTACCTGGTGCTCGCGATGTTGAAACCGGAGAAGTTCTGAGATGACCCTCAACGGCTGGCTGCAGATTCTCTTCTTCCTGCTGGCGGT
>Ga0209382_10001834_pt1 | contig 32435 bp, 19 predicted proteins | sample SoiMetdeltSBSDD5_FD_187599 | JGI IMG/M metagenome (GOLD analysis project Ga0209382, IMG submission 187599) | Bulk soil microbial communities from a Populus tree surrounding site in Tennessee, USA - Soil MetaG P. deltoides SBSDD5 (SPAdes) (version 2) | ecosystem: Environmental > Terrestrial >...
CGTGGCGACGGCGCGCAGCTCGTAGTCGGGCAATGCGGCCAGCGCGGGCAGATGGGCCGTGACGGCCCACCCCGGCCGCAGCGGGCTCGCGCCGATGACGCCCACGCCCATCCTTGACGGCGTCGTGGTGTGTCCTTCAACAGCCCCGACCTCCGATATAGGTTGCGGCGACTCCGCCGAGTGTCTGGTGCCAAGCGGGTAGAGGTCGCCCTGATCGATCAGCCGCTTGATGTTTGGAAGCTTGCCATCGCGGACCATCTGTTCGACCAGGCTTGGTTGCCTCATCGTCGTCTCCATAGTAATTGACAATATTGTCCATAATTGACCACGTTGAATGACTCCGTGTCCTCTCCTCGGAAGCACCTAGTGTGACTTCAGCCCGTCGACGGCGATCCTTGCGATCGCCTTCAATGCTTCGGGAGAAGCACCCGCCCTTGCTGTGACCCTCATGCCGGCCAATGTCGCTTGCAGATAGCCGGCTGTGGTTGCCGGATCGAGCGAGGGCCGAATCTTCCTCTTGGCCTTCGCTTCCGTCAGCAGCTTTTCAAGGACAGACTGCATCGCTGATCGCGACGCATCGTTAATGGAGCAAACATCGGCGTCAGACGTCCCGAACTCGCACACCGAAGCCACGCCGAGACACGCGAGCATGCGCTCCCCGGGATGTTCCAAGGCAATCGACACCAGCATGTCTTCAATCGCCTTCAGGGGCGAGCCGGACTTTCGAAAGATCTCGAAATATCCAAGAACGCGGTCCGAATTGTATTGACGCAAAGCCTCCAAGTAGATTTCCCTCTTGCCTTTGAAGGTGTCGTAAAAGCTCTGCCGACCAATGCCCATAGCCAGGCGCAAATCGTCCGTCGAGGTCGCACTGAAGCCCTTCTTGCGAAAGACGCCCAGCGCGGTCGTCAAGGCTTCATCGCGATCGAACTCTTTCGGGCGCGCCATATCCGCAAGCCTAAACATTATGGATAGTATTGTCAATAACTAGGTGACGGCGCACGTGAGTCACTCGTGCAGGAAACGGATCCCCTCGTCCACGAACGACCTGAGTCGGCGGTGAGTCGGGCTTCGCCGTCGGATCAAGTGCTAGCTTCAACTCAACAGAGAGGACGATGACCACGATCTGGAAGGACGCTGACTTGATTACGTTGATCAACGTCTTTACCGTCGACCCCTCGAATCAGTCACGGCTCGTCGAGCTTCTCACCAAGGCGACGGACACCTTCGTTCGCCACGCGCGGGGGTTTATCTCCTCGAGCCTTCACCGAAGCCGGGATGGTACCAAGGTCACGATGTATGCGCAGTGGCGTAGTCTCGATGACTACGAGGCGATGCGAAGGGACCCGGGACCCGTTCCCTATCTCCAGGAAGCCCTCACCATCGCGACGTTCGAGCCCGGAGTCTACGACGTGGTCGAGTCATTCGCGCCGCCGGCGGCGTAGTCGGTCGTGCGGGTCAGGGTGCGAAGCCTTCACCAGGATTGACGCGCGTCGGTCATTTCAGCGCGGACAGTAACGGCGCGGCTGTACTGGAAAGCCCGTAAGTGATCGCGGCACTTTGGAGGACTTATCACAATCGGCAAAATCCCGATCATTGCGCGTCCATAAGTTGTTGATTCTAAAAGGAGAGATGTCAGAGTGGTCAATTGAGCACGCTTGAAAGCGTAAGCTCTTTGAACTCAGGCTGCCGCCCAGGCGAACTCCAAATTCAGATGGTTGCGCGCCCGCGACCATCGGCCACGAAGAGGCCCTCGTGCACGGCGCCGTCTCCGGCGAACACGCGACCGTACTCATCGACCGCGCCGTGCTGATAGTCCTCGCCGATCGGGCAGCCGCCGAGCGGATGTGCCGTCAGCAGCGGCCGCATCTCGAAGAGCGCCCACAACGGACTCTAAATGAACCTGGCGCCAAGCGCCCGCGCGTGACGGCGCAACTCGTCGTCGAGGCGCTTGAAGACCCCCTGCGCCCCGACGTCCTGCCAGTGAATCTCGAGTTCGCGTCTAGTCGGCGGTGAACCGGATCGCCACCGCGCGAACGTTGAACAGCGCGAACTCGAGTCGCCTGACCTCGGTCACCCGGATGTCGATCAGGGCGTCGGCGCCGGCCGTGCACGCGCGAGCTTTGATCTTCGGCATCGCCGCGTCCAGCGTGAGAGACCCGTCCTTCGCACGATGCCGCTCGTCGTGGTAGTTGATGAGACCGACCTCGATGAACGGCCGGTCCGGTTTGCCCTCGGCGAAGACCGGCATCTCACAGGATTCCGGTTTCGCCGGCTGGAGGTGCTCCTGCTTCGGGGTGAAGGTAATTTTTTCCTTGGCCGTGCCTGGCCCGGCCGCCATCACGATCGCGCAGCCGACGAAGAACACCCACGCGGGCCTGGTTCTCATCGCTGAGAGCCCTTGAGGGTCGTCATCATGTCGTCGAAGATCGGGGTCGACCAGTTTTTCTTGCCGAGACGGCCGACAAACCCCTTGCCGGTCTTGATCTGTACCCTGGTCTCGGCGCCTTTGTCGGTGAGCTGCACCGTCACTTTTTCGCCGCCGGACCCGACCATCACGCCGACGTGCCGGCTGCGCGTGCATTCCAGGTAATCGGGTTGTTCCTTCTTCAACTCGCAGCCGTAGGCGGTGAGTGCCTGCCGCGCGGCTTCGAGCACTTTGGCCGCAGGATAGGCGACGGTCTGGTCGACGTCGGCACTGTTCTTCGACGCACCGTCATCCTTCTCTTCCTGGCTGGCGGCCATGAGAGCCTTCTGCGGCTGCGGCAGGGACACGACGCCGACGGAGAGTACCCAAGTCCATGCACAGGCGGTGACCCGGAGCCGGTTTTTCATGACGAACTCCCTTCGTCCGGATCCCGCGGCTCGGCGCGAGCCGGCCAATCGCGACCGGTAACGGACCAACGTGCGAAATCCTGAGTAAAAGGACGACCCCCGGTTACCAAATGTTCGGGTCCTCGCTGGTTCCCGTATCACACTCGCGGCGCAGCGGATTAGACTTCGTTCGTGCAGCACATCCTCGGGGCGGCAGCCTTCGCGTTCCTTCTGGTCGCCCAGGCGCCGTCGCAGGCCCCTCAGCCTTTTCGCTCCTCCGTCGACGTCGTCGGTGTGGACGTCAGCGCGATCGACGACGCCGGGCGGCCGATCCCCGATTTGACGGTCGCGGACTTCGATCTCCGCGTGGACGGGCGCCCGCGGAGGATCGTGTCCGCGCAGTTCGTGTCCGTGCCGCCGGCCAGCGTGAGCGAGCGGTCAGCGGCCGTCTCCGCTGCGCTTCCCGCGACGCCGCACTCGTCGAACGCGGATGCCGCCGGCGGGCGCCTGATCATGGTCGTCGTCGATCGGTCCAGCATCGCGGCGGGGCGCGGGAAAGCGGCGATCGAAGCGGCCAGCCGGTTCGTCAAGCAGTTGAACCGCGCCGACCGCGTCGCGCTCGCGACGATTCCTCAGGGCCCGCAGGTGCCGTTCACCGCGGATCACGGGCTCGTCGAGCGGCGGATCCAGGAGATCGACGGCACCGGTCTCTCGAGCTTCGGGGTGAGGGGGCTCGGGGTCGCCGACGCCCTGGCGTTCGAACGCCGGGACGAGCTCGGCATGCAGAACGTGACCGAGCGCGAATGCGGCACGGCCAATGTCGGCGCCGGCGGCCGCGGCGGCGGGCAATCGGAAGTGATGGTGTGCGTCAGCGACGTGCGCGCGGAGGCACTGGCGATCGCCCAGGATGCGCGGGAGCGCGCGCGAAACTCGATCCGCGGCCTGCGCACGCTCATCGACAGCCTCCCGCCGAGCCAGACGCCGAAGATGATGGTGCTCATCTCCGAGGGGCTGCTGATTGATCGCGAGGTCGCCCAGCTGTCGTGGCTCGACGCGCGCGCGGCCGCGACCCACGTCACGATTTACGCGCTTCACCTCGAAAGCTCGTACTTCGACGCGTCGCGCACCCGGCCGGCCGCGCGGCCGGGGGCCGATCGAACGCTCCAGGAAGAGGGCCTGCACCGGCTCGCGCAGGCGACGCGCGGCGACGTGTTCCGGATCGTGTCGAATTCAGAGTTCGCGTTCCAGCGCCTGGCGCTCGAGCTCTCCGGCTACTACCTCCTCGGCTTCGAGCCGGATCCCGCGGACCGCAACGGACGGCCGCATGACATCTCGGTCGGGGTCCGCCGCGCGGGCGTGACGGTGCGATCGCGGCGGCAGTTCTCGATCGAGGCGAGCGCCGCCACGACGGCGGAGGCCGAAATCGTCAAAACGCTGCGCGATCCGCTCCCCGCCGCCGAGATTCCCATCAAGCTCGCCGCGTACACGTTCCGCGATCCCAACCACGACAAGCTCCGGCTGCTCATCACCGCCGAGATCGATCGCTCGACCAATCCTGCCGGCCGCATCTCGGCCGGCTTCGTCGTCGTCGACTTCGATGGCCGACATGTGGCCAGCCAGATGGACACGCCGATCCCTGACACCGCGCGGCGCGAGGGATCGATCCAGCGCTACTTCAGCACCGTGCCGGCCGATCCGGGCAAATACACGGTCAAGCTCGCCGTGGTCGACGACATGCGACGGGGAAGCGTGGAGCTCGTGATCGACGCACGGCTGACGTCCGCGGGTCCGATCCTGGCGACGGATCTGCTGATCGCCGACGGCGTCGGCCGGCCGGGCGAGCCGCCGGTCGCGCCCGCGGTCGGCGGCACCCTCGTCGGCGCGACGCTTCACGGCTATCTCGAGCTCTTCGCAGACGAGGCGAAGACGCTGGATCAGGCGAGCGTGACCCTGGAAATCGCGCCGGTCGACTCGGCCAAGGCGCTCGAGCGGCTGCCGATGGTGTTGGCCACGCCCAAGGAAAGCAACAGGTGCAGGGTTGCGGCCGTCAAGGCCAACCTCGCTCGACTGCCTCCCGGCGATTACGTGGCGAACGCGGTGATCGCGGTGGGGCTGGACGAGGTCGGACGCGTCTCGCGGTCCTTCAGGATTCCACCGCGTTAGCGGTTTCGTCTCCGAAAACACACAGGCGATCGACTCGGCGTGAGTCGATCGCCTGTGTCTGTGCGACGCCTGGTTACCAGAGCAGCTTGATGCCGATCTGCATCTGCCGCGGATCCCTCGTGCGAGTCGCCTGACCGAAGTTGGCGGGAATCGTCGCGCTGACGATCTCGGTCTGCGCCGGGTTCAGCACGACCGCCGACGGATCGAGCGTCGCATCGAGGTTCTGGAACAGGAAGTTGGTGTTGTTGAAGATGTTGAACACGTCCCAGCGGAACTGGACCTTCGCGCCGTTCTTCAGCGGGAAGTTCTTGTAAAACGCCAGGTCGGTCTGGAAGTAGCCCGGCCCGGCGCAGTCGCCGCGTCTGGCGCTGCCGATCTGGCCGAGCCTGAATCCGTTCAACGTATAGGCGCCCGGATTGATGATTTGTTCGTCTGGACCGCTGCTGGCACGGCACGGCTGGTTCGCCACCCGGTTTGCGAGCTGGTTGTCGTTGTAGCCGGTGCCCGACGGACCGCCATTGAATCCGGGCAGGCTGCCGGTGTAGACGCTCAGCGGCTGGCCCGTGCCGGCGCCGATGATCCCCGCGATCTCCCAGTCGCCCATCAACGCCCGGGCGGCGGCGGATCGACCCTCGAGCGACGGCAGCATCCAGATGACCGACGAGTTGAAGATGTGGGTCCGTCCGGTCTCCGGCCGGCCCCAATCGCGCTCGGGATCCTGGTTGTCGAGGCGGGTGGTGTTCGCCGCCAGCTGACCGCTGTCCGTCATCGCATAGTTGGCCCGCGATCGCGCCAGCGTGTAGGACATCTGGAACTGCGATCCGCGGCCGAACCGGGAGACCATCTGCGTTTGCAACGAGTGATAGGTCGACTTGCCCGAGTGGTCCCAGACGCCGATGTTGTTGTTGCCGAACACTCCGAACTGGCGCAGCGCGGCGTTGGCTGGCGTCGTGATGACGAACTCGCGGCGATCGTCCATCCCGTTGCCGTTGATGTCGCCGTTCAGTACCTGGTTGGCGACGTAGTTCTTCAGCAGGTCGTAGCCGTTGTTGGCCACGTAGCCGACCTCGATCGAGGACCGGCGGAAGACCTCCTGCTGGTACGTCAGGTTCCACTGCCAGTTGTACGGCGTCTTCATGTCGACTTCACGCCCCCGCGTCGGCGCGCCGAGGCCGGTGCCGAAGCAGCCGTCGCATGGCTCCCGGGTGGAGTCCAGCTTGCGGATGCCGCTGAGCGTCGACACGAACGGCGGGTTGGTCGCGATGCTGAGAACCGGCGTGAGGCGTTCGCGCAGGTAGAACTGGCCGACGCCGCCGCGGACCGCCGTCTTGCCGTCGCCCTTGACGTCCCAGGCGATCCCGACGCGCGGCGCGAAGTTGTCGTAGTCCTGTTCCATCAGCGATCGGTTCGGTCCGTCCGTGCCGCCGCGCGCCCCCGCCGACTGGCACCAGTTGCTGCCGGGCGGCTGGAGCAGGCCGTTGCACGAATCGTTGCCGAGCGCAGGGTTGAAGAGCGACGGCACGAAGCTCGTGATCTTGTCGTCGATTGTGTACGGGTTGTAGAGGAGCGAGTAGCGCACTCCGTAATCGAACGTCACCTTGCGCGAGACCTGCCAGGAGTCGGCCGCGTACATCTCGACGTCGCGCCACCGCTGCGGTGCGGACCGGCCCGCCGACGCCTCGGAGAACCCGAAGGTCATGTCGCGAAGCAGGAAGTCCGCGAGAATGTTGCCGGTGTTGCTGCCCCAGCCGTCGAGCCCGGCCGACCCCCAGAACCGCGAGTGCTGGCTCGAGCCGTTGCCGTCGGTGTCCTCGTTCTTCTTGTTGAAGCTGGCGAGCACGCCCGCTTTGAAGAAGTGCTTGCCGAACACCTTCGTGTAGTCGTCCTTGATGATGAACAGATCCTGGTTGTTGAGGAACGGCGCCTCGTTCCAGAGTGTGGGATACCCGGAACCGCCCCAGAACACCGGGTGCCCAGTCTCGTTGCCGTACTGTTTCTGGCTGTAGGCGTTGATCGGCAGCAGCGTCGAGACCACCTGCTCATGAATCGACAGGTCTTCGCCCCCGCGCGTGATCTCGATCTTGTTGGCGGAGTACGAAAACTGGAGCGTGTTCGTGGCCGTGTTGCCGATCGTCTGGTTCAACGAGACGACGAACGACTTGCTGGGTTGATCCCAGTTCGAGTCGACTGATGGGAACGGGTCGTCGCCCCAGAGATTCGTCTGGATACTGGGCGCGTCGTTCTTCCAGCTGTCCTGCGTGTAGCGCAGCATCAGGCGCGACGCATTCGTCAGGCTCCAGTCCGCGCGGCCGCTCAACTGCGAGTAGTTGATCGGCGAGACGACGGAGGCGACCCAGTTGTTGCAGCTGCTGGCGGTCGACGTGATATTCGGCGGCGCGTACAAGTTCAGGAACGCGCGGCCGGCCGGACTGATGCGATTCGCGGGAATGCGGTTGCCCGGAAACGGGTTACCCGTGAGCGGGTCGATCGGCGCCGGCAGCGTGCAGCCGGCAACCGACGGGCCGCTGAAGTCGCCGCTCCGCTCGGCCAGCGTCGGCACGAAGCTCGGGCGGACGGTCCCGCGGTCCTCGAAGTTCCACTCGACGTTCCCGAAGAAGTGCAGCTTGTCGCGGATGATCGGTCCGCCGATCGATCCGCCGAAGTCGTTTCGCTTGAGCTCGTCTTTGGGCTGGTCGGCCTTCTTGAGGAAGTAGTTCTTCGCGCTCAGCGCGTCGCTGCGGCCCGAGTAGAACGCGGACCCCGCGAAGCGGTTGGTGCCCGACGAGGTCACGATGTTGATCTGCGCGCCGCCCGCGCCCCCGTACTCGGGGCCGTAGTTGTTGCGGAGGATCTTGAACTCGGAAATCGCCTCGAGCGACGGGTAGACGAGGATCGTGCGGTTCGACCCGACGTCGTTGTTGTTCGCACCGTCGACGGTCCACAGGTTGGCGGTCACGTCGCTGCCGCTGACCGAGAGGTCGGATCCGCCAAGCAGGCCCTTGTCCTTGACGTTCAGGAAGTCCGGGGCGCTGACGCCCGGCATGAGCGTGGCCAGCTGGAGGAAGTTGCGGCCGTTCAGCGGCAGCTCGCGCACCTGTTCGCCGGTGATCACGCCCGAGACGTCGCCCCCCAGGATGCGGACCGGGGTCGCCGAGGCGACGACGTTCACCGTGTCCGTGACATTGCCGGCGGCGAGCTCGAAGTCGATCGAGAACTCGTCGGCGACGCGAAGCACGACGCCGGTACGAGAGGCCTTCTTGAAGTTGGAGAGCTCGGCTTCTACCTTGTAGCGGCCGATGGGAAGTTCGGCGATAGAGTACACGCCCGCGTCGTTGCTGACGACGGAACGCACGAGGCCCAGGTCCTCGTTCGTGGCCGTGACGCTGACGCCCGGCAAGACGCCTTGCGTCGCGTCTCGAACCGTCCCGCGGATGCTCGCGGTGGTGCGTTGCGCGTAGAGCGTCGCCGGGAGCAGGAGCAGGAGCCCGAGTACGGCAGGCAACCCGACCTTACGCATGAACCGACCTCCTACAGGTGAACGGATCGTGATGAGGTTGCCGAACGCTATAATCGAAACACACTATTGTCAAGCCCGATCGACCGGCTCGAATAGGGCAGGATGGGGAAAACACTAGGCAAAACGCACAAGTCCGGCCCGCAACGCTTCCGCTGGCCGCGAGCGGCTCTGGCCGGCCTCGCGGCGTTGGCCGCGGCAGCTGGCGCCGCCACGATCTGGTGGTCTCCCCCCCTTCCTCACCCCACCCCCCGTCCGCGTAACGTTCTGCTCATCACGATCGATACCTTGCGCGCCGACGCGCTTGGCGCGTACGGCAACGCGACGGCGGCGACGCCCTGGCTGGATCGCCTCGCGTCCCGCGGCCTCCGCTTCACGACGGCTCACGCCCACAACGTCCTCACGCTCCCGTCGCACGCCAACATCCTCGCCGGACGGCTGCCATCGGAGCATGGCGTGCGCGACAACGCCGGATTTCGCCTGGCGGCGACCGAGGAAACGCTGGCGACCCGACTGAAGGCTGCCGGCTATCGCACCGGCGCCTTCGTCAGCGCATTTCCCCTGGATTCCCGTTTCGGCCTGGCGCGCGGCTTCGATGTCTACGATGACGCGTTCGTGGATGGCTCGCCGCAGCCCGCGTTTCTCGAGCAGGAGCGCGCGGGCACGGAGACCGTCGCCGCCGCGTCGGGCTGGCTGCGGTCAGTGACGCCGGATGGCGCCGGGCAGGCACCGCCGTGGTTCCTGTGGGTGCATCTCTACGAGCCACACTATCCCTACGCGCCGCCGTCGCCGTATGCAGAACGGTTCCAATCCGATCGGTACGCGGGCGAAGTCGCGGCGGCGGACGCGGCGCTGGCACCATTGCTGGAACCCGTCCTCGAGGGCCGCGGGGCGGCCGACACGCTGGTGATCGTGACGGCCGATCACGGAGAGTCGCTCGGCGATCACGGGGAGGCGACGCACGGCATCTTTGCGTACGAAGCCACCTTGAAGGTGCCCCTGATCGTCTACTCACCGTCGCTCACCACGCCGGCGGTCGTCGGACGGCCCGCCAGCCACGTGGACATCCTGCCGACGATTCTCGATGCACTCGGCATGCCCGCGGTGTCCACGCTGAGCGGACGAAGTCTGCTGCGCGCGACGGACGCGAACGAGGCTCCGCGTCCCACGTACTTCGAAGCACTGTCGGGATCGCTCAATCGCGGCTGGGCGCCGCTCTCGGGGATCGTCGCGGACAGCGTCAAGTACATCGACCTGCCGATTCCCGAGCTCTACGATCTGCGGACGGATCCGCAGGAGTCGCGCAACCTGGCGGCCGCGCGGCCGCAGCAGGTGACCGCCTACCGCACGCTCCTCACGTCGCTCTCGAGCCGCGGCGCGCGTCGCATGGAGGAGTCGCCCGAAGTGAAAGAGCGACTGCGCGCGTTGGGATACGTAACATCTACGCCCCCGCGCGCGCCGAACGCGTTCACCGAGGCGGACGATCCCAAGCGCCTCATCGCCGTCGAGACCGCGCTGCAAGAGATCGTCGGCCTGTACCTCGACGGTCAGGGGTCGCAGGCGCTGCAGCGTGCGCGCGCGCTCGTCGCGCAGCATCCGGGGATGAGGCTCGCACTGCTGCAACTCGCGCATCTCGAGCGCGACGCGGGCCGGCTCCCCGACGCGATCGCGGCGCTTCGTCGCGCGCTGGCGCTCCGTCCCGACGATGCACAGACGGCGTCACTCCTCGGCGCGTATCTCACCGCGGGCGGCAAACCGCTCGACGCCGTCGCGCTGCTTCGTCCGTATGCCGCCGCCGGCGCGGACGTCCAGGTGCTGACCACGCTGGCGCTGGCCGAAGCCCGCGCGGGGCGCCCGGACGATGCGCGGCGGACGCTCGACCGAGCGGCCGCCGACGATCGGACCAATGCGACGATTCCCCTCACGCGAGGCACCATCGAGCTGATGGCAGGGAAGCGCGCCGAGGCGCGCGCGGCGTTCGACGCGGCGCTGGCCCTGAACGGATCGATCGCGCGCGCGCACAGCTCGCTTGGCGCGCTCGCGGCAGACGAGGGACGAATGGAGGAATCGATGCAGCACTGGCGGCGTGCCGTGGCGCTCGATCCGGATGAGTTCGAGAAGCTGCTCGCGTTCGGCCTGTCGCTCGCGCGAGCCGGACGCTCCACCGACGCACGCACGTGCCTGCAGCTGTTCGCCGATCAGGCGCCCGCCAGACAGTACGCCGCGGATGTGGCTCGCGCGCGGGAATGGCTGCAGGGTGAACGGCAGTAAGATCGCCCCGTGCGCGTCCAGTGCTGGACATTGATCGCCGGCCTCGGCATTGCCGTCCCGGCCGCGACCGCTCGTGCGCAGACGCCGGACACGCTCGTGGCCCTCCAGCGCTCGGTCTCGCTCGCCGAGGGCAGCCTTCGCGGCGACGAGCGGCAGATCGCCGAGAGCCATTACCGCGACGCGCTGCTCTACGGCTGGATGATTCGCGGGGCGCTTCACGTTGCCGCGGGAGAGCTTCGCGAAGCCGAAGCCGCTTTCGAGCGTGCGTCCCGGTCCGCGGTCGAGACCCGCGACGCGCTGCAGTCGCTGGCGATCGTCCTGCTGCAGGCGAAGCGACCCGAGGAGGCGGTCGCGATCCTGACGCGCATGACCTCGGCGGCCCCGCATGACGTGCAGCTCAAGCTGACGCTGGCGCAGACGCTGGTGGCGATGGGCAAACCCGGCGAAGCCGCGCAGGAGCTGGAAGAAGCGGAAGCGATCGCCCCATCGGATCCCGAGCTGGCGTTCGCGCTCGCGTCCGGCTATCTCCGCGTCAAGAAAGTCGAGGCCGCCGAGCGCCTCTTCGCGCGACTCGCCAAAGCCCGCCCGCAGCCGGAGACGCACGTCCTGATTGGCCGGACGTATCGCGACTTCCAGTACTACGATCGCGCGCGCGCGGCGCTTCGCCGCGCCCTCACCATGAACCCGCGCGTGCGCCGGGCGCACTACTACCTCGGCACCGCGGCGCTCCTCGAAGAGGGCATTGTCGTCATCGACGAAGCGATCGCCGAGTTCCGCAAGGAGCTGGCTATCGCGCCCGGCGACCCGCTCGCGACGCTGCGCCTCGGCGTCGTGCTGGTCGAGGCGCGGCAGTGCGACGAAGCGCTGCCGCTCCTCGGCAAGTCGGTTCGTGAGCCGGCGCCGCCCTACGACGCCTGGATGTACTTGGGGCGGTGCCAGCTGGCGAGGAATCGCGCGGCGGATGCCGTCGCGTCGTTCCGCAAGGCGATCGAGACGGCCGAGAAGGGCGGCCAGACCATCAGGCGCCGCTCGCTGCACTACCAGCTGGCGATGGCGCTGCGCGACAGCGGCGCGCGCGCCGAGGCCGACCGCGAGTTCGCGGAAGCCGAGCGGCTGTCGGTGGAGCAGACCCAGGTCGAGCGGGAGGCGCTGACGCTGTTCCTCGCGGACACGCCGGACACCGGCGCGGCGGGCGCGAGATCGCTGCCGCTCGCGGTCAGCGGCTTCGAGAATCTTGCACCCGAAGAGCGCAGCAAGGTCCGAGCGCAGGTAGACGTCGCGCTCGCGCGCACCTACCTGAACCTCGGCATCATGCACGTGCAGGCAGGCCGCCACGCACGTGCCGCGGATGTCCTCGAAGCCTCCGCGGCGATCGATCCGGCGTTTCCGCAGGTGCAGTACTCGCTCGGCGTCGCGTACTTCAACTCGGAACAGTACGACAAAGCGGTGCCGGTGCTCTCGAAGGCGATCGAGCAGCAGCCTCGGAACGTCGAGGCCCGCCGCATGCTCGCGCTCGCGGCGATCAACGTCGAGGATTACACGCGCGCGGCGGATCTCCTCCGCACCGATCCGACGCTCTCCGCCGACCCGACGCTGCAGTACGCGTTCGGAATCTCGCTCGTGCGCAGCGGGCGCGCGGACGAAGCCGGGAGGATCTTCAACCGCGTGCTGACCGAGCATCCCGACGTTCCCGAGCTGAACGTCGTCGTCGGGCAGATCCACGCCGCGCAGGGAGACTTCGACGAGGCCATCGCCTCGCTGCGCCGCGCGATCGCGCTCAAGCCCGACGTGCCCGAAGCGCAGGCCACGCTCGGCGACATCTTCCTGAGGCAGGGCCAGTTCGGTCCCGCCACCGACGCGCTTCGCGCCGAGCTCGCGGCACACCCGAAGAATGTCGCCGCCAGGAACACGCTCGCGACGGTGCTCGAGCTCGATGGAAAGAGCGACGACGCGTTGAAGGAGCTGCGGACGGTGCTGGCCGTCAAGCCGAACTACGCGCACGCCCGATACCTGTTCGGCAAGATCCTGCTCGGACGCGGGCAGGCGCAGGAGGCGCTCGTCCATCTGGAAGCCGCCGTGAAGCTCGCCCCAGGCGATGCGAATGTTCACTACCAGCTGGGCCAGGCCTACCAGAGGCTGGGCCGCACCGAGCAGGCGGCGGAGGCGTTCGAAGCCTACAAGCGACTGAAGGACAAAGTGCGCGGAGGGCAATTGTGATCCCGGGCGGCTTCTCGATCATGGCGGTGACGATCGCCATCCAGTCCGCCGCGGCTCAACCGCCGAAGGCGGCCGTCCCCGGGCGTGCGGTTATGCTGCAGCAGGCGGCCGACGCGGAGCGTGCCGGGCGGTTCGCCGACGCGCTGCGGCTGCTGCGCCTCGCGGCAGAGACGCATGCGTCGGTGCAGGCGTACCTCGAGCTCGCGAAGCTGCAGACGCGAATGAAGCAACCGGCCGAGGCGCTGGCCACGCTAACCACAGCGAGGGAGCTCGCGCCGAACGCGGAGGAGGTGCTGAGCGCTTACGCGCAGCTGGCGCTCACGCTCAAGCAGCCGATGCCCGCGGTGTTGACCCTGCAGCCGCTGACGCGCATGTGCCCGTCGGTGGCGCAGTATCACTACATGCTCGGCGTCGGACTGATGGCGATCGGCGACATGCCGGGCGCCGTCGACGCCCTCGTGGACGCGGATCGACTCGAGCCCGACCGCGCGCTGGTGCTCCTTGCCCTGGGTCTCGCGCTCAACAATCGCAAGCAGTACGCCGAGGCGAAGGCCGCGCTCATCCGGAGCGTCGATCTCCAGCCGGAGAGTGTCGAGGCCGTCGCGGCACTGGCGGAGGCCGAGGTCGGCCTCGGAGAATTCGAGGCGGCGTCGCAGCACGCGCGCGGATCGCTCGCCCGCGCCCCGGACGGCGCCACCGCGAACCTCGTCATGGGGCTGGTGCTGATCGAGCGCCGCAGCTACGCCGAAGCGCGTGACGCGCTGCTCAAGGCGGTTGCCGGTGATCCGGATTCCCCCAAGGCCGCGTATCAATTGAGCCTGGTGTATGCCAGGCTCGGCGACGAGGCGAGCTCGCAACGCTATCTCGAGGTCTATCGGGCGAATCTCAAAGCCGTGGAGGAGCGGATCAAAACGCTGCGTGCGGGCGGGAGTCTCAGCGACGCGAAGGTGCGGAGGTGAATCAGAGACGCCGTACTCGGTCCTGGATCTCGTGCGGCGCAGCGCTGGCGGCCCTGGCGACAACGATGGCTCTCGTCGCGCGTGAGGCGGCGAGCGCACAGCCGGCCCCGGCGGCCGTGCTCTTTCGGGACATCACGCGTGCGGCCGGCGTGACGTTCGAGCACCACGCCGCGCCGGAGAAAAAGTACATCGTCGAATCCATGAGCGGCGGCGTCGCGCTGTTCGATTTCGACAACGACAACCTGATCGACATCTACTTCGTCGATTCGCTGACGGTCGATACGGCCAAGGATCGCAAGTCGGCGCGGAGCGCGCTCTACCGGAACCGCGGGAAGGGTCAGTTCGAGGATGTCACCGACAAGGCGGGCGTCGCGCATCCTGGATGGGGCATGGGCGTCTGCACCGCCGACGTGGACGCGGACGGATGGGAAGACATCTATGTGACCGCGCTCGGCGGGAACACCTTCTATCGCAACAATCATGACGGAACATTCGCCGATGTCACGGCCCGGACTGGCGCCGCGGTCGGCGGGTGGTCGGCCGGCTGCGGGTTCGCCGACTACGATCGGGACGGCGATCTCGATCTGTTCGTCGCCCGCTACGTGAAGATCGACCTCTCGAACCTCCCGCAGTTCGGGAAGGACAAGACCTGTGAATACCGCGGGATCGCCGTGCAGTGCGGGCCCCGCGGGCTGCCGGGCGAGTCCGACGCGCTGCTCCGGAACGACGGCAACTGGACCTTCGCCGACGTGAGCCAGAAAGCCGGCGTCTCCGATCCGCGCGAGTACTTCGGTCTCGGCGTCGCCTGGTTCGACTACGACGGGGACGGCTGGATCGACTTGTACGTCGCGAACGACTCGACGCCCAACTTCCTCTATCAGAACCAGAAGAACGGCACGTTCAAAGAGGTGGCGTTTCCGATGGGGGCCGCCGTCAGCCAGGACGGCGCCGAACAGGGAAGCATGGGCGTCGCGGTCGGCGACTACGACAACAGCGGCCGATTCAGCCTCTGGGTCACCAACTTCTCGGAAGAGTACAACGCGCTCTACCGCAACAGCGGCGACCATTTCACCGACGCATCCTTCCAATCCAAGTCGGCGGCGATCAGCCTGCCGCTGGTTGGATGGGGAAACGCGTTCTTCGACTACGACAACGATGGCCTGCTCGACATGATCGCCGTCAACGGCCACGTCTACCCGCAGCTCGACAAGGCGCGCCTGCGCGCCTCGGCCGGCTACCGTCAGCGCAAGCTCCTCTTCCACAACCGCGGCGATGGCACGTTCGACGAGGTGGGACCGGCGTACGGCCCGGTGATCATGGACGAGCGCGTCAGCCGTGGCCTCGCGGTCGGCGATCTCGACGACGACGGGCGCCTGGATGTGGTGATCAACGATCTGGACGGAAGCCCGCAGATCCTTCGCAACGAGCTGGCGGCCGCCGGCAACTGGCTGCTCGTGCGGCTGAAGGGCAAGGGGGGGAATACCGGCGCGATCGGCGCTGTCGTCTCCGCACGAGCCGGGGGCGTCACGCAGAAGCGTCTCGTGCAGAGCGGCAGCAGCTACATCTCCCAAGAAGACAAACGCCTGCACTTCGGCCTGGGCAAGGCGGCGATCGTCGAATCGATCGAGGTGCTCTGGCCGGACGGGACGACATCGACGCTCACCAGCGTGAAGTCGAACCAGATCCTCGAAGTCCGTCAGCCTTGAGCCTTTCGCGCTTCCACTGCCATTTGCCGCTGGGCTCGGCTGGCGCGTTCGTCTGTGCAAGCTCCTGTCAGCGCACACCGTCGGCGACCATGATGTCGCTCTCCCACCGATCGGTCACGCTGGCGAGCGCCCATCGGCCATCCCGTGAGACCGTCAACCCACCGAGGCCGGCGATGCGCGAGAACCGAAACGGAAGGGCACCTAAACGTCGCACCAGGCGATCGCGAAATCCATAGAAGTCGAGTGCGTCCTGGTCGCGTTCCATGGTCGCGAAAATGATGCCGCTGTCCGTGACAGACCAGAGTCCGAAGCGGACGCGATCGAGCACGACGACTTCTTCGCCGCTCTCGACCGGCACTTGCATCAGCCGGCTGACACCATAGAAAGGCGGGGGATTGAGATAGAAGAGCGTGCGGCCATCCGGAGCTTCCCGCGGCTGGAGGCCGCCGCCGCGCGTCAGTTGCGAGGCTGTTCCCCCGTTGACTGAAATTTTCCAGATCTCAGGCCGCCCAGATCTGTTCGACGTGAAGTAGATCCATTGGCCGTCCGACGACCACTCAGGAGTGCCGTCGAAGGTTGGATCCGACGTCAGTTGGACGGGCGGTCTCCCATCGAGATCGACGAGGTAAACATCCGAATTCCCGGCGATCGCCGCGTCGATGACGATTCGGCGGCCATCCGGCGACCAGCCCCCGATCCCCAGCTCGGTCGCGCGCATCGTCGTCACCCGATGAAGTCCGGAGCCATCACGATTGGCGACCCATGCCTCTGCCCACCCGGTGCGATCGGACAGGAATGCCACGCGTTCACCATCCCGCGAGAATCGGCCGGGGTAGTCGACGTGCGTGGAATCGGAAAACTGCGCGGCGCTGTCCAAGCGTTGGGTTGTTCGTAGCGTTTCGAGATCCATGAACCGAAGACCGACATCGACCTGATCGCGGGCGAAAGCGATTCTGGCGAGCCCACTCGGCCTCGGGCGAGAGATCGACGGCCCGCCAACACTCGCGTGAAACGCCCGGATCCCCGGCTCGGGTGCAATGCCGTCGGCCGGCACTCTGAAGAGATACGGATCAAGCCCTGGAGCCTCGTTAACCGAGTACAGAATCTCCTTTCCACCTGGCATCCAGGCGACGCGGCTGATGTTGGCATTCCAACGAGTCCTGCGCCGAACCTCGCCCCCAGTGAGTGGAACGACGTAGACGTCACCGACCCCCCCTCTTTCGGACCGGACGAACGCGAGCGTCTGGCCGTCGGGTGACACGGCAAAGGTCCAATCACCGAAGCCCCTCGGAGCCTGTGTGAGTTGCTGACGCCGGCCGGAATCCAGATCGATCTTGAAGATCCCGTGCGGCTTGTCCCCCACTCGATCTCTGATTAGAAGTGCGCTGCCGTCCGGCGTCCATCCGAGCGCTGAGCCGGTATCGGCAATCTTGCGCTCGGTACCGCCGAGCGCCGAGATCACGAACACGCCCTGACCGGCGCGCAGAAAGGCGATGTCGCGTCCATCAGGAGACCAGACCGGAAATGTCTCCGCCAAGGGCGTTTCAGTGAGCCGATGCCGTGCGTCACCGTCGACCGCCTTGATCCAGAGGTCGGGTGCATCTTCAGGATTCGGTCCGGTCCACGAGAACACGACGAAATTGCCGTCCGGCGAGATGCTGGGAAATCGCTCGAGACCGGGAAATGCGGTCACGCTGAGAATCTGGGCAGATGCATCGGGCGCCGCGTGCCAACTTCGAAACGCGAACAGTGTGGCGATCGTGAGCGCTCCTGCGAGCGTCCCCAGGAGCCACCGTGACACCGGGAAGCGCCCGCGCTCGTCAATCGCTGCACTGCGTGTATCTGACGGAGGGGAAGGTGTGGCCGAGCGCTCCGTCACCTCGCCGACGAAACGATAACCCCGACGCGGAATGGTCGCGATGTATTCGGGGCCGTGACCGTCGCCATTGAGTGCCTTGCGAAGGACGAACACCTGCTGGTTGAGGTTCGATTCCTCGACGACCGCGTCAGCCCAGACCGTCCGCAGGATTTCGTCCTTGGACAGCACGCGATCGCGCTGCTGCACGAGCAGCAACAGGAGATCGAAGGCTCTGGGGGTAAGAGTTTGAGGCACTCCGCCGCGGAGCAGCACGCGCTTGGCCGGATCGAGAACGAATGGCGTGAACTCGAAGGTGACCACCGCCGGCCTCCCCCAGACTTCAGGGCCAATCAGCCGGAATTGATGGCCGCTTGATCGAATTTGACGGATCGCTAAGGACTTCGGCCGAACGCCACACGCATTCTAGCGCGGCACCTCGCTGTGCGTTCAAGGAGGGGAATCATGCCCGCTGGAACCTGGCTCCGCTCGTGTCCTCCATCTGTGCTGCTCTCGCTAGCCCTGCTGTTCAGCCCGGTCGGCGCTCGCGCGCAAGACCGACCGGAAACGGCAGGTCAGATTGAACTCTCTTCTATCAAGGTTGTCGACGCGCTCAATCTGTTCCCGAACGTGGGGGCGCTCATCTATTTCGCCGAGCCGAACGACTTCGGGATACCGCCCGGCGTCGCCGCCCGGTGCAGCGGAACGCTGATTCACGAGCGCGCCTTTCTGGTGGCGGGCCATTGCACCGCCCCAAACGGAGGAACGCCCTTCCCGTTCATCAAGGTATTCGTGACCCTCAGCCCGAATGCGCTGGATCGGTCCGCCTGGCGGGAGGTGTCGGGCCTGGCGTACCACCCATCGATTCCGCCGTGTCCTCCACCCGACTTCTGCACGTTTCTCGGGCTCGATCCGGGCATCCTCGACATCGGCCTCGTCTTTCTGCGCCGGCCGGTACGAGACGTTCAGCCGGCGAAGCTCGCGCGGCCTGGGACACTCGAGTCGGATCGAGCTGCCGGTCAGCTCATGATCGTCGCTGGCTATGGCCATCTAAACTCACTTCCGGACGGGAGTGCACCACCGATTTCCGACTGGGATGGACTTCGGCGCCTGAAGATCTCCAGGCTGCAGCGGGTCGTCGACAACGAGTGGGCGACCTGGTCTCTCCCTGGCATCGTGTGCTACGGCGATTCCGGAGCGCCGACGTTTTTCAACGATCATCCATTCGCGAGCCGATTGGGCGAGCGCGTGGTCGCCGTCGCGAGCGATGGCAGCAACGTCGGCGAGCCCTGCTTCACACGCGACGTCCGCGCCCGTGTCGATACACAGGAGGCGCAGGACTGGATCCGTCAGACCATCGCGGACGCGGTCGGTGGACAGAGACGACATGACTGAGCCGAGCCATGATGTCGCCCTGAAACGCGTCCGTGACAGTGGGGCCCCGATCGGCGGCTCGATGTCGAAGAATCTGCGACTTCGGCAACGGTTGGTGACGGCGGCGTGAAGGCGTGGAGGCTGCTCTTGCCGTTCATGTTGCCAAGGCTGGCAATCGCATACGCGCCGCGAGTGCGGGCCAGCGCGGATGCCCGCGCAAGGGTTCGACAACCGAAGCTCTCGCGTACACCAGGGCAAACGGATCGCGGTGTTCGATCATGCGATCGTACCAGTCGGCCGCCGCGTCGAGATCCGACGTCAGCAGGTGGTAGACCACGCGACCCCAGAGGGGTATTGGCGAATCGCCCATCTCCATGATGATCTGCCTGGCCCGTGTCTTCTCGTCGCGGCGCCAGAGGGCGGCGGCGAGCCACCCGGCTGTAATGGGCCACCAGGGCGCGAGCTGATACGCGCGTTCGAACGCGGCCATCGCCTCGTTCAACTGACCGCTCGTCCAGTACGCCTCTCCCAGCAGATGCTGTGCGATGAAATAATTCGGTTCGAGCTCGATGGCTCTCAGCCCCTCCTCGATCGCCTGGTCGAATCGGTTCGCGTCAAAGAGATGCGCGCCCCAGATCGCATGCCAGGTCGCGTTCAGCGGATCCTGCTGCACGGCCCGTCCCATCTCGGCGGCGGATTCCTCGAAACGTCCAAGCCCGCGAAGATAGAGGCTGGCGTAAATCCACCTCGCGTGACCTGAGACATCGGCCACGTTCATCGACGCGGCGAAGTGCGTCTCCGCCGCCGTCCAATCGTAATCGTGGGCCAGCGCGATGGCACCCGACAGAAACCGGGGCCGCGGATCCGACGGATTGAGATCCAACGCTCGCTCAACCTCTGCCCGGACGAATGGGGCGACCTCCCGCATCGGCCGGATCCAGTGCATGCCGCAGATGAAGTATCCCAATGCGAGCTCGGCGTGCGGGTCGGCGTACTTCGGATCGAGCGCGATCGCCTGCTCGAAGAGGCCCTTCGCCCGGTTCCAGGCATCCGGCGTGAACTGGGTCAGGTGCGCCCGGCCTCGCAGGAATGATTCGTACGCGGGCAGCCGTGGCGTGTAGTGACGGGGGGTGGACGCTGCTCCACCGAGCTTGCCCTTGAGCGCATCGGTGATGGCGGAGGCGATCTCATCCTGCATCGCGAACACGTCGATCATCGGCCGGTCATATCGCTCCGACCACAGGTGGCTGCCATCCGCGGCCGCAATCAGCTGCGCCGTCACGCGGATTCGGTCGCCGGCACGGCGCACGCTCCCTTCGAGCACGTTGGTCACGCCGAGCGCCTGGGCGATGTGGCGAATATCTTCGTTCTTCCCCTTGAACGAGAACGCCGACGTGCGCGCGATCACCTTGAGTCCCTCGACCTGTGCGAGGGCGTTGATGATCTCTTCCGCCAGGCCGTCGCCGAAGTACTCGTTCTCACGGTCTGCGCTCAGATTGGCAAACGGCAGCACAGCGATCGACGCGGCCACGTCGGGGCCGCCGGGGGTCAGGTGGTGCAGGGCGCGCCTGACATCAGCCATCGTCTGGAACCGGCGATCGGGATCCTTGGCGAGGCAGCGCCGCACGATCTGCTGCAACGCCCCCGGCGCCTCAAATGGGCCAGGATCGTCGCGCAGCACGGCGCTGAGGACCTGTGCGGTGGAGTCGCCCGTGAACGCCCGGGTGCCGGCGAGCAGCTCATACAGCACGGCGCCGAAGCTGAACACATCGGATCGCGCGTCGAGCGGCCTGGCTGCCGCCTGTTCCGGGGACATGTACGCCGGTGTTCCCATCACCTCGCCGGCGACCGTCCTGGTCGCGCCGGGGTCAGCGTTCGTGAGCCGCGCGACACCGAAGTCGAGCAGCTTGGCGTGCGGGCGTCCGCCTTGCCGAACGACCATGACATTGGCCGGCTTCAGATCGCGGTGAAGAATGCCGCGTTCGTGCGCAGCGTGCAGTGCGTCAGCGATCTGGCTGGCCAGCCGCACAGCCTCGTCTCGAGTTACCGGGGCTCCGAGCGGTTCCCCCTGGAGATACTCGAGGACGAGGTAGTCGGGTCCGACGTCGTAGATCTGGCAAATGTGTGGATGGTTGATCGCGGCAATGGCGCGCGCCTCGCTCTGAAACCGGCTCACGTCGTCAGCGATCATCCGCTTGATCGCGACCGTGCGATTCAGGCGGCGGTCATGCGCCTTGTAGACCTCGCCCATCCCTCCGGAGCCGATCAGCGACTCGATTTCGTACGGGCCAAGACGGGTGCCGGGAGGCAACAGCATGTCGTGAGCGGCGATTCTACCGCGCGCGACCGCCATTCAGTCCGGCCCCCGCCGCGTAAGCTCGCCCGCTATAGAATCGACGCTTTCACCCACATGGCGCTGGCTGCTGGCACGCGGCTCGGTCCCTACGAAATCGAGTCATTGATCGGCTCGGGAGGTATGGGAGAGGTCTATCGTGCGCGGGACACGCGTTTGCATCGCCAGGTCGCGATCAAGATCCTGCCTGGCAGCATGGCGGATCCGCAGCTTCGCGAGCGATTCGACCGCGAGGCCAGGGCAGTCGCCGCACTGTCCCACCCCAACATCGTCGCCATCTACGATGTCGGCACGCACGACGACACCCCGTACGCGGCCACCGAGCTGCTGGAGGGGGAGACGTTGCGCTCGCGCATCGGCACGTCGCCGCTGCCGGTGCGGATCGCGATCGAGTACGCCGTTCAGATCGCCCGCGGTCTCGCGGCAGCACACGGTCGCGGGATCGTTCACCGCGATCTGAAGCCGGACAACGTCTTCGTGACCCCGGACAACCAGATCAAGATCCTCGACTTCGGACTCGCGGCGCAGGCGGCGCCGGAGACGTCGGACGGGACTACGCGGCTCGGCCAGACCACGAGCGGCACGGTGCTCGGAACGGTTGGCTACATGTCGCCCGAGCAGGCCCGTGGTGCGCGTGCGGACGAGCGCTCCGACATCTTTTCCTTCGGGTGTGTGCTCTACGAGATGGTGTCGGCGCGGCGCGCCTTCAGCGGCGACAGCCGGATCGAGACGTTGCACAAGACGTTGAAAGAGAGCCCGCCGGATCTGGCGGCATCCGGCCGCGACATTCCGCCCTCGCTCGATCGTTTGATGATGCACTGCCTCGAGAAGGCGCCGGAGAGCCGCTTTCAGAGCGCGCGGGACCTCGTGTTCGCCCTCGAGAACCTGACCGATGCGGCCGCCAAGCCGGCCGCTGCTCAGCCGGTACCGTTACGACGTGTCAGATTCGGCGCAGTCGCCGCTGCTATTGCCGCTCTCGTCATCGCCGGCGGCGGGGCGTGGTGGTGGATGGCCGGCCGCGACACACCGGTGGGCGAGCCGAAACGCCAGGCGGCCGCGGTGGCGGACCCGCGCTGGATCCTCGCCGTGCTGCCGTTCGAGAACGTGACACGCGACGGCGGGCCGGGGTACTTTGCCGCGGGGATGACCGACGAGGTGACGAGTCAGCTGTCGAAGCTGAGCGCCCTTCGCATCGTCGGGCGGGCGGCGGTGGCGGCGTTCAAGAGCGGCCGTTCCGATCTGCCGGGCATGGTGAAGGAGCTGGGGATCGGGAGCCTCGTGACCGGTACCGTCCGCGAGGACGGTAATCGCGTTCGCGTCATCGTGGAACTGATGGACGCCCGGTCCGCCCAGGTGCTCTGGTCGGAGCAGTACGACCGCGAGGGCGTCGATGTCTTCAGCGCGCAGAGTGACATCGCGCTGCGGATCGCGGAGGCGCTGCAGGCGACGGTAACCCTCGAGGAGCAGGCCCGCGTCGGAAAACGGCCGACCAGCAGCGTGGCCGCCTACCAATTGTTCATCCGGGAACGCGCCATGTCTGGGGCCATGCGGGCGAAGCTGCTCGAAAGGATCGAGCTCTTGAACCAGGCGGTCGCGCTCGATCCGCAGTTTGCCCTCGCGTACACGCGGATGGCGATGGGCTACCAGTTTCTCGTCGCGTACGGCGACACCCCGGCGGGGGCCAAGGGCATCGATGCCGCGCACAAGGCTCTGACCATCGATCCGCAGCTCGCCGAAGCGCACCATGCGCTCGGCCTCGGCCTGTATCAGGCCGGTCGCTTGCAGGAATCATTGGCGGCGCTGCAGAAAGCCACGCTGCTGGATCCGAGTTTTTCGTTCGCGCACGCCGATTTCGGCAATGTGCTCGGAACCGCGGGCCGATTCGACGAGGCGCTGCAGTCGGCGAAGCGCACACTGCCGCTGATGCCGAACCAGTCGACCGCCTATTATCACGTCGGCATGCACCTGGTGTTCCTCGGCGACGACAGCCGCGCCGAGCGGTTCCTGGCGGCCGCCGCGATGAGATTTCCGGCAGCGTCGCGTCTTCAGTTCCTGCTGTCCTATCTCGATCTCCACCGCGGGCGCACCGATGCGGCGCTCGACCGTAGCCGGCGCGCCGTGGACAACTCGCCCACCAATGTCGAAGCACTGCTGACTCGTCTCGAAGTTGCGGCGATTGCGGGGTCAGCCGACACGAAGCGCTTCGCGGAGGCGCTGATGGAGGAGTCGGCCGACGCCCCGACACAGCTGATCTGGCACTCGGTGAAACTCTTGTACGCGTACGAGCTGCACAAGGAAGGTCAGAAGGCCCGCGCGTCGGAGCTGATGGATCAGGTGCTGGCCGCCAGCGAGGACGCGATCAAGGGAGGCGCCGACTGGCTGTATCCGCGAATTCAGATCGCCACGGTCCACGCGATCCGCGGCGACGTCCCGGCGGCTCTCGATTGGCTGGAGCGCGCCTACCAGGCCGGGTGGAAGGATCCGCGCATCGCCCGCATGCTCCCGATGTGGGTGCCACTTCGGGGCACGCCCCGATTCGAGCAGTTGGTGGCGCGGATGGAAGCCGACCTCGCCGCGATGCGGGCCCGGGCAGATTACTCGGGACTGCCGTGAGGTTGCTGGCCTGCTGTCGCGTTCATCGGTAGACTGGCGCGCGCATGCGTCTCGCATCCGGTGAGCGTCTTGGCCACTACGAGATCCACGCACTGCTTGGTGCGGGCGGCATGGGTGAAGTCTATCGGGCCACCGACACCAGGCTCGGCCGGGAGATCGCGCTCAAGATTCTGCCCGCTGACGTGGCGGCGGATCACGACCGGGTGATGCGATTTCATCGCGAGGCGCGCGCAGCCGCCGCACTGAATCACCCCAATATCGTGACCCTTCACTCGGCGGAGGAGATCGGCGGCATTCACTTTCTCACGATGGAGCTCGTGGACGGGCGACCGCTGGACGAGCTCATTCCGACCGAGGGGTTTCCGGCCGACCGCGTCATCGAACTCGCGACGCCGTTAGCGGAGGCGGTTGCCGCCGCCCACGACAAAGGGCTCGTGCACCGTGATCTGAAGCCAGCCAACATCCTCATCACCAGTGACGGGCGGGTCAAGGTTCTGGATTTCGGGCTCGCCAAGGATGCCCGTCGCGTCAGTCAGGACGGTCACACCGTGACGTCGCTTGGCAGCACGCACGCGGGCCTGATCATGGGCACGCCGCTCTACATGTCGCCCGAACAGATTTCAGGAGGGGCGGTCGATCACCGCACCGATGTGTTCTCGCTCGGCATCATCCTGTTCGAAATGTTGACGGGCCATCGACCGTTCCAGGGCGCGTCGCAGGCCGATTTGGCGGCCGCGATCCTGCGCGATTCGCCGCCGAAGGTCATCCGGCCGGACGTGCCTTCGCCGCTGGTCACATTGATCGAGCAGTGTCTGGCCAAGGGCGTGGGCGAACGTCTCGAGTCGGCCCGATTACTCGCGGCCGGGCTGCGCGAGGTCTCGCGCGAATCACCAGCGCTGCCCACCACAGCGGCGCGGCAGCTCAAAGACGGCTTCTGGGTCGTGGTTGCGCCGTTCCATTTTCGAGGTTCTGATGCCAACCTCGAGACTCTTGCCGAGGGCTTGACCGCCGAGATCAACGCCAGCCTGTCGCGCTTCTCCTATCTGCGGGTCATCGCGGCCGGCTCCAGCGACCGGGCCGCTCGTTACGTCATCGACGGCGGCATCCGGCAGGCTGGCTCCCGATTGCGCCTCACGGTGCAGCTGACTGACACGATCACTGGAGCGCAGCTATGGGTCGAAACCTACGAACGTGTCCTCGACGCCGACAGGATTTTCGACATCCAGGATGATCTGGTCGCCCGCATCGTGTCCACATGCGCCGATCCTTACGGCGTTCTGCCGCGGAGTATCGGCGACGTCGTGCGCGGAACGGAGCCGGCCCGGTGGTCCCCCTACGAGGCGCTCCTGCATTTCTTCGGCTACCACCAGCGGTTGACGGCCGCGGACCATCTTGCCGCGCGTCAGGGCCTGGAGCGCGCGATTGAGATCGCCCCTCGCAACGCCGATTGCTGGGCGACGCTGTCGATTGTCTACGCTCACGAATACGGCCACGGCTTCAATCCCGGTCCCAATTCCGTGGAACGTGCCTACGCCGCAGCCAGACGCGCGGTCGACCTGGCTCCGGGCAGTCACCTGGCCCACCAGGCGCTGTCGACAGCCCTGCTCTTCCGCAAAGAAACCACCGCGTCGGTGCACGAGGCCGATCGCGCAATCGCGCTCAATCCCTTCGATGGCGGGTGCAATGCCGCGATGGGTGCGAACATCGCGTTCGCCGGGGACTGGATCCGGGGGTGCGCGCTGATCGAGCGGTCGATGGATCTGAACCCGCACCATCCCGTGTGGTATCGCGGCATGCTCAGCATGAAGGAATACTGGAGCGGCAACTACCGCGCCGCGGTTGACGAGGCGGTCAAGACCAATGCCCCGCACCTGTTCTGGCTGCAGATCCTGCTCGCGGCGGCGTACGGCCAACTCGGTGACCAACCGGCGGCGGCCGCGCCGGTTCGCGCGGTGACGGATCAAGTCCCACGCTTTGCCGTGAACGCACGGGCGATCCTCAGCAGCTGGCTCCAGCCGGATCTCGTGGAGCACTTGATCCAGGGACTTCAGAAGGCGGGGATGTCGATCGCCACGGCCGGACAATGAGCGCATTCGCGCGCCTTGGCGCGAGCTTCGTCTACCTCTTGGCTGCGACCGCCTTCGTTCCCGCCAATCGGGTGCCACAGGACGGTTCGGCTCCGCTGCTGCGCCTCGACGTCGTCGTGACCGACAATCTCGGTGGGGCAATCGCTGGCCTTCGTGCAGCGGATTTCGCCATCCGCGAAAACGGTACGTCCCGGCCCGTCGAAACCGCCGAATTCCGATGGATTCCCAGCGAATATTTCGGCTCCGGTACGCCGATTCTGACCCGCGCGGACGAGGAGCGCGAGGCCAGACAGCCAGGCACGCGCGTCTTTGCGTTTCTCCTGGACGAGTTCCATGTGCGCCCTGGCGTGGACAGCCATGCGGTACGTGATGCGATTGCAAGCTTCATCGACGAAAAGATGTTCGCGCGCGACCTCGCGGTGGTGGTGCGGCCGCTCGACCCGATGGCGTCGCTTCGCTTCACTCGCGATCGCGCGACCTTGATGGGCAACGTCGCGGCCTTCAGCGGCCGGAAAGGTCGATACGCTCCGCGAACGCCAGGTGAGGCGGCACTGGTCGGCAGCGATCCGGACGTCGTGCCTGCCGCCCGCGAGCGCGTGCTGAAAGCCGACTTGCGGGACCTTGCCGAACGCCTCGCACAACTGCGCGCCGATCGCGCCGTTATCGTGCTCGTCAGCGAGGGATTCTCGGCGACACTGCCGATTGACAGCAGAGAACCAGACCTGACGCGCCTCGTCGCGGCGTCGAGCCGATTTCATTTTCCTGTCTACGTCCTCCATCCCGCGCCTCCCACGGCCGACGCCGGCGAAAGCTCCGACCATACGGCCACGTTGCGGTGGCTCGCGGACATGACAGGAGGGTTGTTCATCAAGGCAGAGAACGCGATCGCCGGGTTCGCGAAAGTCTTTCACGACACCCACGGATACTACGCGCTGTATTACCGGCCGGCGCATGCCGACGGCGGGTTCCATCACATCGAGATCGTCACGCGCGACAACAGACGGCCTCGCGGTCCCTCGATCTATTGGGCCGCGAACGATGATTGGCAGGCGGCGCAGGAGCGTTCCGCCGTCACCGAATGGCCCTGGCGGCGAGAGCTGCGGCGCAGCCCATTGATCGACGCGTGGGCCGGCCTGCGAACGGACGGCGCGGGACGGACGCAAATGATTGTGACGTGGGAACCGACACCAGGTCAGTCGGTCCGTCCAGGACGCGTCGTCTTGAGCGCAAAGACCGCAACGGCAGCATCGCTCTTCGAAGGGTCGATCGAAGCGGTCGGCACTGGCGCGCCCTCGACAGACCGCGCGAGGTTCGAGGTTCCGCCAGGACGGGTCGAACTGGACCTGAGTGTCCTCGACGGGGTCGGACGTCTACTCGACCGGGATGTGAGGGATGTGGACGTTCCCGATCTCAGCGCGTCGGGCCAGCCTGGACCCGTGCTGTTACCCGTGGAAGTCATCTGTCTGCGATCGGGCCGCGCGTCGGAGACGACACCCAGGAGCGACGCACTCGCGGCGTATGCCGCTCGAGGGTGTCCTCGCGGAAGCCGCCTGATCGTGCGGGTGCCGACCGCAGACCCGACTGGGACGCCCGTACGGGTCACCGCTCGTTTGTTGAATCGGGCGGGACAGACCATGCGCGCCCTCGAGCCTGACCCTGGCGTCGAGAGCCCGACGCAGTTCGCGCTGCCGCTGGTCTCGCTCGCACCAGGCCAATACGGGATCGAAGTGACCGGGAAGAATCAATATGGCGTCGTGGCCGACCGCGTCACGTTTCGAGTCGAGAGCTAGAACTGAACATCTCCGGTCGCGTCAGCGAGAGACGAAAGTACGTCGCGCGCGGATCGGGAGTGCTTTCAGTTCGCCCGTGACTTCGTCAACGATGACGCGGAGCTCGTCGCCGTCGAATGTCAACCGGAAGACGAAGTGATTGACCCCGCCGATTGTGTCGAGGTCCAGGAGAAACTCGCGCTCGGACAGCCAGCGGCCGCTGACCGCCGCCGGCGACCCGGTCGGCGTGGCCGTCGAGATGATCGGCCGCCCACGCAGGCCCACCGGCACGTTCCACTCGCGGCCGAGAAAGTCGACCGCCACGTGCGCACCGTCACTGGAGAACTGCAGCGCGATAGTGCGTAAGCCAATCGGGTTGTCTTCGGCGACGAATCTCGTACCCGAAATCGTTCGGGCCACCGGCGGGATCGCAGCGGGTAACTCCAGCGCCGGCGGCTGACGCGCCGCGAGCACTGCCGCGGCCAGTTTCTCCCGCGCACCCGGACGCACGGCCAGTGCCCGATCGGAGTGCAATGCCCGCAACAGGAACGGCGCGATCGCGTCGGTGTCCACTCCGCCGCCATTGAACACGATGACGAGCTCCTTGTCCCGTACGACCGCCACGCGTTGCCCGCCGCGTCCCACGGCTTCGTAAATCGCCGGCTCCCGCGCAGTGTTGATCCACCAGCTATAGCCGTAGCCGACCCCGTCGCGCACCCGCACGTGCGGCTGGGTCGACTGCCGCACCCACGATTCGGACACGATCCGGCGACCCTTCCACACGCCGCCGTTCCGAAACAGCTCGCCAATCCTGGCGAGATCCTGCGGAAACAAGTGCAGGTCGCCCCAGCCGTGCGTCCGGCCGTGATTGTCCGAGGGCCACGACGCAGTAGTGATGCCGAGCGGCTCGAAAAGATGCGCGCGTGCGAACGTCAGCGCGCTTCCACCCGTCCGCGCCGAGAGGATCGCGGACAACAGATGATTGTTGCAGCTGCAATACGCGTACTGCGTGCCGGGCGCCGCGCGCATCGGGAGCGCGAGCGCGAAGGCGGCCCAGTCCTCACTGCGCCGCATGGCCGCCAGCTCCTGCTCTTCCGGCTCGAAGCCGCAGTCAAGCCCGGAGGTCATCGTCAGCAGGTGCTCGACCGTCATCGCCTGGCGCTGCGCGTCGGGCGTGCCGCGGACCGCAGCCGGCAGGAGTGAGACCACTGGCTGGCGCACACTTTCGATGAGCCCCTTGTCGATCGCGATGCCGATGAGCAGCGACGTGATGCTCTTGGTCACCGACGCCACGTCGTGTGGACTCTCGGGTGAGTACGGGTAGAACGAGGCGTCGAGAATCAACTGTCCCCGTCGGATCACCAGCAGGTTGTGCAGCGGCAGGCGCTTGTCGCGCACGTATTCAAGCAGATCGGTGAGCACGCCCGAATCGAATCCCTGGCTCTCCGGTGTCGCGACGGGCCAACGGGAAGGAGAGCGCTCCTGGCCAGTGGCCAGCGTCACGCTCAGACCGGAAGCCAGAGCGACTACGATGGCGAGCCGGGCAGCGGCAGCCGGCGTCATCGCTCGTCGATTGACCGGCGACGGAAATGCCTGGGACAGGTGCAATGGACCACGTTGGCGAGTGTAATGCGAACCGAACCGCACATATATGCTGGTAGGCAAGGCACATGGCCGTTCTCACCCGGTCAGCATGGCTGACGGGCGAGGTGCCGGTCCCGTGGCCGTCGAGCGTCCATGAATCTTGGTGCTGATGTCGCCGTCGTGGCCCGCCGCCTTCGGTCCAGTCCTGGCTACACGCTCGGGATCGTGGCCACGCTCGCGCTGGCGCTCGGCGCCAATACGTCGATTTTCAGCGTGGTCCATTCGACGCTGTTGAATCCGCTCGCGGCGCGTGATCCTTCTCGTCTGGTTGTCGTCTGGGAAAGCGATCCGGCCAAGAGCGTTGCCGTCGTCGAGCTCGCCTACAATACCTTCCGCGACTGGGCGACGCACAGCCGCAGCTTCAGCCAGGCCGGCGCGTTTGGATCGTCCACCTGGACGCAGATCCTGCGCGGCGTCGACGAATCCGTGCGACTGGCTTCGACCGGTGTTTCGGCGACCTTCTTCGACACCCTGGACGTACGTCCGCTGCTTGGGCGGACATTTCACGCCGAAGACGACGTTCCCAACGCGCACCGCGTGATGATCCTGAGTCACACGCTCTGGAAGACGCGTTTCGGCGGCAATCCCTCGATCGTCGGGACGACGCTTCAATTCGATCAGCCGTACGTCGTCGTCGGCGTGATGCCCGCGGGATTCGATTTCCCCCGAGGTACCGACTTCTGGACGCCGGTGATTCCAGTACTGGCCGAATCGGAGGCGAAGTGGAAGATCAACGCGCGGTCCGACGTCGGAGTCCTGTTCATGGTGGCGCGCCTGCGCGACGGTGTGAGCCGGGCGGCGGCCTCTGACGAGCTCAATCGGCTGGCGGCGGACGTTCAGCGGTCCGGGGGACGGCGGTTCGGTACTGCGGTCGTGGTCACTTCCGTCGTGGACATGCTGCTCGGCCCGATTCGGCCGGCGCTCTGGGGTGTGTTCGCTGCCGCTGTCCTGCTCTTGTTGATTGCGTGCGCGAACGTCGCGGGTCTCATGATGAAGCGGGCATCGTTGCGCCGTCGCGAGTTCGCCATCCGGCTCGGTCTCGGAGCCACGACCGGACACTTGACCAGGCTGTGGCTGATCGAGACGGTGATGCTGGCGTGCGCCGGCGGGTGCCTCGGGCTTCTTGGGACCTATTGGATCACTCGGACCCTGATGACGCTGGCACCTCAGGCGGTGCCGCGGCTGATCGCATCGTCCATCAACGTGCCGGTTGCCGCATTCACGCTGGTCGCGGTCGTGGCGTCCGCGTTCGTCTGTGGCGCATGGCCGATCGTGGACCTTCGATCCCTCGACCTGAATGGAGCGCTCAAGGATGCGCCGCGTTGGACGCGGATGGCCGGGTGGCAGCGGACGCGGTCGATGCTCGTGACGCTGCAGATCTCGCTCGCGGTCGTCTTGTTGATCGCTGGCGCCCTGGCAATCCGCAGCGCCATCAACGTGGGACGCGTCGAGCTCGGGTTTACGCCGTCCGGTGTCGTGACACTGCAAGTGTCGGCGCGCCCCGGCACGGAGACCACCAACGAATGGGTCGGCGAAGCGATCCGGCGCGTTGCAGCGGTTCCCGGCGTCGAGACGGTTGGCGGAGTTGGGCAGCTGCCGTTCGAACTTGGCCCGATCGGGTCGGACACGTGGGTCATTCTGGAAGAGCAGGCGGATACGCCGGACGTCCGCCGCCAGAACCCTTCGGTGAATTACCAGACGGCGTTTACCGGGTACTTCCAGGCGATGCAGATCGCGCTCAAACAAGGCCGCCTGTTCAACGCGCAGGACGACGCGCGCGCGCCGCGGGTCGCGCTGGTGAGCGAGGCCACGGCGCGTCGGCTCTGGCCCGGTCGGAATCCGCTTCAGCGTCGCATGCTGCTGCCCAACCAGACACCCGGGGGTCCCCCCGCGTCCTGGCGAACAGTTGTCGGCGTGGTTTCCGACGTGCGGTATCGCGGCATCGCGGACGTGCGACTCGACGTGTACGACGCGCCACTGCAGTCCGGCTTCCTTGCCAACAGCCTCGCGGTGCGCGGTTCCGGAGACCTGGCGGGCCTCGCCGGGGCGGTGCGCGCCGAAGTGCGCCGGTTCGACCCGCAGGCCGTCATCGATCGTATCGTCACGATGGAAGAGATCGTCGCGCGCGTCACGGCACCCTGGCGCTTCACCGTTCTGGTGTTTGCGGTGCTCGCGGTCGTGGCCTGCGCCCTGGCTTCGGTTGGCCTGTTCGGAATGGTCGCCCTCGACGTCGTGCAGCGGCACCGCGAGTTCGCGCTACGCCTCGCAGTCGGCGCACAGCCTGCGGAGCTGCCCAGGCTCGCGCTGATCCGTGGCGGTCGGAGCGCGTTCCTGGGCATCATCGGCGGACTGCTGATTGCGCTGGTCGGCACGCGCGCCGCTCAGGGCATGCTCTTTCAGGTATCCGCGCTCGATTTCGCGACCTACGCAGGCGTCGTGATTTTGATTGTGACGATCGTCGGTCTGGCCTCGTACCTGCCGGCACGCCGGGCCGCGGCCGTCGATCCGGTGGAGCTGCTGAAAGCCGAGTGAGCTCGGGTTTCGTCCTCGCCTGTCCTTCATGGCACTTTGGGTGGCTGGTACGCGGCGGCGGTGTCAACCGTGAACTTGCGATAGCCCGAGAACTCTGACGTGCCGCTGCGCCGCAGCATCCGGAGGAGGCCGACGCGTACGCCGCCACTGTAGCTGACGGCTGCCGGCAGCCACACCTCGCCGTTCACTTTGCGTCGCAGGAACGACAACCGCGCGCCCTTCTGCAGCCGAGCCAGCACGCCGAAACCCATCGACAGCGTGTCGACGGATTCGGCGTCGAGCCGCACCAGCTCGTAGTCGGACTCGCTGACCCACGCCCGGCATGCGAATTTCTGCATCTGGCGCCCCTCGTTGGTCCGTGGTTTCGCCCCTGACCGCGGCGTGAGCGAGAACACGATCGTGTCATGCCCTTCGATGGCCTCACGGCCGCGCATCTCGATGTCGAAGGTGATGAAGATGTCGTCGATGACGGCTGCAACGTCGCGACGCTGCTGGGCCAGCGCGCGTTCCTGACGTGCCTGCTCCTTCGCCGGCTGCTCGGCGAGTCGCCTGGCAGCGGGCTCC
>Ga0209382_10001835_pt1 | contig 32429 bp, 29 predicted proteins | sample SoiMetdeltSBSDD5_FD_187599 | JGI IMG/M metagenome (GOLD analysis project Ga0209382, IMG submission 187599) | Bulk soil microbial communities from a Populus tree surrounding site in Tennessee, USA - Soil MetaG P. deltoides SBSDD5 (SPAdes) (version 2) | ecosystem: Environmental > Terrestrial >...
AGGAACGAGACGAGGTGCGAGCCAATGAAGCCTTGGCCGAGGACGGTGAAAGTCATTCTCTGTAGCTTGCGAATGCGCGGTCGCGCTCGGAAATCACCAGCGGCTCCATCGGCCACTCGATCCCGAACGCCGCATCGTCCCAACGAACGCCGCGCGCCGCATCGGCGACGTAGCCCACTCCCATCTGATAGAGCACCTCGGCGTCATCGGTCAGAGTGATGAACCCATGCGCGACGCCGCGAGGAACATACAACGTTCGCCGGTTGGCAGCGGTCAGTTCGACTGCTGTCCATCGGCGATAGGTTTCCGACGAGCGTCGCAAATCGACCACAACGTCGTAAATCGCGCCGGCAGTGCAGCGAACGAACTTCGTCTCCTCGTATGGCGCGGCCTGATAGTGCATCCCGCGAAGCGTTCCCCGCTTGCTGTTGTAAGAGATACTGGATTGCACGATTTGAGGATCGAGCCCATGCGCGCGGAATTCGTCATTGCACGAGATCCGCGCGAAGAACCCCCGCTCATCCGGATGCGGTTCGACATCGATCACGAAGACGCCGCCGATCGTCAACTCGGTGAACTTCAGTGGACGACCTCCACGCGCGGGATGGGGACCACGAATCGGCCGCCCCACTCGCGAACGTCGCTCATCTGCTCGACGATCTCCTCGCGCAGATTCCACGGAAGAATGAGCACGTAATCGGGCCTCGTTTCCCGAATGCGTTCCGGAGCATGAATCGGAATGTGTGTACCCGGGAGAAACAGGCCCTGCTTGTGGGGGCTGCGATCGACCGTATAGTCGATGAAGTCCGTGCGGATGCCACAGTAATTCAGCAACGTGTTCCCTTTGGCGGGCGCGCCGTAGGCGACCACTTGTTTCCGATCCTCCTTCGCGCGAATCAGGAAGTCGAGCAACGCCCGCTTGGTCTCGCGCACCTGCTCGCCGAAGCGCTGGTAGGTCTCGAGGCGGTCGAGGCCGCGCGTCCGCTCTTCGGCCTCCAGGGCAGTGACTCGTTCGTGGATCGGTTGCCGGTCGCTGTGAGCTGCGTAGATCCGCAGGGAGCCGCCGTGCGTCGGCAGCCGATCGACGTCGAAGATCTGCAGGCCGTGCGCGTCGAAGACCTGCCGCACAGTGAGCAAGGAGAAATACGAGAAGTGCTCGTGATAGATCGTGTCGAACTGATTGTGGAGGATCAGCTCCAAAAGGTGCGGAAACTCCATCGTCACCACGCCGTCCGGAGCCAGGAGAATCTCGAGGCCCGACACGAAGTCGTTGAGATCCGGCACGTGCGCCAGAACGTTGTTCCCGAGCAGGAGATCGGCCTTGCGTCGTTCGTGCGCCAGCCGCGCGGCGGTCTCGCGTCCGAAGAAGGCGATCTCCGTATCGACGCCTTTTTCCCGCGCCACGCGAGCAATGTTCGCGGCCGGCTCGACACCGAGCGAGGGGATGCCCGCGGCCGCGAAGTTCTGCAGCAGGTAACCGTCATTGCTGGCGATTTCCACGACGAACGAATCCGTGCCCAGGCCGAATCGCGCGGTCATGGCGGCACAGTAGTCCCGTGCGTGAGCGAGCCAGGTGTCGGAGTACGAGGAGAAATAGGCGTAGTCACTGAAGATCCGCTCGGGCGTTTCGACCGCCGGCAATTGAACGAGAAAGCAGCGGTCGCAGACATACGGCACGAGCGGATAGAACGGCTCCATCCGCGCGAGATCCTCGGAGCGGAGGTAGGTATTCGACAGAGGAGAGACGCCGAGGTCCACCAGCTCATGAATGAGCTCACGGTTGCAGAAACGGCAGGAGCGGTTCATTGCGCTGACCGTCATTCCGCGCTGACGATCTCCGGGCTGATCAATTGCGCATACTTTCGGTAGAGCACCGGAACTCCGCGGACGATCGGGTAAAACAGCCTGGAATCGGCGGAATAGTACCCGTCCGGCAACTGCTGAAGCTCCCCGCGGGAAACCGGGCAGATGAAGCGGCGATCTCCCGTTGCCGCCTGTTCCGGTTTTTCCAAACGGAACAGCGTACTGCGATTGAACGGATTGATCGTGTTCTTGAAGAGATACGGCGGATGCACGCGCACGTCGTCGAGAGTTCGTAGAAAAGGCTCGATTGCGTGGACATAGTCCAGGCCGCGTATGTGGAGCTTTTGCAGAAACGAAGCGCCCTCGTAGGCCGGTTCGAACATCACGATGTGTCGGCGGCTGACCCGGACCATCTCTCTGATCGCATCCCGAAAGATGTTGGGCATCTGCTCCAGACTGTGCGATGAGTAAACGAGATCGAAGGAGTTGTCGGGAAACGGGAGCCTGGAGCCATCGCCCTGACAGATGGTCATGGAGACTCCACGGGACCGTACGAACGACCGGCCATGCAGAAGGCGGTTCAGAGTGATGTCCAATCCGAAGTACTGCTTATTGGGGCCAAATGCCTCGCTGAGGTCATAGAGCGATGTCAGCTCGCCGGCGCCAACCTCTAGAACGGTTTCGAACTGTAGTTCGGAAAGAAGCTGATTTCTTTCGCGATAGTGAGCTTTCGCCGCCGTTTTGACCGTGACACGGCGCAATTCACCGTCAATCCATGAGTACTGTTCGACGTCATGCGTGTGAATTTTCGCAATCGTATAGCCGGCCGCCTTCGAATACTCCTGTTCCGAAATGTCGCGGTCGCGTCTGGAGCCGGTGCGATGGACGAGTTTCGAAATCGAGCCAAGGGCGGAATTCGCCTTCAACTCCCGGATGGTACCCGGACGTATTCGGCCGAGGCGAAAGACAATCGATTTCAGTAATCTTCCGACCATACAGCTCCCTTTCCACCGGCGGCGAGTTCCTCATACCGCGCGATCTGCCGAAACGTGAGCTCACGGGCGCTGGCCGAGCCTGCGGAGAATTCGCGGTGCCATTCGACGATCCACTGCAGCGCGTCCTCCAGCGACAGAAGCGGTGCCCAGCCGAGTTGCCGCCGCGCACGCGTGCTGTCGAGCGTCAGGGTGCGCGCTTCATGAGCGTGGACCGCGGAGTCCTGCTTCCAAGCTGCATTGCCGCCCCAGAGCTGAACGATCCTGTCCGCAATCCACGCCACGGGACGGACGTCCGTGTCGGCCGGACCGAAGTTCCACGCGTCCGCGGCATTGCGGTCGTCGAAGAGCCGCTCGGCCAGCATCAGATATCCGTTCAGAGGCTCGAGGACGTGCTGCCATGGGCGAATGGATGCGGGATTGCGGATCACGGCACTTTCACGGCGTCCGAAGGCGCGGACGAGATCGGGGATCAGCCTGTCCGCGGCCCAGTCCCCACCGCCGATCACGTTTCCGGCGCGGACGGACGCGACGGCCGGGCCATCGCTGAAGAAGGAGCTGCGATACGCGGACGTCACCAGCTCCGCGCACGCCTTGCTGCTGGAGTACGGATCTCGTCCGCCGAGGGGTTCGTTCTCACGATACGGCCAGACCCACTCTTTGTTGTCGTAGCACTTGTCGCTCGTCACTACGACGACGGCGCGGGCGGTGGAGTGGCGCGCTGCTTCCAGCACGTGCACGGTGCCCAGCACATTCGTGGCATACGTCGTCACCGGATCGGCGTACGACTCGCGGACGATCGCCTGCGCCGCCATGTGCACGATCACGTCCGGAGCTTCCTCGGCGATCACCAGGCGAAGATGTTCCAGGTCGCGTACATCGCCATGAATGGCTTTCGTCACGCCGGCGACATCAGCCGCCTCGAAGAGACTGGGGGCAGTGGGAGGAGCGAGCGAGTACCCCGTCACCGTCGCACCGCAGTCCGCGAGCCATAGCGACAGCCAGCTCCCTTTGAACCCGCTGTTGCCGGTGATGAGCACCCGCTTGGCGCTCCAGAACGACCGATTCAATCCCACACCTTCCAGGGGGCATTGCCGGAGGCCCAGAGCTGATCGAGCAGCACCTTGTCGCGCAAGGTGTCCATCGGATACCAGAACCCTGAATGCTTGAATGCCGAAAGCTGACCCTGGGCCGCGAGTGTTTCCAGCGGCTCGCGCTCCCATGCCGTTTCGTCGTCGGCAACGTAATCGATCGCGGCCGGCTCGAGGACGAAGAATCCGCCGTTGACCCAGTTTCCATCCCCCGCCGGCTTCTCCTGAAATCCACTGATCTTTTCCTCGGAGAAGTCGATCACGCCGAATCGGCCGGGCGGCTGCACCGCGGTGAGGGTGGCCAACGTCTGCTGTTCGCGATGGAACTTCAATAGCTCGGCGACGTCGACGCTGCCGACGCCGTCGCCATAGGTGAAGCAGAACGTCTCGTCGTCGAGATACGGTCGCACCCGGCGCAAGCGTCCACCGGTCGCGGTATCGGAGCCCGTATCCACGAGCGTCACGGTCCATGGCTCCGAGGTGTTGTGATGGATCTTCACGTCGTTGTTGCGGAGATCGAAGGTGATATCGGACATGTGCAGGAAGTAGTTGGCGAAGTACTCCTTGATCACATAGCCCTTGTAGCCGAGGCAAATCACGAAGTCGTTCAGCCCGTAATGGGAGTAGATCTTCATGATGTGCCACAGAATGGGCTTCCCGCCCAGTTCGACCATCGGCTTCGGCCGGACGGTCGTCTCTTCACTGAGACGGCTCCCAAGGCCGCCGGCCAGGATTACGACTTTCATGATTGATTTCCGGTTTCAGAGAATGGCGCATCCGCCCTGTGAGGGCGGATGCGCGGACAACGTCTGATCGCTGCTGCGAAGTCTATCGCGGGTTCGAAGGCTCCCAATGGGTGGGGATGGTGAACAGCTGGACGCTGGAGCGAATGGTGGAGCCGTTCATGAGCCAGATGGCCGTCCGGCCCTGCGTGTCATACCAGAAGATGTCGGCGCGGCGATCGCCGTCGAAATCACCGACCAGCCGGGCGGCCCACGTGGTCGGAACTGTCGTGGTGGCGGTGGACGTCGCGGTGGTGCCGTTCATGAACCAGATCATGGTCGCGCCGGTCCCGGCGTTGCTCCAGAAGAGATCGGCCCGGCCGTCCGCATTGAAATCGCCCGAGCCGACGACACTCCACCGGATGTCGGAAACCGTGGAGAGTGTCGCCGACGTACTGGGCGTGGCGCCGTTCATCCACCAGACCATGGACTGACCCGTCACGCCGTGGCGCCAGAAAAGGTCCGTTCTGTTGTCGCCGTTGAAGTCTCCGAACGCTACCGGATTCCAGTTGTTCGACGAGACGACCGTCGTATTGACCATACTCTTGACGGTAAAACCGTCCATGAGCCAGATCATGTTTTGCCCCGACGTGCCGTGCCGCCAGAACAGATCGGCCTTGCCATCGCCGTCGAAATCTCCTGCTCCCACCACGTGCCAATTCGAATCGGTGACTGACGGGAGCAGGCTATAAGTGGCCGACGCGCCGTTGACCAGCCAGATCGCGTTTTGGCCAGTCGTGGCACGTCTCCACATGAGGTCCGCCGTGCCGTTTCCGTTGAAATCACCGATGCCCTCGTTGCGCCAGTTGGTATCGGAGATCGACTCCAGCACCCCTTGCGGCGGCGCGGAGCCACCGTTCATGAACCAGATCACGTTCTGCCCCGTATTTCGGGATCGTAAGAACACGTCCGAACGTCCGTCGCCATTGAAGTCGCCTTTCGGGCGGTAGGGTGAAGTCGTGGTGGTGACGGTCAGTGTCGCGGCGGCGCTATTCGCGGCTCCGCAGGCGTTCGTAACCCGAGCCCAATACGAGGTCGTGCTGGTAGGCGTGACGTTCAGCTGGCTCGACGTCGCTCCCGAGATGGGCGAGGCCGTGTTGCCGGATGCACCGTAGTACCACTGATAAGAAAACGGTGTCGTGCCGCTGGCCCCGACCGTCAGCGTGACGCTGCTGCCCGACGCAACGGTCGCCGACTGAGGCTGTGTGGTAATCGACGGCGGTATGCAACTGGGCCCGCAGGTGCCTCCGGGATAAACCGACTGCGCTGCATTGATGTCCCATGTCTGCAATGTGTATTGGTAATTGCCGCTCACGGATGAATTCATGATCGCCGCGGACGTGCATTCCTCCACGCTGGAGTTGCACGCGCCGCCATCGGCGTAGTGCTGATTCGAATGACGCCAGCCGACGCCGTGTCCGAGCTCGTGGGTCATCGCGGTGCCGAAGGCCGCGTGCGTGGCCGGAAAACCGTTCTGAAACACGACGTCGGCATCAGTGATGTTCCACCACGTCTGGCCGCCGAACGAGTGACTGCCGGCGAAGGAAAGAAAGGTGATCGCGATCGTTCCGGACCCGGTCCACGACCCCGAGACGCGGCTCTGTGGGTCGTTGTACTCGACCATGTTCGTAGCGTCGTGATTGGCCGACGCCGTGGCGCGCTGTCCGGCATAAACGAGGTTGATCACCGAGCCGCACTCGTTGGTCCAAGCAGCGAGGCCGTTCTGGATCGCCGCCACTCCGCCATCGGCCGCGCCGGAGATGTTCTGATCGCTCCGCTTCCAGAATGGGACTCCTGCCGAGACGTTCGGCCAGCGGACCGGCTGGTTCGAGACCCAATCCACGTACGAGTAAGCGGGAAATGCGGCGTTGGTTTGAATCGCTCCGGGACCTGACTGTTCGGTCGTCAGCGTCACTTCCGAGGCGGAAACGACGTAGTCCTCCTGCGCGGGCCGTCCCGCCGCACGCTCGCCGACGAAGCGGAGGAAGCCCTCTTCGCGTCGCACCTTCTCGTGATGGACACGACCGGCGTGATCCCATCCCACCACGTCTTCCATGTCGCGCACGAGCAACCGCTCGCCCGCTGTCGACGTGACGAAGCGGAACTTCCCGAGAGTCATGTCCGTGACGCGCCATTGCGCGCCGTCCTCCATGAGAAACAGCAGGACCCGGTCGCCTTGAGCGAAGTGGGCCGAAGACGGAACGATCACACCACCTCGATCGGGAATGAAACCACCGGGCGAAACGACGCGCAGCAGAGAATTCGGCCGCACGCCACCCTTCATCGCGCGCTCCGCGCGAATCTCGTAGATCGTCTCGATTCCGTTGTTTTCCACGACGTACGATCCCTCGACCGTACCGATGACGATCGCGTCCGCTTTCTTCACGAGCTCGTCATCCGACGGGACGACGAACGAGGTGGCAGAGGCAGTTGCCGCCAACAGCAGCGTGACGCAGATCAGGGAAAGAGCTCGTTTCATCGGGTCCTCCAACAGCAATGGAGTTACCTTGAAAGGATCGAGCCGATTTCCTGATCGAAGTGTGATGGCACGCACTTTTTACGAGAGTGCCATCGGAGATTTCCACAATGACTCGCATTGCTCTCGCGCTTGCCATCACCGTCTCAGCAGGTGCAGAGACCACGTCACTCGAACGTCCGGTTCTCCAGCGCCCATGCATACGTAGCGCGCAGTCCTTCTTCGAGCGGAATTCGCGCCTGCCATCCCAGCGCACGCATCCGTGAGACATCGAGAAGCTTGCGCGGAGTGCCGTCGGGCTTGGTCCGGTCGTAGACGATGCGGCCGGTGAAACCGACCGCGGCGGCAATGTTCTCCGCCAGCTCTCGGATCTCGAGGTCCTCTCCGGAGCCGACGTTCACGAACTCCGGTTGTTCGTACTCCTGCATGAGCAGGAACAACGCGTCGGCAAGATCATCGACATGAAGGAGCTCGCGGCGTGCCTTGCCGCTTCCCCACACCACCACTTCCCCACCGTCGCCGCGGGCCGCTTCGTGGAAGCGCCGCATGAGGCCGGGCACGACATGCGATTGGAACGGATCGAAATTGTCATTCGGTCCGTAGAGGTTCGTGGGCATGGCCGAGATGAAGCGTTTCCCCTGGTCGCGCGTGTAGTACTCGCACAATTTCAGACCTGCGATCTTTGCGATGGCGTAGGCCTCGTTGGTCGGCTCGAGCTCACCTGTGAGCAGCGCCGTCTCCGGGATCGGCTGAGGCGCGAACTTGGGATAGATGCACGAGCTGCCGAGGTAGAGCAGTTTGACAACGCCGCTTTCGGCGGCGGCGTGGATGGCGTTCATCTCGATGAGAGTGTTGTCATAGAGGAAATCCACTCGCTGCGTCGCGTTCGCGTAGATCCCGCCGACACGCGCCGCGGCCAGAAAAACATAGCGGATGTTCTCCGAGGCAAAAAAATCGTGCACGGCGCGCTGATCGCGCAGGTCGAGCTCCGCGCGCGTGCGGGTGATGATGTGCCGGAACCCTTCTCGAGCCAGCTTCCGCACGATTGCGGATCCGACCAGGCCGCGATGGCCCGCCACGAAAATTCCGGCGTCGTGTTCCATCATGTCGCGGCGGTACCCCCGTCCTTCGCGTGAAGGTAGGACTCGTCGGCAGCCAGACGCATGTCGGCATCCGTCATCATGTCGACGAGCTCCTGGAAAGTTGTCCGCGGCTCCCAGCCGAGCCTGGACGCGGCCTTCGCCGGGTCACCGAGCAACAGCTCCACTTCCGTCGGACGCAAATAGCGTGGGTCGATCTCGACGACAACGTTGCCGTTGGCTGTGTCATGACCCTTCTCGTCGAGTCCCTCTCCTCGCCACTCGACATCGATTCCGGCGCGATGAAACGCGCGCTCGCAGAATTCGCGCACCGAATGCGTATCGCCCGTCGCAATGACGTAGTCGTCCGGCTCGCTCTGCTGCAACATCAGCCACATCGCCTCGACATAATCCCGGGCGTAGCCCCAGTCGCGCTTCGCGTCGAGATTGCCCAGGTAAAGGCGCTCCTGCAGACCATGCCGGATCCGGCCGACCGCGCGCGTGATCTTGCGCGATACGAACGTTTCGCCGCGGCGGGGAGACTCGTGATTGAAGAGGATGCCGTTGACCGCATAGAGACCGTACGCTTCGCGGTAATTCACCGTCATCCAGAATGCATAGACCTTGGCGACACCGTAGGGACTGCGAGGGTAGAACGGCGTTCGCTCGTTCTGCGGCGTCTCCACCACCTTCCCGAACATCTCTGACGAGGAGGCCTGATAGATGCGAGGACGGATTTCCAGTTCCCGCACCGCTTCCAGGAGTCGCGTCGATCCGAGGCCGGTCACATCACCGGTGTACTCCGGCGTATCGAACGAGACCTTCACGTGGCTCTGTGCGCCCAGGTTGTAGATCTCGTCCGGGTCGACGAGCCGGAGAATGCGGTTCAGCGACGAGGCGTCGTTCAAGTCTCCGTAATGCAGGAACAGCCGCACGTCGCGCTCGTGAGGGTCCTGATACAGCGCGTCGATGCGTTGGGTGTTGAAGGACGACGAGCGACGGATGATGCCGTGCACCTCGTAGTCCTTTTCGAGCAGAAGCTCGGCGAGGTAGGAACCATCCTGGCCGGTGATTCCCGTGACGAGCGCTTTCTTTCTCCGATTCACTTGATGACCGCCCTTTCGAGCCAGGGATCGTACGACAGGTCGAACGCGGTCCGACGCGCGGGCTCCGCCCCTTTCGGTGTCCACACCGACGCGAGGTGGTGGTCGGAAAGGCCGGCCATATCGATCACTTCAGCCGCGTGGCGCGCTCAACGACCGCGGCAGCATCGGCACTCAGGTTCTCGGATGCCCTCAGTTCCTCTCTCAGGGCGTCAATCTGCCTGGCGACATCATCGTATTCGGTGACCTTCCGGCGAAGGAAAGCCACGGTCACGCTTACTTTCTCGTTCACTCCGCGGGGGGTCAGGACGTACGCGTACGCGGACTTACGGTCGCTGTTCTTGAAGTTCCGCAGTTTGACCCAGCCCTTTTCGACGAGCGCACGGAGACAGTAGTTCGTCTTGCCGAGACTGATCCCCAGCTCGCGGGCCAGCTCGCGCTGACTGGCGTGCGGATGATCGGCGAGGTACTTGAGCAGGCGGTACCTGATCTCGTCGCTGACGGGCGGTGAAGATCCTGCGTTCATCGGTTGAACGCTCGGCATTCAAGCACAGGTCCGCGGGGCGACGCAACGTACGCCGCGCTCAGGCTCGAGCGCGCCTGAGCACGTCGGGATCGAACTCCACGGCGGCGCGTTTCCGCAGAAACGACACCTCGATCACGAGCCGTTCGGCACGGGCGTGGCGAATCACCACGCCGGTGTATCCGGCGAATGGACCGCTGGTGATTCGAACGGGATCGCCCGGTGCCAGATCGTCCTGGACCACGAATGACGCTCCCGCTTCCTGCAACCGGCGGATTTGTTGCAGTTGATCGCCGAGCAGTTGCTGGTCCTGCACCTCGATGAGGTTGGCGATCACATCCGAGCGCAGAGCCACGGCACAGCTCGCGCGGTCCCCGCGAAAAAAGACATACCCCGCGAACAGCGGGATGTACGAAACGCGATCGCCCGACGATCGCCCGCGACGCGCGGTCTTCTTCGGGATCTGCGGCAGGTAAAACGGAATCCGCGTTTCCGCGAGGTAGCGGGCCAACGCCTTCTCATGCCGGCTGCGCACATGCGCGACATGCCACGGAGACGTTTCGATTGCGAGTGCAAACACGTCTTCCGGATACATTTCCAGAGCTCTCGGCAGCAGCGGCATCGCTCGCCCTTTTATCACGCGCCCAGGATGATCATTCCGTGCCGTGGCGTGGTTTCGGTGCTGCATTGCGGCATCCGGAAGCCTTGACTCCTCCTGATGTCGCTGCGATGCTTACGCGGTTTTGGATACCAGATACGTAAACGACCCGACCGACCACAGTCTCGAGGAACCGCCACCCTCGCCCCTCACCGTCACTCACGTCGTACGCACGATCAGTGCGTACCGATCGGTCATTGCGCTTTCGCTGCTGGCCGTGATGGTCGGTTACCTCATCCTCGCCGTGGCGATCTACCTCGTGGCCCCCGCCATTCGTCTGACCACGCTGAATTTCCGGCTCGAGTTCACGGGCGCGGAGAAAGGGCAGTACCCGAACGGCGCGAAGTTCTCTTCGGCCGACATCATCTCCACGCCGGTGCTGCTCAGGACGTACAAAGAGAACGATCTCGATCGATTCACGCGGCTCGCGGACTTCGTCAGCTCCGTCTTCGTCGTCGAGTCCAACGAGGCGCGGGAAGCGCTGGCGCGGGAGTATCAGGCCCGGCTGGCGGACAACCGCCTCACCTCGATCGATCGTGAGCGCATCCAGCGTGACTACGAGTTGAAAGCGGGGAGTCTGAGCAAGAATCAGTTCTCCATCAACTACGCGCGGCAGCGCCGGGACTCCGTGCCCGATGTCCTGGCCAAGAAGGTGCTGCACGACATCCTGAAGAACTGGACCGACTACGCGTCGAACGAACAACACGTGCTCGAGTACCGCATCTCGGTGCTCTCGCCTTCCATCGTGGCGCCCAACACGGCACCGAGCGCGAATCCGATCATCACCACGGTGGTCCTTCGGAGCAAGGTCATGCGGCTCCTCGATAACATTTCACAGATCCGAATGTTGCCGAATGCGGAGCTGATGCGGTCCTCGGACGGCATATCGCTGAATGACATCTCCGTCCAGCTCGACGACGTAATCCGCTACCGGCTCGACCCCCTGGTCAATCAGATCGCCGCAGCACATCTCGACGATCGGGCGGAGACTCTCCGCTTCGTGTCGACGCAGCTCGCCTACGACGAAAGGGCTCTGCAGGCACGCAGAAGCACGGCCGACTCGGCACAACAAACGCTTGCGCTGTACATGAGTGAGCAACTCCAGGGCGAGCTCGCACCGAACGCGGTGACGACCGCCCCGTCCTCGAGCTCCGGACAGGAAGGCACGGAATCGGTCACAACGCAAATCAGCGACACGTTCATCGATCGTCTGATTCAGCTCACCAACCGCTCCGTCGACAGCGAGTTCCGCCAGCGGATGGCCGAGGACTATCAGTTGGCGACTCTGTCGATCGTGCCTGCGCAGCAGGCGGTCGCCTACGATCGGTCGGTGCTCGAGCTCGTGCGAAACAGCGGCGGCACCGTCAACGGGACCAACGCGGAGGCGATCGCCCGCGAGATCACCACCACGCGGGAGGAGGTCCGGCAGCTCGCAGTCAAGGTGCACGAGCTCCACAAGATCGTCTCGCGCAACCTGAATTCATCGACGGAACTGCTCGTCACCGGCACGCCTCGAACGCGCATGGAGCGCAGCCTTTCACCGATTCGGCTCATCCTCATCGGGGTGCTCCTGACACTCATCGCGCTCGTGGTCACAGTTCTCCTGAGTCTCGTCCACAGCAGGATGCGCGGCGAAAAGAATTCGGAAGACGCCGCGTCGCAGACCGCGCCGAACGCCGGCTGAGTCGGGGTCAGTCTCCGTCGGCCACGCTCAGCAGGTAGCGGCCATACGTGCTGTTCCGCAGCGGCCGCGCGAGCTCGCGCACCTGTTCCGCGTCGATCGAGCCCATGTGGAACGCGACTTCCTCGGGGCACGCGATCTTCAAACCCTGCCGCAGCTCCACCGCGCCGACGAAGTTGGACGCGCCCAGAAGTGATTCCTGCGTTCCGGTGTCAAACCACGCGTATCCGCGCCCGAGCTGCTCGACGTGGAGATTGGCGCGCTCGAGGTAGATGCGGTTCACGTCCGTGATCTCGATCTCTCCCCGCTTCGACGGCGGCAGGTTCGCCGCGATCTCGAGAACATCCTGATCGTAGAAGTAGAGACCCGTCACCGCGAAGTTCGACTTCGGATCCTTCGGCTTCTCTTCGATCGACACGGCGCGGCCGTCGGGCGCGATCTCGACGACGCCGTAGCGCTCGGGGTCGTGCACGCGATACGCGAACACGGTCGCACCCTTCTCGCGTGCCGCGGCGCGCTGCAGGGTCTCGGTGAGGCCGTGGCCGTAGAAGATGTTGTCGCCGAGGATCAGGCAGCTCGGGTCGTCGCCGACGAAGTCGCGTCCGACGATGAAGGCATCGGCAAGGCCGCGCGGAGACTCCTGCACCGCGTAGTCGATGCGGATCCCCCACTGGCTTCCGTCACGGAGCAGGTTCCTGAACAGACTCTGGTCCTGCGGCGTGGTGATGACCAGGAACTCGCGAATGCCGGCGAGCATGAGCGTCGTCAGCGGGTAGTACACCATCGGCTTGTCGTAAATGGGGAGGAGCTGCTTGGAGACGACGGACGTGATCGGGTACAACCGCGTGCCCGAACCGCCCGCGAGAATGATTCCTTTGCGCATCGGGCGCGCATTGTAGTGCTATGTCGCAGCCGATGGGCGCTTTCGCAATGTCCGCCAAATGGTCGCGACGATCATCCCGAAGAGAAATCCCCCGACGTGCGCCCACCACGCGACGCCCGCCACTTCCTGCGTTCCACGCGCGGCCTGCAGGGAGAGAAAGCCGCTGAAGAACTGCATCCCGAACCAGACCGGCAGGAAGAGCAGCGCCGGAATCTCGGCCATGGCCCAGTAGATGACGAGCGGAAAGAGCGTGATGATCCGCGCGTTCGGGCGCAGCACGAGGAATGCGCCGAGGAGTCCGGCGATGCTGCCGGACGCGCCGATCGACGGGACGGTCGATGTGGGAAAGAGCACAGTGTGCGTCAGGCTCCCCACGGCGCCGCACGCGAGATAGAAGAAGAGAAACCGCACGTGCCCGAGCTCGTCCTCGATCGCACCGCCGAAGACCCAGAGGTAGATCAGATTGCCGATCAGATGCACGAATCCGCCGTGCAGGAAGAGCGACGAGACGAGAGTGATCGCGACTTCCCACGGCGCGTAGCCGGACACCGTGGGATGCAGCAGCCGCGCGGGCATGAAGCCGAAGGTCTGGATGATCCGCTCGGTCATCGGCCCCATGAAGAGCTGCGCCATGAAGACGACGACGTTCGTCACGACCAGCGCGCGATTGACGACGGGCCGGGTGGCGGGCGGCTGGGTGTGGCGAAGGGGGATCATCGTAGTGGGCGGGCTGAAGCCGCGCCCTACGTCAGACCCTTGCGAATCTCCTGCACAACCTCCGCGACCTGCTCCTCCTTCAGCTCCGGGAACACCGGAATCGCGAGCGTCTGCTGCGCGGCGGCCTCGGAATTCGGGAAGCTCTCCTTCACGCCCGGTACGTCCGCGAAACAGGGCTGTTGCGGGAGCGTCAGCGGGTAGTAGACCTCGCAGCCGATCTGCACGCTCTTCAGGTGATTCATCACGCGGTCGCGCGTCTCCGCCCCTTCGGGGAAGCGGACGATGTACTGGTTGTAGATGTGGCGACGCCCCGGGAGCTCTTCCGGCAACACGACGCGCTCGCCCGTCCCCGCGTCCGCGAAGTACTTGCGATACAGGTCCGCGTTGCGGCGCCTTCCCTCGTGCCATGACTCGAGGTGCGGGAGCTTGATGTGCAGCATCGCGGCCTGCAGCGCATCGATGCGGAAGTTGCCGCCGACGTAGTGGTGAAAGTACTTCGGACGCATGCCGTGCACGCGGAAGTCGATCAGCTTCGTCGCGAGCTCGTCGTCGTTCGTCGTGATCGCACCGGCGTCGCCGAACGCGCCGAGGTTCTTCGACGGGAAGAACGAGAACGCGCCCATGGTCCCGATCGAGCCCGCGCGACGTCCGTTGTAATCGCTGCCGACGGCCTGCGCCGCGTCCTCGACGACGGCGAGATCGTGCTTCGACGCGATCGCCAGGATCTCGTCCATCGGTGCGCACTGTCCGTAGAGATGCACCGGCATGATCGCTTTCGTGCGCGGCGTGATGCGCTCCTCGATCAGGCGCGGATCGATGTTGTAGTCCGCGAGATCGATGTCGACGAACACCGGAGCGGCGCCGAGGCGCGAGACGACCCCCGCCGTCGCGAAGAAGGAGTAGGCGGGAACGATCACCTCGTCGCCCGGTCCGACGCCAAGGACCATCAGCGCTTCGAGCAGCGCATCGGTGCCGGACGAAACGCCGAGGGCGTGTTTCGTGTGGCAGTAGGCCGCGAAGTCGCGCTCGAAGTCGTCGACGCGCTTGCCGAGGATGAACATCTGGGACTCGTACACCTCGGCGGTGACACGGAGCGCTTCGTCTTTGATGGTGGCGTATTGCTGTTTGAGGTCGAGCAGAGGGATCGGCATGACGGCGCGCATCCTAACAAATAGACGCTTTGCCGCAGTGATGCGTATCTATGGCTGCAACGACGCAGAACACCGCGTCGCCGCGTACCCTCCTTCCCGCGCACACGCCCCGCGTGTGCGCGTTTTCATTTTCAGCATCATTTATCAAAAATTGTTATAGACGCATATTACCGTGCCTCCGTATCTCCCGCCGACAACACGGTCGTACACAAAAACCAGGAGGCATCCATGAAGTTTCGCAATCTCATCGCCATCGCAACCATCGCCCTGCTGCCGGTCGTCGGCAGTGCAGCAACTCTCGTCGTTCCCGCCGCGGGAACGGGCCCCGGCGCCAACGGCAGCCAGTGGCAGAGCGAGCTGACCATCCACAACGCGGCCCCGCGCACGGCCACCTTCAGCGCGACGTTCCACCAGGGCACGAGCGTCCTCGGACCGGCCGAGCTCACGCTGCAGGCGCGCCAGACCGTCTCACACGCAGACGTCGCCCGCACGCTGTTCGGCATCACCAGCGGCTCGGGCGCGATCGTGCTCGACATCGCCGACCGCGACGCCCGTTCCATCGCCATCACCTCGCGCACGTTCAACACCTCGGCCGAAGGTGAGTTCGGTCAGGACATCCCGTCCGTCGACGTTCTGAACGCCGCCCGTCCCGGCGACGTCGCCGCGCTCAACGGCCCGTCGACCGCTGAATCGAACCGCTTCAACTTCGGCCTCTACGCGATCGACGCCACGAACGTGACCTGGGAAGTCGTCCGCGCCAACGGCACGGTCGCGACGACCAAGGACGCGACGTACCTCGCCGGCCAGCACGTGCAGTACGGCAGCGGCATCGAGACGTTCCTCGGCTCCACACCGGCGAACAACGACACGGTCTATGCGCGCGTCACCAGCGGCAAGGCGATCTTCTTCGGCAGCATCGTCAACGCCACCGGCGATCCGACGTTCGTGCCGGGCGTCCGCACGCGCGACGACGTCATCATCCACTTCACCGGTGTCGATCTCGATGAGAACGGCACGATCGACGTGGCCGACGCGAACGGCGACGGCGTGCTCGACGCTCCGATCGACGTCATGACCTCGCTGTTCCCGGCGTACTTCCGCGTCGTCGCCGCGGGTGAGTTCGGCGAGACGGTGACGTACGAGATCGTCTCCGCGCCGGCGAAGACCGACCTGCTCGACACCGACGGCACGATGCGCGTCATTGCCTCGGGCGACAAGAAGAACACCACCGGCGAGATCGTGATGAAGATCAGCGTGGGCAACGCGTCCACGTTCGTGACGATCCCCGTGAAGTTCAGGTAAGACATTGGAACGCTGGCGTCCTCGCCGGCTGGCCCGCAGGCGTCCCGCGCCTGCGTTCTGCGGAGGCGGCGAGGACGCCGCCTGGCCAGCCGGCGGGACGCCGGCGTTCCGCTATCCGAACGTCACTCGCGCAAACCGTCTCTTCCCCACCTTTAACAGATACGAATGACCGGCACGCGCGTCGAGCGCGTGCCGTGTCGTATCCACCTTCACCTCGTCGACGAGCACGCCGCCCTGCGCGATCAGCCGCTGCGCGTCCTTGTTGGATTCCGCCAGACCAGCAAGTGTGATCACCTTCGCCAGCCCTTGCGCCTCGTCGCTCGCGGGCAGGGACACTTCGGGAATCTCATCCGGCGTCTGCCCCTCGCTGAACACGCGGCGGAACTCCGCTTCCGCGGCCTCCGCGGCTTCCGCGCTGTGAAAGTCGCGAATGATGTGCTTCGCGAGATTCCGTTTGGCATCCATCGGATGCATCGTTGCTTTGAGCTCCTCGATCTGTGCCGGCGTGAGATCGGTGCAGAGGACGTAGTACTTCCACATCAGCGCATCCGAGATCGACATCACCTTGCCGAAGATCTGTCCCGGCTCCTCGTCGATACCGATGTAGTTGCCGAGGGACTTCGACATCTTCTCGACGCCGTCGAGGCCTTCGAGCAGCGGCATCGTCAGCACCACCTGCGGCTCGAACTTGTACTCGCGCATCAGGTCGCGTCCGACGAGGAGGTTGAAGAGCTGGTCCGTGCCGCCCATCTCGACGTCGCACTTCAGCGCGACCGAGTCGTATCCCTGCGCGAGCGGGTAGAGCAATTCGTGGATCGCGATCGGCTGGTGCGCGTCGAAACGCTTGCGGAAGTCGTCGCGCTCGAGAATGCGCGCGAGCGTGTACTTCGCCGCGAGCTTCACCATCCCCTCCGCCCCGAGCTGTCCGAGCCACTCGGAATTGAAGCGGACTTCCGTCGTCGCGGGGTCGAGGATCTTGAAGACCTGCCGGCGATACGTCTCTGCGTTCGCCTCGATTTCTTCGCGCGTCAGTGCGGGACGCGTGGCCTTCTTCCCCGTCGGGTCGCCGATCATCCCGGTGAAGTCGCCGATGAGAAAGATCACCCGGTGACCGAGCTGCTGGAAATGCCGCATCTTGCGGATCACGACGGTGTGGCCGAGGTGGATGTCGGGCGCGGTCGGATCGAAGCCGACCTTGATCGTCAGCGGCTTCCCGCGCTCGATCTTCGCCTTCAGGTCGGCCTTCTCGATCAGGTCGACCGCGCCTTTGGCGAGGTACTCCAGTTGTTCGTCGACAGTCATAAGGGCGCAGATTGTAACGAGTTACGCCAGCTTCTTCGCCACCGCTGCCGCGAGCCTCAGCGGCTGCACCGGCTTCTGCAGGTAATCGTCGAAGCCGGCCATCATGATCCGCGTGCGGTCGTCGGCGCGCGCGAGCGCGGACACCGCGATCACCGGCGTCTTCTCTCCGCGCTCCGCGTCGCGCACGCGCAGCTTCTGCAGAAACGCGATCCCGTCTTCACCGGGCATCGCGATGTCCGTGATCACGAGCTGGGGCGTCTCCGACTCCACTTCCCGCATCGCATCGCGCACCGAGCTCGCCGTGCGCACGTCCGCGCCGTACTGAGCGAGGGCGATGCTCAGCATGTCGCGCGTGAGCGGGTCGTCTTCCACCAGCAGCAGCCTCGCGCCCTTCAGGTCGACGTGCACTCCGGACGCGCGCAGCAGCGCGTGCGGCGCCGGCGCGATCTCCGCGTGCAACGGAAAGTGCACCGTGAACGCGCTTCCCCTTCCCGCCCCCGTCGCTCATCGCCGAGATCGTTCCGCCGTGCAGCTCGACGAGATGCCGCGCGATCGCCAGACCGAGACCGAGACCCGCGTAGCCGCGCGTGAACGACGTGTCGGCTTGCGTGAATCGGTCGAACACGTAGGGGAGAAACTCGGGATCGATGCCGATCCCGTTGTCTCGCACCGTGAGCACTGCTTCATCGCCGTTGCGTACGAGTTCGATTCGCACCGTCCCGCCGGACGCCGTGAACTTCACCGCGTTCGTGAACAGGTTCGTCACCACTTGATGCAGGCGCGCGGCATCGGCGGTCAGCGTCACGTGCGCGGGAGGCAGGATCACCTCGAGGTGCACCTCCTTCTTCTCCGCCGCGAGCGCGATCGTCTCCACGCCCGCACGCACGACCTCCGCGAGATCCGTGCGTCGCGGCTCGAGGGCGAGCTTGCCGGCCACGATGCGCGAGACGTCGAGGAGATCGTCGATGAGCTGCGCCTGCGCGCGTGCGCTCTGCTCGATCGCGGCAATGCCCGTGGTCGTCGCCGTCGCGTCGAGCGTGCCTTCGCGGATCATCGACGACCATCCGAGGATGGCCGTCATCGGCGTGCGGAGCTCGTGGGAGAGCGTCGCCAGAAACGCGTCCTTGGCGAGGCTCGCCGCCTCCGCTTCCACCCGCGCCACGCGCTCGCGCTGGAGCGCCTCGACGCGCTCCTGCAACTCGATGCGCCGCAGCTCCGACTTCTTCGCCTCGCGCACCATCGCCAACGCCTTCGGGATCAGCGGCGGAAGCATCAGCGCCGTCGCCACCGAGGCGATGGCCGTGATGATCTTCACGCTCGCGGAGAGCCAGTACGCGGCCTTCCAGAGCACGAGCACTTCCATGAAATGCGTCGCGCCGCACGCCACGATGAACATGCCGAACGCGAGGAACACCCAGGTGAACGGAATGTCGCGGCGAGCCTTGTGGACGAGCAGCGTCAACATCGTCGAGATCGCCACGTACGCGAGCCCGATCGCCATGTCCGCCGCCGCGTGCGTCCAGACCAGCGACGGCTGCCGGAGATAGCAGAACGTGTGCGGGAGAAAGGTGCCCGTGCCGAAGAACACGGGCACGAAAGCGAGGAGCAGCAGAACGAAAAGCGTAATTCCGGCCGCGTACCGCACGACGTTCGAGCTCGAGGTTGAGGTCGCTACGGATTCCATGGGCGTCATTCTGCGCTCGTCACTTGCCGTCGTGACGGAAATCACGCCCGGGTTGACACGCACCGCCGCCCTGCCCCACACTGCCGCCTGACGTGAATACAACTCGCGCACATCGCCACCATCACCACCACCACAGACGGTAGGGGTGCATCGGTGTGTGCCCCTCCGAAAAGGAAGGGGCGCCCGATCAGCCGCGCAGAGTCGAAAACCTCTTCCTGAACACCAGGGAAGAGGTTTTTGGCTTTATGGCAACCAGATTCAGATATCCAACCGGAGCAAGACCGCTGCTGATCGAAGAGACGGCGCGGCGGAGACGCATCGAGTCGCGCTTCGTTTCGCTGCTCGAGGACGCGGGCTTCGCGGAAGTCGTGCTGCCGATCATCGACTTCGCGGAGCCGTACGCGGAGGTGATGACACGCAACGCGGCGAAGCAGAGCTATCGCTTCACCGATCGCGACGGTGAGCTCGTCGCCATCCGCTCGGACTTCACGCCGATGGTGGCGCGTGCACTCGCGCCGTCGTTGAACGGCAGCCTTCCACTTCGCGTCTACTACCGCGGCGACGTCATTCGCTGCGAAGGAACGCGCCTCGGATCGAACCGCGAGCTGTTCCAGATCGGCGCGGAGATCGTCGGCGATGGCTCGCTCGAAGCGGACCTCGAGATGCTGAGGCTCGCCGCGACGATCGCGTCCGCGTTTAGTCGCGAACCGCTCGTCGTCTACGCCGACGGCCCGGAGATCGACGATCAGACGTTCGTGCGCCACGACGAAGAAGGCGATCGCGGCTACTACACCGGCGTGCGCTTCTGGGTCTACGGCGACGACCGCCGCACGCCGATTGCGCAGGGCGGGCGGTACGACTCGCTGTACGGAAGGTTCGGCGCGAGCGCGCCGGCGATCGGCTTCACCTTCACCGTCGACGATCTCGCCTGGAGTGCGGAGGACAACTAATGCGCATCGCAATTCCCAAAGGTCGCCTTCAGGATCCCGTCCTCGCCACCTTCGCCGCGGCGGGTTATGAGATCCCCACTCCCGCCGATCTCCGCACGCGCAAGCTCGTCTTCTCGCGCGGCGGCATCGAGTGGATCTTCGTCAAAGACTGCGACGTCCCGGTCTATGTCGAGCACGGCGCCGCCGACGCGGGCATCGCCGGACTCGATCAGATTCTCGAGCACGAGTGCACCGCGTATCAGGCCGTCGAGCTGCCGTACGGCCGCTGTCGGATGATGCTCATCGGCGCACCGAACGCACCGCGACTCTCAGACGCGTCGCGCATCGCCACAAAGTACCCGCGCATCGCGCGGCAGTATCTCGACGCGAAGGCCTTGCGCTCCGAGCTGATCCCCCTCGGCGGCTCCGTCGAGCTCGCGGCCGTGCTCAGTCTCACCTCACACGTGATCGATCTCGTCGAGACTGGCGAGACCGTGCGCGTGCACAAGCTCGAGCTGCAGGACTTCGTCGCCGAGATCACACCGCGGCTCATCGTCGCGAAGAACGTCTACCGCACCCGCAATCGACAAATGCGCGAGCTGATCGCGCGCATCGAGGAAGCGAAGAATGAACTGGTTGAAAGCATCGTCGCCTGAAGCCGCAGCCGCACTGCGCGAACTGGAAGCGCGCCGCCAGAGCGCGAACGAGAACGCCTTCCGCGTCGCCGACGAGATGATCGCCGGCGTGCGCGCGCGCGGCGACGCGTATGTCGCCGCGCAGATCGAGCGTTTCGATCGCGTGACCGTGTCGCCGATCAAAATCGCACCGCGCCCTGTCGTAATCGGCACCACCATCGATCCCGAGCTCGCACTCGCGCTCGACACCGCGATCGATCGAGTCGAAGCGTTCCATCTTCGACAACTCCCCGCGTCGTACCGTTGGGAGAACGTCGTCCATCGCGTGCGCCCGCTGCGCCGCGTCGGCGTATATGTCCCGGGCGGCCGCGCGGTTTACGTGTCGACGCTGATCATGTGCGCGGTGCCCGCGCGCATCGCCGGCGTGCAGGAGATCGTGGTGGCCACGACGCCATCCGCGGCGTCGAAGGACGAGCTGCACTATGTCTGCAACCGCCTCGGCATCCGCGAGATCTACCGATGCGGCGGAGCTGCGGGCATCGCCGCGCTGGCCCTCGGCACGGAGTCGCTCGAGCGCGTCGACAAGATCGCCGGCCCGGGCAACTCTTACGTGACTGCCGCGAAGACGCGCCTCGTCGGCGAGGTCGGCATCGACATGACAGCGGGACCGACGGAGCTGGTCGTGATCGCCGATGACACTGCGAGCCCGGACTTCGTGCAGGCGGACCTCGACGCTCAGCAGGAGCACGGACCCGACTCCGCGGTGATCTGCATCTGCGTAGGAAAGCCGCTGAACGTGAACGCGACGCTCACGCTTCTCGTGGACTCGATCGACGAAGCCGTCGCGATCGCGGATCGCATCGCGCCCGAGCACCTGTCGATTCACGCGAGAGACGCCGAGCAGATCGCGGAAAAAGCGCAGAACGCGGGCGCGATCTACTGCGGTCCGTTCTCACCACCCGCCGCGGGTGACTACGTCGTCGGCTCGAATCACGTTCTCCCCACCGCCGGCAGCGCGCGCTTCTTCTCCCCCCTCGGCGTCTACGACTTCGTGAAGCGAACGAACGTCATCGCGCTGACGGAGGAGACGCTCGCCGAGATCGGCCCGTTCGCGGAGCGCATCGCGAAATTCGAAGGTCTACCCAAACACGCGGAGTCCGTGGGGGGCCGGGCTTCCAGCCCGGCCGGAGGCACCCGATGACCGCCCGCGCCGCCGTCGCCGCGATGACCGCCTACACGCTCGAGCTGCGCGAGGCCGAGGTCAAGCTCAATCAGAACGAGTCGCCGTTCGACTTCCCGCTGAAAGCCGAGGCACTCGCGCGCGTCGCGAACCGCCCGTGGAATCGCTATCCCGATTTTGAATCGACCGCATTGCGCACCGCGCTCGCGAAAGCGTACGGATTCGAGCCGGAGAACATCCTCGTCGGCAACGGGTCCAATGAGCTCTTGGCCGCCGCGATCGGCGCGTTCGTCGGCCCCGGCACGCCGGTCGTGTTCGCGCGACCGACGTTCGCTCTGTACGAAAAACTCGTCACGATTGCCGGCGGACTCCCAGTGCCGATCGACCTCGATCCCACGACCGGCCTGCTTCCGCTCGACGAGATGCTGCGCACGCTCACGCCCCTGCGCGGCGCGGTGGCGATCGTCTGCTCGCCGAACAACCCCACAGGCGGTGTATTGCCGGAGGACGGCATCACGCAACTCCTCGCGACCGGCGCGACCGTGCTGTTCGATCGCGCTTACGGCGACTTCGCGCAGGACGAGCTTCCGCCGCTGCACGACAACCTCGTGACCTTCTCGACGTTCTCGAAAGCCTGGGGGCTCGCCGCGCTGCGCGTCGGCTGGCTCGCCTCGACTGCGGCGACATGCCGCGAAGTCCGCAAAGTGAAGCTGCCCTACTCGTTGAACATCGTCAGCGAGGCAATCGCCGAGCTCGCGCTCGAGCGCCGCGACATCCGCGACGCGAACGTCGCCCGCACGATCGCAGAACGCGAGCGCGTGCACGCCGCGATGCGTGCGATCCCGGGCATCACCGTCTTTCCGAGCTCTGCGAACTTCATCGCCTTCCGCTCGCGCGCGAAGTTCGAGGACTTCCTCGAGCGCGGCGTGTTGATCCGCAAATACGCGACCTTCCTGCGCGTCTCCATCGGCACGCGCGAGGAAAACGATCGCTTTCTGGAGACACTCGCATGAGAAGGTTCAGCATCACTCGCGCCACGAAGGAGACCTCCGTCGCCGTCACCGTCGATCTCGACGGCACCGGCCGCGCGACGATCGACACGCCGGTCGGCTTCCTCTCGCACATGCTCGACGTCATCGCGCGCCACGGGCAGGTGGATCTCGACGTGATCGCCACAGGCGACACGTTCATCGACTATCACCACACCGTCGAAGACACCGGCCTCGCCCTCGGCAAGGCCTTCGAGTGCGCGCTCGGCGACAAGCGCGGCATTCGCCGCTTCGGCTCCGCGTACGTCCCGCTCGACGAGGCGCTCGCGCGCGTGGTCGTCGACTTCTCCGGCCGCCCCTATCTCGTCTTCGAGGCGCCCATCGACCGCGAGATGCTGCTCATCCACAAGGATTTTCCGTTCGCGCTCGTGGAAGAGTTCTTCAAGTCGTTCGCGAACAAGTGCGCGTGCAACATCCACGTCGATCTGATTCGCGGACGCAACGGACATCACGCGGCCGAGGCGATCTTCAAGGCGTTCGCAGTGGCTATGCGGGCGGCGAAGGAAATTGTGAGTAACGAAGTGCCCAGCACGAAAGGAGTCATCTAGGAGTGCGGTGGCGAGGCGGATGGGCGGCGGGAAGCCACCGCTCTGGTAGGGCGGCGGTCAGCGCTCGGACGTACCAGAGCGGCGACTAGCCGTCGCCGCACTCCTAGACTGTCATGATCACGCTCGTCGATTCTCCCGTTGCCAACGTCGCCAACATCGCGCGTGCCTTGCGCGCGTCGGGGGCGGAGCTCGATCTCACGCGCGATCCCTCGAGCATCGCGAATGCGATAAAAATCGTCCTCCCCGGCGTCGGTTCGTTCGCCGCGGCGATGCAATGGCTCGTCGAAACGCGCATCGACATCGCTCTGCGCGAAGCCGTCGCGAACGGCGCGTATCTCCTCGGCATCTGCGTCGGCCATCAGCTCCTCTTCGACAGCTCTGACGAGATGGGAGTGACGCGCGGCCTCGGGATGATTCGCGGCGACGTGCGCAAGTTCGAGGGCGCGCTTCCGGTGCCACAGATCGGCTGGAACCGCGTACGCGCGCGCGGGCCGCTCTTCGACGGCGTGGAGTCCGAGGCGTTTTACTTCGTGAACTCGTACGCGGCGCGGGATGTGGAGAGTGAGATCGCATCTGCCGACTACAACGGCTCGTTCACCGCGGCCGTGCAACGCGAGCGCGTGTTGGGCGTGCAGTTCCATCCCGAGAAATCGTCGACCGCGGGACTACGCGTGCTGAGGAACTTCGTCGCATGCAACTGATCCCGTCGCTCGACCTGTTGAACGGACGCGTCGTTCGCCTCACCCACGGCGATTTCGCGACGCCGAAGTTCTACGGCGAGCCGGAGGCGGTGCTCGACACCCTCGACGTCCCGCACGGCGCGCGATTGCACGTCGTCGACCTGGCGGCCTCGCGCGAGGGGCATCCGATCGAGACGGAGATCGTGCGGCGCCTCGCGCGTCGCGACCTCGTCGTACAGGTCGGCGGCGGCATCCGTTCGCTCGACGACGCGCGGCGTTGGCTCGACTGCGGCGCGGAACGGCTCGTAGTCGGCACAGTCGCGGCGAACGCGCCTTCGCTCCTTGCTTCGCTCGTCGACACGTTCGGAGCCGATCGTATCGTCCCCGCGGTCGATGTTCGCGACGGCGTGGTTCGCGTCGATGGCTGGGAGCGCGCGTCCTCCACGTCGATCGAGGACGTCTTCGCGCGCATCGAGTCGCTGAACATCGCCGAGGCGCTCGTCACCGACATCTCGAAAGACGGCGCGTTGCGCGGACCTTCGTTCGCGCTCTATCGCTCTCTGCGTGCGATGACGCGCGTAAAACTCATCGCATCCGGCGGCGTCTCGACGAAGAGCGACATCGTCTCGCTCTCGCGCCTCGGCAACGTCAGCGGCTGCGTCATCGGCAAGGCGCTGCTCGAAGGACGCATCCGCCTTTCCGACGTGCCGACTTCGAACACGATCCCCGAGCGCGTGATCCCCTGTCTCGATGTGCGAGGCGGACGCGTGGTGAAAGGCGTGTCGTTCACGAACATCCGCGACGCGGGCGATCCCGTCGAATGCGCGATGCGCTACGAAGCCGAAGGCGCCGACGAGCTGGTGATTCTCGATATCGATGGCGGCACCGACCGCGAGACCATCCGCCACGTGGCGAATGCGATCTTCATCCCGCTCACCGTCGGTGGCGGCATCCGTACGCGCGACGACTTTCGGGCCATGCTGCGCGCGGGAGCGGATCGTGTCGCGATCAATACTGCGGCGTTGCTTCGTCCCGAGCTCATTCGGGAGTGCTCCGAGGAGTTTGGGGTGCAGGCCGTTGTGTTGTCCTGCGATGCGAAGAGCGGCTTTGCGACGATCCGCGCGGGCAAGGAAGTCACGAACGTGGACGCAGTCGAGTGGTGCAAGCGCGCCGAGGAGTTGGGCGCGGGCGAGATCCTCCTGACGTCCGTCGATCGCGACGGAACGAACAGCGGCTTCGACATCGAGCTGTTGCGCGCGGTGACGAGCGTGGTGAAGATCGGCGTCATCGCCTCCGGCGGCGCGGGAAAGCTCGACGATTTTCGCGACGCCATCGAAGCCGGCGGTGCGCGTGCCGTGCTCGCGGCATCGCTCTTTCACGATCGCGTGCTCAGCGTGCGCGACGTCAAACGCCACCTCGAGGCAGAAGGGATTCCGGTCCGATGAACCTCATTCCTGCAATCGTCCGCGACGCGCGCACGGGCGCCGTGCTCACGCTCGCGTACATGAACGAAGAGTCGCTCGCAAAGACGCGCGAGACCGGCCAAACCTGGTTCTGGAGCCGCAGCCGGCAGGAGCTCTGGCACAAAGGCGCGACCAGCGGCAACACGCAGCGCGTCGTGCACATCGCCGAGGACTGCGACGGCGACGCGCTCGTCGTTTCCGTCGAACCGAGCGGACCGGCATGTCACACCGGCGCGACGTCGTGCTTCCGCGACGTCCCGCCGCTCCCGCTCGAGCGTTTGATGTCCGTGTTGCGCTCCCGCCATGCCGAACGTCCCGAAGGCTCGTACTCGTCGCGCCTGTTCAATCAGGGCCGCGACAAGATCCTGAAGAAGATCGGCGAGGAAGCCACGGAGGTGGTGATCGCCGCGAAAGGCCAGGGCCGCGAACGGATGATCAGCGAGATCGCGGACCTCGTGTTTCACCTGTCGGTGCTGATGGTGGACGAGGGGATCGAGTGGGGAGATGTGAACGAGGAGCTGGAACGCCGGCGTCCCGCCGGCTGAGCAGGCGGCGTCCTCGCCGCCCGGCGCTCGCGAACAACGGTCCCGTCAATTCCGCCCGCCCGGAGTGGCGGCGCGGGACGCCGCCACATCAGCCGGCGGGACGCCGGCGCTCCGGTATAGTTCCCGACCATGAAGCGTCTCGCAATCGCCCTCTTCCTGACCCTCCCCGCGCTCGCCGCGGAGAAAGCCGACCTCCTCATCACCGGCGGCACCGTGCTCACGATGGCGGGGCCGAACATCGAGAGGGGATCGGTCGTCATTCGCGACGGCGAGATCATCGCCGTCGGGCCGTCGAGCGAGATCGACCGCGACTACACCGCGAAGCAGACCATCCGCGCGGGCGGGATGGCGGTCGTGCCGGGGTTCGTCAACGCGCACACGCACGCGCCGATGGTGCTCTTCCGCGGCATCGCGGACGACCGCGATCTGATGGACTGGCTCACCAACTTCATCTTCCCGGCCGAGGCGAAGAACGTCGATCGGGAGTTCGTGAAATGGGGGACGCGATTGGCAGCGGCGGAGATGATCCGCTCCGGCACGACGACCTTTGCAGACATGTACTACTTCGAGTCGGACATCGCGCGCGAGACGAAGGCCGCGGGCCTGCGCGGCGTCCTCGCCAACACATTCATCGATTTCCCCGCGCCCGACAACAAAACGTGGGACGCCGCCGTCGCGTACATGCGCGCATACGCGAAAGAGTGGAAAGGCGATCGCCTCATCACGCCCGCGCTCGCACCGCACGCGCCGTACACGCTTTCCACCGATCACCTCAAGCAGGTTCGCGCGCTCGGGACGGAGCTCGGGCTGCCGATCCTCATCCACGTCTCGGAAACGAAGAACGAGCTGCAGCAGGTCGCGGAGAAGCAGAACGGGATGACCCCCGGCGCCTACCTCGACTCCATCGGCTTCCTCGGCGACGACGTCATCGCCGCACACGGCGTGCATCTCACCGCCGAAGAGCTGCGCATCTTCGCGGCGAAGAAGACCGGCGTCGCACATTGTCCCGAGTCGAATCAGATGCTCGCCTCGGGCGTCGCACCCATCGTCGACATGATCAAAGCGGGCATGGAAGTGGGCCTCGGCACCGACGGCCCCGCGGGCTCGAACAACAATCTCGACATGGTCGAGGAGATGGCCAGCGCCGCGCGTCTGCAGAAAGTGATGCGCAACGATCCGAAGGCGATCAGCGCGCGTGAAGTGCTCCGTCTCGCGACCATCGGCGGCGCGCAGGTGATCGGCCTCGCCGACAAGATCGGCACGCTCGAGCGCGGCAAGCGCGCGGACATCGCCATCATCGACCTCCAACAGGTCAAGGTGCAGCCGGTCTACTCCGTCGAATCGGCGATCGTCTACGCGGCCTCGGGCAACTCCGTTGTGACGACGATCTGTGACGGCAAAATCCTGATGCGCCGCGGTAAGGTTCTGACCGTGGACGAGGCCGAGACCATGCGGAAAGCGAAGGAGTACCGCGAGAAGATTTTGAAGAGCCTCGAAAAGTAACGCATGATCCGGCGCTCCCTCCCTTTTCTCATCCTTCTGCTATCCGCCTGTGGGCCCACGGCTGCACCGCGCGTCACACCGTCTGCTGGACAACTCATTGCGACCGCCAGACCGCAGCGCGTCGTGTTGATGTCGTTCGACGGCCTCGGCGCGGATGCGCTCGCAGGACAGACCGGCCTTCCCACGTTCGATCACCTCGCGCGCACGGCCGCGACCGCGCGCGTGATTCCCGTGAATCCGACGCTCACTTCGTCGACGCATGTGTCGATCCTCACCGGAGTCGATCCGCAGAAACACGGCATCGTCTCGAACTGGTTTCATCTTCCCGGCACACCCGCAGATCAGAGCGCGCGCGGGATCAACACGGACATCGACGTCGAGACGCTCGTCGAGGCCGCGCGCAGACAGGGAAAGCGCGTCGGCGCGGTGCCGTTCCCGACGATCGACGCGCGGACATCGCGACGCATGGCGGACTTCGGACTGGTGTGGACCAATTCTCTGACCGAGGGGCGCGTCGTGAAGTTGACGAAGAAGGATTTTCGGCGCGAGTGGATGCCGCCGGGGTGGACCGCGCCTCCGCAACGTCGCACTTCGTTCAGCCCGGTCATGCGCGCGCGCATGGAGTGGCGCGTCTCGCGCGAGCTTCGCGCGGACGTCGACGTCGTCGCGCTCGACACCACGAATGACCGCGTCGAGAACTACGACGCTTACGTCATCGAGAGTGACGACCGCGAGCTCCCGTTCGACCGCGGCTGGTTCGCGGTGACGAAACAGAATCACGGATCGTGGTCGAAGATCCTCGATGCGGACGCGCTGAACGTGACGCTCTACTGGGGCGCGATCTCGCGGACGAACGCGTATCCCGAGACCTTCCGCACGCTGCTCGACGACGAGGTGGGGTTCTGGCCTGGCGTGCCCGACGAACACGCTGAGATCGACGCGACGACGTTCGCGGAGCAGATCGAGCGCCTCGCCGATTTTCTGGCGCGCGCACAGGCGCTGACAGTCCAGCGGATGGAGTTCGATCTCCTCCTCGCCTATCAGCCGGTGGTCGATCAGGCCATGCACAACTTCCTCGGATACGACGACGCGATCATCCGCCGCGCGTTCGTCGCCGCGGATCGCGCGGCCGCGTCGGTCGGCTCGCAGCTCGACGCCAATCGCGACGCGTTCATCGTCATCGGCGACCACGGACTCGTCCCGGTGAAGCGTGAGATCCACTTGGGCGTGCTGCTCGAGCAACACGGCTTCGCGCCGCGCTGGCGTGTGTTCACCGCGAACAACGTCGCGCACTTCTATCGCTCCGCCGGTACGGACGACAGCGACGCGCTGATCTCGATGCTGACGAGCACCGGATTGTTCGAGTCGATCCAGAAGAAGACCGCCGATTCGCATCGCAACAGCGGCGACGTCGTTGCGGTGTCCTTTCCGCCGATCGGGCTCTCGGCGTCTGCGAAGCCGCCGCTCGAAGGCGAGCCCGACTCGTACGGACATCACGGCGCGTTGAACACGCATCGCGAATTGCACACGGTGCTGTTCGCGAGCGGCTTCGGCGTGCCGCGCGGCGCGCTCGGCGAGTTTTCCCAGACGCGTCTTGCGCCATTCGTAGCGGGGTTGCTGGGGATCGAGCTCGCCGCTATAGAATGACGCCCTTCAATCTGCGGCCGGAGGAAATGTGATGCGGAGCAGCGTGCTGGGCGTGGTCCTTCTGATCTCTCTGGCGATTCCGGCGGCAGCGCAAACCACCACCTACACCTACACCGGCGATCCGTACACCGTCGCGACCGCGCCGTACGTCGTCGGTGGACAACTCACCGGCACGTTCACCACCGCGAGTCCGCTGCCGGCGTTTCTGCCGTTCACCGACATCAGCCCGTCGCTACAAAGCCTCTCGTTCAACGACGGCGTCGCCACGCGTACCTTGGCGACTTCGTTCGTCTGCGCATTCAATGTCGCTACCGACGGCGCGGGCAACATCACGCGGTGGCAGATCCTTCTCCGCGAGTCGCCGTACACGCCGCTCAGTCCGCAGCACTCGATCGACTCGAGTGGTGAGCCGGGCCTGATTCAGGGAACCGACCTCGCCGGCACAGGACCCGCGGGCGCAGGCCCGTGCGACCCGATCGCGCTCACGACGAGCGCCAGCACCGGCTCTCAAGGCTCGTGGTCTGACAACAATCCCCTCGGGACGCAGACGACGACGTACACCTACACGGGCAGTCCGTACACCTCCGCGAATGCGCCGTACACCGTCGGCGGAAATCTCACCGGTACGATCACGACGGCGAATCCGCTCCCGCCGTTCATGCCGCTCACCGACATCCGGCCCGCCATCGCGTCGCTGTCGTTCAACGACGACGTGCAGGCCCGCACGCTTGCGAGCTCGATCGTCTGTTCGTTCCAGGTCGCGACCGACGGCGCAGGCAACATCACCCAGTGGCTGATCACGCTGCGTGAATTTCCCTACACGACAGGAAATCCGCAGCAGAGCATCGACTCGACCGGTGTGCCCGGCATCCTCAACGGGAACGACCTCGTCGGCACGGGACTCGCGGGCCCCGGCCCATGCGATCCGATGGCGCTCACGACCAGTGCGAGCACGACGGCCGAGGGATCTTGGACGGACAACAATCCGCTCGCGACGCAGCCGACCACGTACACCTACACCGGCGATCCCTACACCACGGCCACCGCGCCCTACGTCCTCGGCGAACAATTGACCGGCACGATGACGACCGCGAATCCGCTCCCGCCGTTCATGCCGTTCACGGACATCTCGGCGGCGATCACGTCCATCTCGTTCGATGACAGCGTTGCTGTGCGGACGCTCGCGAACTCGTTCCTCTGCAGCGTGCGCGTCGCGACCGACGGCGCGGGCAACATTACGCGCTGGCAGATCTCGCTGCGCGAGTCGCCGTACACGACCGGCAATCCGCAGCATTCGATCGACTCGAATGGCCTGCCGACGATTCCCGAAGGCAATGACCTCGTCGGCACCGGACCCGCGAATGCCGACCCGTGCGGCATCGTGATCCTCAATCCTTCCGCGGGCACGGGATCGCAGGGAACGTGGACGGACACGAATCCGCTGGCCACCGAGCCGACCGTGTACACCTACACCGGCGATCCGTTCACGACCGCATTCGCGCCGTACACGGTCGGCGGACGCGTGACCGGTACGATCACCACCGCGAATCCGTTGCCCGCGTTCCTGCCGCTCAGCGACATCACGACCGCGCTCACGTCGTTGACGTTCACGGACGGCATTCAGACGCGCACGCTCGCAAACTCGTTCCTCTGCACGTTCCGCGTGGCCACCGACGGCGCGGGCAACATCACGCAGTGGGAGATCACGTTGCGACAGTCGCCCTACACGACCGGCAGTCCGCAGCAGTCGATCGACTCGACGGGAAATCCCGGCATCCCCGAGGGCAACGACCTCGCGGGCACCGGCCTGGCCGGAGTGTCGCCCTGCTCGCCCATGGCGCTGACGACGTTCGGCGCCACGAGCTCGCAAGGCACCTGGACGGGGGAAGCGGCCGTCACCAAGATTCCGGCACTGGATGGGGTCGGACTGATCGCGCTGACGGCGTTGCTCGCGGGGCTGGCGCTGCTCATGATGCGACGCTGATGGAACGCCGGCGTCCCGCCGGCTGAACAGGCGCCGTCCTCGGCGCTCCGCTCTCGCGAGAACGGCGGCGAGGACGCCGCTTGCTCAGCCGGCGAGGACGCCGGCGTTCCACTAAAATTGCGCACGTGCTCCGTCACATCGCGGCGTTCGCGTTCTTTCTCGCGCTGGCGATCGCGATGACCTGGCCGCTGGCGACGGAGCTCTCCACGGCCGTTCCCGACCTCGGCGATCCGCTGCTGAACGCGTGGATCGTCGACTGGGTCTGCCACGCGCTCACGCATGCGCCGCTGCAACTCTTCGATGCGCCGATGTATTACCCCGCGCGCAACATGCTCGCCTTCAGCGAAAACATGACCGGCATCGCGCTGGTCGTGTTGCCGTTTCACCTCGCCGGACTTCCGCCGCTGACCGTGTACAACATCGCGCTGCTGCTCGGCTTCGCGTTCTCCGGCTACGGCGCGTTCGTGCTGGCGCGCGTGATCACACGCAACACGAGCGCGGCACTCGTGGCGGGCGTATTTCACGCGTTCGGGTCGTTCAAGATCGCTCACGTGCAGCATCTGCAGATCGTCTGGAGCGGATGGCTGCCGCTGCTGCTCGCCGCGATGCTCCTCTACTGGCGCCGTCCCGATCGGAAACGCGCCGCGCTCCTCGGCGCCGTCTTCGTGATGAACGGCCTCACGAACATCCACTGGCTGCTGTTCGGCGGATTCGCGCTCGTGGCGACGATCGCGTTTCTGCAGTTCGCGGAACCGCGGCGGGAGCGGGAGTTCTGGATGCGGCTCGTCAGCATCAGCGTGCTGAATCTGCTGCTCTCCGGCGACAACGCCCTCGTGATCGCGCTCGCCGTCCGCGCGCTGCCCCGGCGGCAGCGCATCGCTGGACAGATCTGGGGCGCGGTCGGCGCCGTCGTCCTGCGACTGATCTTCGTGGGCGTGGTGAGCCTGCTCCTGAGGATCCCGTTCTTGCAGTTCGTGGGCGGCGCGCTCCTCATCTGGATCTCGGTCCGGCTGGTCCGTCCCGAGACGGCGGGGGAGGG
>Ga0209382_10001837_pt1 | contig 32422 bp, 26 predicted proteins | sample SoiMetdeltSBSDD5_FD_187599 | JGI IMG/M metagenome (GOLD analysis project Ga0209382, IMG submission 187599) | Bulk soil microbial communities from a Populus tree surrounding site in Tennessee, USA - Soil MetaG P. deltoides SBSDD5 (SPAdes) (version 2) | ecosystem: Environmental > Terrestrial >...
GAGGCGGTGTATCGCATGAACAGCGTCAACTGGCTCGAGGCTGTCGTCCAGGACCTCCGCTACGGCCTCCGGCAGCTGCGGCGGCGACCCGGGTTCGCCCTGGCCGCGATCGTCTCGCTGGCCCTTGGCATCGGCGCCAACACCGCGATCTTCACGCTGGTCGATCAGATCGTGCTCCGCCTGCTGCCGGTCGAGAAGCCTCACGAGCTGGTGCGGTTGCGTCTCGACGGCTCGCGTCCCGGCGGCAACTGGGGCGATGGCATTCACACCTTTCCCTACCCGACCTACCTGGCGCTTCGCGATCGCAACACGGTGTTCTCCGGCCTGACCGGGCGGCGCGTCGAGCTCGTGAGCCTGCTCGACGACGAGCGCAGCGCGGCGGCGACGACGAGCGGAGCGCGGCGGTGAGTGTCGCGCTGGTTGCGGGCAATTACTTCGAGGTGCTCGGGATCAAAGCGGAGCTCGGACGCCTGCTGACGCCCGGCGACGACCGCGAGGGGAACGGTCAAGCCGTCGCGGTGCTCCAGCACGATTTCTGGCAGGCGCAGTTCCAGGGACGCCCCGGCGTGATCGGCCAGCCGATCAGGCTTGGCGGCAAGCCGTTCACGGTCGTGGGCGTGGCGGCGGCGGGCTTCGAAGGCACGGATATCGGCGTGCCCACGAAGATTTTCGTGCCGGTGTCGATGATGCCTGCGATCGCCCCGAGCAACCCGTCCCTGCAGGACGAGCGCGCGGCGTGGTTGTATCCCTTCGGCCGGTTGAAGCCCGGCGTGACGATCGCGCAGGCGGATGCGGCCATGAAGGTCCTCTATCGGCAGCGCCAGGAGGAGGAACTTGGCCAAGCGTACTTCTCGCGGTTCCCGGAAAGCCGCGGCACGCTTCTGGAACAGCGCTTCTCGCTCGAGCCCGGCGACCGCGGCGACTCCGGGTTGCGATCACGCTTCGAGCAGCCGCTCACGGTGCTGAGCTGGCTCGCCGCGGTGGTCCTGCTGATTGCCTGCGCGAACATCGCGGGTCTGCTGCTCGCCCGCGGCGCCGCCAGCCAGCGGGATCTCGCGATTCGCCGGGCCATCGGTGCCAGCCGCGGACGAATTGTCGGCCAGCTGTTCGCAGAAAGCGTGCTCCTCGCGGCGATCAGCGCCGTCGCGGCCCTGCTCCTGGCATCATGGCTGACGCCGTTCCTGATCGCGTGGATTCCCTCCGCCGGCACCCTCTCCCTGTCGGCGACGCCCAATCTGCGAGTGATCGGCTTCACTATCCTGGTCGCCGCCGGTACGGCAGTGCTTTTCGGCCTGGTGCCGGCATGGCAGAACTCACGAGCCGGGCCCGCCGGCACGCTTCGCGAGCAATCCGGCGCGATCGCCGGGGGCCGGAGCCATCTCCGCGTTCGCAAGTTGTTCATCGCCGTGCAGGTCGGTCTCTCGGCCGTGCTCCTCCTCGGTGCCGGGTTGTTCGTTCGGTCCCTCGACAACCTCCGGCGGGTCGAGCTTGGCCTCCAAAGCGATCACGTAGTCACCTTCCTGGCACGGCCAGCGATGCCGTACGACGATGCCCGCAAGGTGCCCGCCTATCGTGCACTCCTGGAAGGGTTGGCCACCGTCCCGGGCGTACGCGCCGTGGGTGCCAGCAGGACTCCGCTCTTTACCTTCGACCGGACGGACGGCCCTATCACCATCGCCGGCCGGAGCGGGACGGCGAACGACTTTCCGTTCACCTTTTTCAACGCCGTGACCCCCGGCTACTTCGAGGCCCTCGGCATCCCGGTTCGCGCCGGCGCGCCGTTGACCTGGGGTGACTGGGGAACCGGAAAACGCATGGCATTCGTGAACGAGACGCTGACTGCCACCGCCTTTCCTGGGGAGTCGCCAATCGGCCGGCTGATTGGGTCGGGCACGAGATCGGCGACGAACGTCGAGATCGTCGGCATCTTCGGCGATGCCAGGTATCACGATGTCCGGGGCCCGATCCCGCCCCAGACGTTCCTGAACCTCGACTCGGTCATGGGTCGAGTCTCCCGGATCTCCGTCTACGTCCGCGTGGCCGGTGACGAGCGGCAGCTGATGCGCGTCCTGCCGGCCGAAGTCCGTCGCATCGATCCCAACATCCTCGTTTCCGACCTGCGCACGCTGGAAGATCAAATCAATACCCGGATCTCGAACGAGCGCATGCTCTCGTTCCTGTCCATGGGTTTCGCCGTCCTCGCCACCATCCTGGCCATCGTGGGGGTCCACGGCGTGCTGGTGTTTCAGGTGGCGCGACGGACGCGCGAGATTGGTGTCCGGATGGCGCTCGGTGCCGGCCGCGCCGGGATCGTGCGCCTCGTGGCCAGCGAAATGGCCCTGGTGATTCTCGCGGGCCTCGCCGCCGGCGTGGCGGCTGCCTACGCCAGCGGGCGCTACGTTCAGAGCCAGCTGTTCGGCCTCGATGCCGACGATCCATTCGTCTTCGGCGCTGCCGTTGGAATCCTGCTCCTGTCCGCGGCCCTGGCCACCCTGATGCCGGCCCTGCGCGCCTCGCGCATCGAAGTCGTCCGCGCGCTGCGCTGCGAATAGCGTCGCCGCGGCGCGGGTAGGTTGGCGCCGGCGATCGGCCGTTCGTTGGCCGGTGGCCAATTTCTTGACTCAAGGAGCCGTTCGGTTTGCGAAAAAATGGGCAGATTCGTCACGCTCCCGGCTGTCGCTTTTCTTGCAAGGGGACGATATACCGAACAGCTTCGACGGCCGGCGACGGCAGCGGCGATCACACTGAGACGAGTTTTGGAGGGGGATGGGGATGGCAGCACGACGCATGGTTACCTGGGAAGCCATCCATGAGAACGGCTGGACCACCACCGTCGCCCAGAGGCCGGACGGAACATTTGTCGCCGTCACAGAGGACTGTGCGGGACTGCGGCTGTCGGAGGTCGCGGTCAGCCTCGACCATGCCCGGGACGCCGTGCACCGCGCCCTGACCCGCGGTGGCCATGCCGAGTGCTCACTCGAATGCTCTGAGTGGGTGATGACCACGACCGCGGCGCGGCACCGCAGCCTCGATTCCGCGGCCGATGATGCCGAGGCGCCCGCGGAGCCCTCAGTTCTCTCGTCGTCCGGGCGCGAGCGGCGGGCCGCGAGGCACTGGAGCCACTAGGCCGCCCGCCCGGCCAGCGATCCATCGCACGTCCTCCTGATCAGCTCCCGGTCTCCGTCAGTCGCTGCGCGATCGCTGTCAACACTCTCTGAGTACCGGCGCGGTCGGACGGCGAGACGGCCTTCAGCGCGTCGACGACGGTGGCTTCGATCGTGCCGCGCCGAAGGGCATTGACGCGCGAGCCCCTGGCGGTGAGCCAGAACAGCGAGATACGCCGATCGCCGGCGTCTGCGACCCGGCGCAGCATGCCCTGGTCGCCGAGCCGCTGCAGCACGCCGGTCAGCGTGCTCGGGTGGACGTGCAGGATCGAGGCGAGCGCGCCCGCCGAGACGCCGGGAAACAGACCGACCACCCGCAGCACCAGCCGCTGAGGGCCGGTCACGCCGAGCTCGGACTGCATCTTCTTTGAATGCTTCTGCAGGCCGTGCACGATGGCCCACAGTTGCTGCATGAACTGCAGCACGTCCGGGAGCTCGCCGGCACGCGTCGCCGTGTCCCTGCTGGTGGGGCGCCGCCGCCTGGATTCTCTGGGGGGCATGAGTTCTCTGCTCGTGGCTGGCGTCGCCGGACTTCAATGCCGAAGTCCGGGAACCGGGAGCAGCATATCAGTGGTACCCCTCGGCGCCGAGGCGACCGTTGTGTGGACTACGTCTTGGTTGCGACAGGCCCCAGGACGCGCATGATCGCGCCGGCGATCCGCCGCCACTCGCTCTCCTCGCGCGTGAGCTCCTTTCGCCCCGGGCGCGTGAGCGTATAGAAGCGCGCCTTGCGGTTGTTCTCGGACGTGCCCCACTCGGCGGCGATGAACTTCCGCTCCTCGAGTCGCTGCAATGCGGGGTAGAGCGACCCATGATCCACGACCAGCACGTCTTCAGACTGCGCCTGAATGGCCCGGGCGATGCCCTGGCCGTGCTGCGGCCCGAACACGAGCGTTCGCAGGATCAACAGGTCGAGCGTGCCCTGCAGATGGGCGCTGTATTCCCGATCGGATCGTTTCCGGATCGTCATGTGCTCGAGCTCAAAAGAAGGCCGTTCACCAGTATCCGTTCCTGGGTAGAATGTCAACCTGAGAGTCTCGGGCTCGGCTTGCCCACCGTAGCGCGAAGCGCGAAGGTGGGGGCTCGGGCTCGCGGTTCGCGAGTTCGCCGCAAGTCGAACGGAGAAAGGTGGCAGCGATGTGGCGGCGCCGACGACGGACGGACGCGGATTTCAGCCGGGAGATCGCATCGCACCTCGAGCTGGAGGCGGAGCGTCTGCAGGCGGAGGAAGGGCTCGGCGTCGAGGACGCGCGGGCGGCGGCGCGTCGCCGGTTCGGCAACGTGACGCGCGTGTCCGAGCACTTTTACGAGTCGCACCGCCTCCTCTGGTGGGACCACATCCGGCTGGATGCGCGTTCGGCGATGCGCAGCATCGCGAGATCGCCGATCGCCTGCCTGGTGGCGATCGCGTCGCTGGCGGGCGGAATTGGCGCGACCACCGCCACGCTGACGCTCCGCAACGCGATCTTCTACAACCCTCCGCCGTTGTATTCGCAACCATCCGAGCTGTCGCGCCTGGAGATCAGCACGCCAGAGCGGCGCCGCGGCGGCGTGCCCGGCGGGCTCGTCGAGACCTGGCTCGCGGACGACGCGTGGCAGGGCAGGACGGCGGCGGCGACTCCGGCGCGCGCCGTCGAGATTCGCGTGGGCGATCGGACTGAAACGCGTCCGATCCGCTCCGGGACCGCAGATCTCTTTGCGGTTCTTGGCGTGCCGCTCGCCATGGGCCGATCGTTTCCGGCGACGCCTGAAAGCGATGGACCCCCGCCGGTGATTCTGAGCTTCGCGGTGTGGAAGACGCTTTTCGATGGAGATCCGGGCGTCATCGGCACGACCGTGTGGCTGGATCAGTTGGCCCACACGGTCATCGGCGTGACGCCTGAGCGGTTCTGGTTCGGGTCGTTGCAGTCGCCCGTGTGGACGCATCTGCCGCGTGAGGGTGTCGCGACACAGCCTGCCCTCGACGTTGTCGTGCGGCGTCCGCCGCAGCTGTCCGGGGCGGCCGTGTCGGAGCAACTGCAGCGGCGCGCCGAACCGTATCGCCAGCGCCTGCCGGCGGCGGCGCGCGACATTCGCGTGCTGGCATCCGGAATCGGAGGTGCGGGACTCGGTCTGAGCATCGTGATTCCCTTCGTCGTCTCTGCGGCCGTGTTCTTCACGCTCCTGATCTCCTGCGCGAACGTGGCGATCCTGATGTTCGCCCGCTGGACCGGCCGGGAGCGCGAGATGGCCATCCGCTCCTCGCTCGGCGCCGGGCGAGGACGGGTCGTGCAGCTGCTCCTGACTGAATCCATGATGCTGGCGATTTGCGGAGGTGTGCTGGGCGTCTGCGCGACGTTCGCCCTCCGCGGACTGTTCCTGCGCAACCTGGAGGCCGCGCCGACGATCGATCTGTCGATCGACTACGTGATCCTGCTGCAGTCGGCCGCGGTCACGATCGCCGCCGGCGTCATCGCCGGCATCGCGCCGGCGCTCTATGAGACAAAGCGGCTGCACACGAACCCGTTGCGGCTCATCGCGACCTCCGATCGGGCACGTCAGGGCTGGCGGCACGCCCTCGTCGTGCTCGAGATTTCGGTGACGGTCGGCCTGATGGTCGTGGCGGCCGGTCAGATCGACGCGGCGCGACGGGTTCTCACCTTCAACCAGGGGTTTCCGCTCGCGCCACTGATGACCGCCCGTGTCGAGAATCCGCAAGGCGTGGAAGTTGCGCGGGTGCTCGACCTGCTCGCGTCGATCCCGGGCATCGAGAGCGCCAGCGCCGGTACCGCCATTCCGTTCGCCGCCGGAGCGCCATCGGAGCGTGTCTCCGCGGGTCCCGGCTCGATCGCGGTGCCAGCGGAGCGCGTGTCGATCACTCCGGCCTACTTCTCGACTCTCCAGGTACCGGCGCGCAGCGGCCGCCTGTTCACCGACGCCGACGCACCGGGAACGCCTCGGGTCGCCATCATCAACGAGACGCTCGCACGGCAACTCTGGGGCGATCGCCACGCGGTTGGCGATCGCATCCGCGCCGCCGGGAACATCTATGAGGTCGTCGGGATCGTCGCCGGCTATTCCGCCGGGCCGATGGGCGGATCGGTGCCTCGTTTCTACCTTCCGCTCGCATCCGAGCCCGCACCTGCCCGGCTGCAGGTCGTCATTCGCGCGACACACGATCCGCGCCCGCTGGTTGCGACCGTCCGCCAGGAAGTGCGACACCTCGGACCGACCTACACCGTACCCTCCGCGTTCGTGATGAGCGAGGTCATCGAGGTTGGCGCCCGCGAGATTGTCGTGTTCGCCGTGGCGCTGACGCCGCTGCTCGCGATTGGCATGTTCCTGACCGCGACCGGCATCTTCGGCGTGCTCGCGTTCGCCATCGCCAGGCGGGCGAAGGAGCTGGCGCTGCGAATCGCTCTTGGCGCCAGCCGTGCCGAGGTTGGCCGCACCGTGCTCGTCCGAACGCTGGGGCTGCTGACCACGGGTTCCGCGCTCGGCGTTGCCGTGACGTTCGCACTTTCGAGGATGGTGCGTGCGGCCGGCGGTGGTGGAAGCCCGTTCGATACTCCCGGCTGGCAGGCCTTCGCCATTCCGGTTCTCATCGTCATGGCCGTCGGCGTTCTGGCCAGCTGGATCCCGCTCGCGCGCGCGCTCCGGATCGATCCGGCGCTGTTGTTGAAGACGGAATAGAGGGACGGCAGTAAGATCAGCCTCTTCATGAGACGCGGTGCGGGTTCGGGTTCGTTCGGCGCGCACCTGAAAGACCTCCGCGAAGCCGCCGGCTTCACGCAGGAAGAGCTCGCGACGATCGCCGGGCTCTCGGTCCATGCCGTGAGTGCTCTCGAACGCGGCGAACGGCGAAGGCCGCAGTTCGATACGCTGCGCGCCCTCTCGGCGGCACTCGATCTCGCCGGTTCCCGACACGATGCCTTTGTCGCGAGCGCTCGCGAACCGGTGCGCACGGCGGCTGAGGAACTGAGCGCGACGGCGCTGCCGGTGCCGCTGACGCCTCTCTTCGGCCGCGCCGCCGAGTTGCACACGGTGCGTCAGTGGCTCGATGGCCGCGCCGTTCGCCTCGTCACCCTCGTCGGACCCGGTGGCGTCGGGAAGACCCGTCTCGCTCTCGAAATCGCTCGAGCCACAGCGGCCGACGACACCGCTCGCGTTGTGTTCGTCCCGCTCGCCGCAGCCGGAAACGCTGCACTGGCGGCGATGGCGATAGCAGAAGGCCTCGGGTTCTCCGACATCACGGTCTCCGATCTGCCCAGGCGCGCCCGCCTCGCCTGCCAGGATCGCGCGACGCTGCTGGTGCTCGACAACTTCGAACACGTGCTCGACGCGGCGCCGCTCGTGAGCGACTTGCTGATGTCGGTTCCACCGCTGCAGGTGCTCGTCACCAGTCGCGCCGTGCTGCGCCTGAGAGGTGAGCGTGAGTACGCCGTTGGCCCGCTCGCGCTGGACGCCGCCGAGACCCTCGTGCCCGAAGACATCGACACGTCTCCCGCCGTGCGGCTGTTCGTCGAGCGGGCCCGGGACGTGTTGCCGGAGTTCTGTCTGACCGGCGCGAACGGGCGCACGGTCGTGGCGATCTGCCGGCGGCTCGACGCGCTGCCGCTGGCCCTGGAACTCGCCGCCCCGTGGATCAAGGCGTTGAACGTCGACGGCCTGCTCCGGCGCCTCGAGCACGACGTGCTGCTCGAGGCGATTGCGCCCCGCGATCTGCCAGAGCGGCAGCGGACGATGAATGCGACGGTGGCGTGGAGTTACCAGCTCCTCGATGCCGAAGAGCAGCGCGCCTTCCGGCGGTTCGGGGCCTTGCCGGGCTTGTTTCCCGTCGATGCGGCAGCCGAACTCCTGGCCGGGTGCCAGCCGGCGTCCGGGACCGAACGCGCGCTGGCGGCGGTGGCGCACTTGATCGACAAGAGCCTGCTGTCGCGCGCCGAAACCTCAGTGGTGCCGACCTGTCCGCTCTACTACATGCTGGAGACCGTGCGGGCCTATGCCGTGCTCGAGCTGACGAGGTCCGGTGAGCGTGAGGAGACGCTGGAAGGGCTCGTGCGCTACTGCTCGGCCGAGGGGATCGCGGCCGCCGCGGGACTGACCGGTCGCGATCAGGCCAACTGGCTCGATCGCGTCAGGGAAGACCTTGAAACCTACCGCATCGCGCTCGGCTGGCTCATCGAGCGCGGGCGGTCGGAGGAAGCCGCGCGCATCGCGTGGAGTTTGCTCTTTTTCTGGGTCATCAGAGGACATGGGGCGGAGGGGCTCCGCTGGTACGAAGCGATTCTCGAATGTCAGGGCATGACTCCCGCCGTCCGGTCGAGGGCGCTCGCTGGCGCGGCAGTCACGCGATACACGCAGGGTGCGCTGCCGTCGGCCCACATGGCGATGACCGAGGCGCTCGCACTTGCCGAATCGGTGGACGAACTGGACATCGCGGCCGAAGCCAAGAACCTGCTGGGGCACCTCGAACACGCCGGCGGGAACAACGACGCGGCTCTATGCTGGTTCACTCAAAGCGTCGACGCGTTCCGCGCGCTGGACGTGCCGTGGGGCGTCGGTAACGGGTTGAGCGGCATGGCCTGGGTTGCCTTGACGAGAGCAGACCTCGACGGCGCAGACCGTCTGCTCGACGAGGCTGCTCCCTGGCTGGCGCGCGCCGGGCCGTGGTTCAGCGAGCTCGGGCTGTACATTCGCGCGGTCATGGCCGTCCGCCGCGGTAATGCCATCGAAGCGATCCGGTTCGTGCGCGAGAGCCTCACGCGGATCCTGGAGCTCCAGGACAAGTTCGCGTTCGTCTACGCGCTGGTTCCGCTCGCCTCGGCGGCGGTCCTCATGCGCGATGACGAGTGGGCCGCCCGGAGCCTCGGCGCGCGTGATGCCATCACCGAACGCACCGGCGCGGCTCTGCTGGATCCGTCGGTCAATGATCTGCGTGAGCAGGCAGAACGGGGCGCCCGCGCCAGGCTCGGCCCGGCGCGCTGGGCCCGTGCCTATGAGACGGGCCGCAGCGCGAGTATCAGCGGCCTGCTCGAGGAAATCGATGCGGCGTTACCCTGACGCTGCGAGCCCGCTCTCCCTGTCCGGTGGCTCATCACTGGGCCTCGCACGATACCCGCGGATTCCAGTTGACGAACACACCGGTTGGAATGAGTCCTTCTGAAGAATCAATTGATGAATGCGTCTCAGCGGACGACCACTCGTCCCACCATCCCGGGATGAATCACGCAGTGATACGGGAACGTCCCTGACGTCGGAAACGCGAACGAGAACTGACCCCCCGCCGCGATCGCTCCCGAGTCCCAGCCCGCCGCATCGGACGTAGACGTGTGCGTGACGTTGTCGGTGTTCGTCCAGGTGACCGTCGTACCTGCCGTCACGTTCAGCTCCGGCGGGGCAAACGCGCGGTTCCCGAGCGTGGCGGCGTTCGCAGGAATCGAGACCGATGCGCTCGTCTGGCTCGGCGGTGGCGGCGCCGGCGACGGAGCGGGTGAGGGTGCCGGTGAGGGTGCGGCCGGCGGCACCGGATTGTTGTCGCTGCCGCAGGCTGCGGCCAACCCGAGGCTCACCGTGATGAGCGCGAGACGTACGAAGAACATGTAACCTCCAAGATGAGGGCGCGTGAGCAGCTCGTGCCAGCACGTTCTGGCTGACAGGCTGTGGTCGCTGGCGCCGAGCGTCCACACCTTCACCTAATCTCCACACCCACTCCGATATTCCGCGCCACAGCTCCGGCATCGCGACCGTCCGGGCCGGGCTCCCAGCGAGCATCGACTCGTACGAGCGGCCGTACGAGTGCCGTGCGAGCGCTGTGGGTGGTGGGCTGCTGGTGCGCATCACATACTCGACACATGAAAACGGGGTTCAGCTTCGAGGAAGTGGTGGTGCCGCATCTCACAGCCGGCTACCGGCTGGCGAGGTGGCTGATGCGCGACAACCACGACGCGGAGGATGTGGTTCAGGACGCGGCGCTGCGCGCGTTCCGCTACTTCCAGACGTTTGCCGGTGGCAATGGACGCGCGTGGTTTCTCACCATCGTGCGTAACACCTGCCACGTGCATCGCCGGGCCAGCAGGCAGGCGCTGAGCGAACCGTTCGAGGAAGAGCACCATACCGACCCCGCCGCAGCCGATCCCGAGGCGCTCCTGTCACACGTCGACGACGCGACCCGGCTCGAGCGGGCGCTCGGTGGCCTTCCGGATCGGTTCTGCCGGCTGCTGATCCTGCGCGAGCTCGAAGGCTTGTCGTATCGGCAGCTCGCCGAGGCGACGGGAGTACCGATCGGAACCGTGATGTCCCGACTCTCGCGTGCGCGCCAGGCGCTACGCGAGTCGCTGCACATAGAACTGAACACCGGACCAGCATCAGGCGGAGTGCACCTTCGGGAACAGGAGGTGGATTCGATGTTCGTGTGAATCTCTGGACATCGGTCGAGGGCCAGTGACGGATGCGGCGGCCGCCTTCCGCGGCATGCCGCCAGGCTCACAAGATGAATGCAGAAAGGAATTTCAGACTCGCAGATACGAGGCGACTAGATCAATCTTTTGAAATGCTCCAAAAATTGATCTAATAATCTTCAGTTCGTGGGTACCAACGCCGCCGACCTTCTTCGCCAACGCGGTATTCAAGTCACCGCCCAGCGACTCGCCGTATTGCGGGCGGTCGCAGGTCATCCTCACATCACGGCTGACGCCGTGGCCGAGATCGTCAGGAACGAGATCGGCGCCATCTCGCTGCAATCGGTGTACGACGCCCTCGGCCTGCTGGTCTCGGAGCGGCTGATCCGGCGTATTCAGCCGTCGGGCTCGCCGGCGCGTTTCGAAGATCGCGTCGGCGACAATCACCACCACCTGATCTGCCGCACCTGCGGTCGCGTGGTCGACATCGATTGCGCGGTCGGTGCCGCGCCGTGCCTCACGCCGCTCGACGACCGCGGATATCAGGTAGACGAGGCGGAGGTGGCGTATTGGGGGCGCTGTCCGGATTGTCTCGAACAGTCGCGGACTCCGTCGCCGGCCGGCCAGCCCGCCGCTTCACGGTCGAGTCAGCGACGGACCGCAGGCGCGAAGCCCACGACCAATCCACCCACCGGAAGCAAGACCATTTCACGGAGTAACAACCGGCCCCCGCGCCGGTCAAGCAAAGGCTGACGTCAGATGGACAACGTTCAGAAATGCCCGTTCTCGAGTAAAGCGCGTACCGGCCGCACCAACCAGGAGTGGTGGCCGGAGCAGTTGAACCTGGGCGTCCTGCACACGAATCACCCGGCAGGCGATCCCATGGACGACGGGTTCGATTACGCAAGAGAGTTCCTGTCACTCGATCTCGATGCCGTGAAGAAGGACATCGAGGCGGTGATGACGGACTCACAAGACTGGTGGCCCGCCGACTTCGGCCACTATGGCGGCCTCTTCATAAGGATGGCGTGGCACAGCGCGGGAACCTATCGCATCCACGACGGCCGTGGCGGCGCCGGTTCCGGCCAGATCCGTTTTGCGCCGCTCGGCAGCTGGCCGGACAACGCCAATATCGACAAGGCGCGCCGCCTGCTCTGGCCGGTGAAGCAGAAGTACGGCCGCAAGCTTTCGTGGGCCGACCTGATCGTGCTGACCGGCAACGTCGCCCTCGAGTCGATGGGATTCAAGACCTTTGGATTCGCCGGGGGGCGCAAGGACGTCTGGGAACCCGAGCAGATCAACTGGGGGTCCGAGAGCACCTGGCTCGGTGACGAGCGCTACAGCGGCGACCGGCAGCTCGCCAATCCTCTGGGCGCCGTACAGATGGGCCTCATATACGTGAACCCCGAAGGTCCGAATGGCAATCCCGATCCGGTTGCCGCGGCGAGGGACATTCGCGAGACGTTCCGCCGCATGGCGATGAACGACTACGAGACGGTGGCGCTGATTGCCGGCGGTCACACGTTCGGCAAGACCCACGGTGCGGCGCCGGCAAGCCATGTCGGGCGCGAGCCCGAGGGGGGCAACCTCGAGGAGCAGGGCTTCGGCTGGAAGGGCGCGTACGAGACCGGCACAGGCGCTCATGCCATCACCAGCGGTCTGGAAGTGACCTGGACCACGACGCCCGTCAAGTGGAGCAATGGTTTCTTCAAGCACCTGTTCGAGTACGACTGGGAGGTGACCGAAAGCCCGGCGGGCGCGAAGCAGTGGAAGCCGAAGAACGGCGCTGGTGCGGGCACCGTCCCGGCCGCCCACGATTCGACGAGAACGATCGCGCCGGGCATGCTGACCACGGATCTCGCGCTTCGGCTCGATCCGGCTTACGAAAAGATCGCGCGCCGTTTCTACGAGAACCCGCAGGAATTCGCCGATGCGTTCGCGAAGGCGTGGTTCAAGCTGACCCACCGCGACATGGGACCCATCACGCGCTATCTCGGCCCCGAGGTGCCGAAGGAACCGCAGCTCTGGCAGGACCCCGTGCCGGCGGTGAATCACGACCTGATCGACGCGAAGGACGTCGCCAGCCTGAAAGACGCGATCCTGGCATCAGGACTGACGGTCTCCCAGCTGGCCTCGACCGCCTGGGCATCCGCATCGTCTTTTCGCGGCACCGACAAGCGCGGTGGCGCCAACGGCGCACGGATCCGTCTCGCGCCGCAGAAGGATTGGGCCGTCAACAATCCTCCCGAGCTGGCGGCGGTGCTCCAGGTCATGGAGAGGATTCAGAAGGCGTTCAACGATGCGCAGGCCCCTTCGACTCGCTCCGCTCGCTCAGGGCAGGCGGCGACCAAGCAGGTGTCGCTCGCCGATCTGATCGTGCTCGGAGGGTGCGCGGCCGTCGAGAAGGCCGCGAAAGACGCGGGACACGAGATGAAGGTCCCGTTCCGGCCGGGCCGGACGGATGCGACGCAGGAGCAGACCGACGTCGAATCGTTTGCCGTGCTCGAGCCGGACGCGGACGGGTTCCGCAACTATCTCGGCGAGGGACACGAAGTGCCGGCCGAGCACCTGCTGATCGAGCGGGCCTTCAGGCTGAACCTGAGCGCGCCCGAGATGACCGTCCTCATCGGCGGCCTGCGCGTCTTGAAGGTCAATGCCGGTCAGAACGGTCACGGCGTGTTCACGAAGCGGCCAGAGACGCTGACCAACGACTTCTTCGTGAATCTCCTCGACATGGGCACGGAGTGGAAGCCGACGTCGGCCGCTGCCGAGTCCTTCGAGGGCTGCTGCCGGAAGACAGGCGACGCCCGATGGACCGCCAGCCGCGTCGACCTCGTTCTCGGATCGAACTCGGAACTGCGCGCGCTCGCCGAGGTCTACGCCTGCAACGACTCAGGGGAGAAGTTCGTGCGCGACTTCGCGGCGGCGTGGGACAAGGTCATGAACCTCGATCGCTTCGACCGTGGCTGATCCCGACGGTCAGGCCGACTTTCCCGGGTCGGCCTGACCGTTACTTCAAGCCCAGTTTCTTGCCAGCCGCGAGGAGGGCAATCGACTCCTGGATGCGCCGTTCCCGGGTCTCGGGTCGCTTGGCGGTGTGAATCCACACGACGAAATCGCGCCGGGATCTCCGGGGAAGCGCCTGAAAGTGCTGCCAGGCGCGGCGGTTCGTCTTGAAGGCTTTCGCAACGTAGGCTGGCAGCTCGGGGATCGCCGGCTTCGGTGCATAACGGTTCCCCGTGGGCGCCGCCGCCAGACCGGGCGCGCCCAGCCGCCCAGCCGCCTGGAGGTCCTTCCAGCGTTTCCTGTTGATATCAGACCACTTGCTCGTCGGCTTGCGCGGCGTGACCTTGATCGCATAACGGTCATCGTCCAGGCGCTTGATCAGGCTGTCGATCCAGCCGAAACACAGCGCCTCGCACACCATGTCGTCATACGGCATCGATTCGACGCCCGTGTGCTGTTTGTGGCGCACGAGCCAGATGCCGGGGCTCGACGAGTGGTTGTTCGCGAGCCACTGCCGCCACTGCGCCCGTGTCCGCACGTCGAGCGTGATCAGATTTTCGGCCATGAGTCAAATCCCAAGTTCCAAGCTCCAAATCCCAAGATACTCCCAACTTCCAAATCCCAAACCAACCCCCAAATCAACTCCCAACCGGTTTGGGAATTGGATTGGCAGTTGGCTTGGGATTTGGCATTTGGGCGTGCGTTGGAGCTTGGGATTTGGAGCTTGGGATTTGACGCTCTCCCTACACTGTTCCGCACGAACTATCATTCCAGCCCGTGGATCAACGCATCCCGTACGAGGGAACACGAATGAATCCAGAGAGCTCGATTCGAACCGCGCAGATCTCACGGCGGCAGCTGCTGTACGCCCTGTCAATTGGTGGTGCGGGTACCGCGCTCGACTGGCAGGTTCCTGCCTTTGCGGCGCAGGCCGCACCTGCGGCAGCCACACCCGCGCTCGCGCCGCTGAACCGCTTTCCGCGAATGGTCCAGGAGTTCTTCGTGGCGCGCGAGAACAGCCTGCACCAGCAGCGGCTGGATCGGCTCGCCGCGTTGAAGACGAAGGCTGACGCGGAAAGGTACGTGCAGGAGGTGCGCGGAAAGATCCGTGAGTCGTTCGGGCCGTTCCCCGAGAAGACACCGCTCAACGCGCGGGTCACGAAGGTCGTCGAGCGGGATACCTACAACATCGAGAACGTCCTCTTCGAGAGCCGGCCGGGGTTCCTGGTGACAGCGAACCTCTATGTTCCGAAGGGACGGCGCTTCCCCTTGCCGGGCGTCGTCGGCTCCTGCGGGCATTCTGCGAATGGCAAGGCGATCGACACGTATCAGTCGTTCTGCCAGGGACTCGCGCGCCTCGGCTATGTGGTGTTGATCTTCGACCCGATCGGCCAGGGCGAGCGCATGCAGTACGTCGATGCGAACTGGAAGCCCATGCGCGGGACCGGCACTGCCGAACACAGCTACGCGGGCATCCAGCAGGTCCTGGTCGACGAACGCTTCTGCACCTGGCGCGCGTGGGACGGCGTCCGGGCCCTCGACTATCTGGTGACGCGAAAGGAGGTCGACACGCGCCATCTCGGGATCACCGGCAACTCGGGAGGCGGCACGATGACCACCTGGTTATGCGGACTGGACGACCGGTGGACGATGGCCGCGCCGAGCTGTTTCGTCACCGAGCTCCGCCGGAACATGGAGAACGAGCTGGGGGCCGACATCGAGCAGATCCCGCTGCGCGCGCTTGCGCTTGGCGTCGATCACGAGGACTTTCTCGCGGCGCTCGCGCCGAAGCCGGTGATCATCCTTGCCAAGGAGAAGGACTACTTCGACGCCCGCGGAAATGAAGCTGCGTACGAGCGGCTGAAACGTCTCTACCGCCTCCTCGGCGCGGAGGACAAGGTCGCGTACTTCATCGGTCCCACCTACCATGGCTACTCGCAGGAGAACCGCGAGGCGATGTACCGCTGGTTCAATCGCTGCACGGGGATTTCCGATGCCACGACCGAGCCGAAATTGACGCTCGAGAAGGACGAGACGCTCTGGTGCACGCCGCAGGGCCAGGTCGCAGCGCTGCGATCGAAGCCGATTCATGACTTCACCCGCGACAAGTCGAAGCTGCTGGCGTCGAAACGAATGACGGGAGGCACGGTCGACGCGGCGGCGCTCGGCCGGACGGTCGCACAGACGCTCAGGCTGCCCGGGCGCAGCGGTGTGCCGGAGTTCCGCATCCTGCGGCCGCTGCCCGATCGCAAGTACCCGATGCGTCACGCGTTGCCGTACATGGTGGAGACCGATCGTGGAGTGCACGCGCTGGTCTACAGACTCACCAGGGAGGCGCTCTTCTCGCGCCCGCCGCGCGAGACCAGGAAGGCGATCCTCTATGTATCCGATCAATCAGCGGACGCCGAACTGCGCAGCGAGCCGCTCGTCCGGGAGCTTCTCGAGGGCGATCCGGAGGCGGCGTTCCATACCTGCGACGTGCGCGGCATCGGCGAGTCGACTCCTCAGACCACGAGCCTGAACAACAGCGACGAGTACAACACCGACTACTTTTATTCGTCGCATGGGCTCCTGCTCGACTATCCCTACATCGGCCAGCGGACCTTCGACGTGCTCCGCGTTCTCGACTGGCTCGCGGCGTGGGACTACACCGATGTTCACCTCGCCGCGCGAGGGCAGGGTGCGGCGCCGGCCGCGTTCGCGGCGCTGCTCTCGCCTCAGGTCACGCGGGTGACGCTGAAGAACCCGCCGGCGTCCTACGCGGAGATTGCCGAATCTCCCGATTACAACTGGCCGCTGTCCGCGCTGCCGCCCGGCGTGCTGGCCGATTTCGATCTGCCCGATTGCTACCGCGCGCTGAAACCGAAGAGCCTGCGGCTGCTCGAGCCGCTCGGCGCCAGAGGGCGGACGTAGCGTCCCGCGATCGATCGGCGGCGGCAGGCGATGAGTACGTGCGATGTGACGAGGATCATGTCGGTGCACCGCCAAGCCGTGGTAAACATCCACCTCATTCCAAGGAACCTGTTCGAGGAGGGTTACGAGATGCGAACCTGGATGGCCACTGCAGGCGTGTTGTGTTTTACAGCCGGCGTCCTCGCCGGTGGCCGATGGCAGGCGCCGGTCGGCGCACAAGGATTCAGCGCCGTCATGGAGTGCGGCGCCACATCCGCCGCGCAGGTCCGGACGACACTCTACTTCGGGATGGCGCGGCCCAAAGGATCGGTCAGCGAGCTCGAATGGCAGATCTTCCTTCGCGACGAAGTGACGAAGCGGTTTCCGGACGGCCTGACGGTCTGGGGGGCGGAGGGCCAGTGGCGGACGCCGGCCGGCAGCATCGACCATGAGCAGGCGAAGGTGCTGCTCCTGGTTCACACCGATACGGCAGCGGCACGGCAACTGGTCCAGGGTGTCATCGAGGCATACCGCAAGGCGTTCGAACAGGAATCGGTGCTGTGGGAGAGCGCACGGGTCTGCGTCGCCGCGTGACGCGGGCATCAGGCCGACTGCTAACCGCGACTCCGCCTGCCCGCCGCTGCCGGTCGCTGGCGTTCTGCGTGTTCCGGCTCGAACCGGAGAATGTCGCCGGGCTGACACGACAGCGCCTCGCAGATCGCATCGAGCGTCGAGAAACGGATGGCCCGCGCTTTCCCGGTTTTGAGAATCGACAGGTTGGCCAGCGTGAGTCCGACCTGATCCGCGAGCTCGGTCAGCGTCATCCGCCGATCGTGGAGGAGGTCGTCGAGTTTGACGGCGATCGCCACGGTCACACGGTCCCTTCGAGGTCGTCGCGCATCAGCGTGCCTTCCGCGAACACGCGGGCGAGAAGGAACGTGAGGAGTACGGCGAGCCAGCCGTTGATCGAAAAGCCGGCATCCAGGTTGACTGGATGTGCCGGACTCGACACACTCCTGCCGATCGCGCCGATCACGATGCTGAGAAGCTGCAGCGCAAGGAGCGCCCAGGCGATCGCCTGCAAACGGTGCGCGTTCGCGGCAACGAACGGATCCCCCGCCCGCACGGTCTCAACGATCGCGAGCAGCCGTCTCAGGACCATGTAGTTCAGTGGAATCGCGGCCAGACCGAGCGCGGCGATCGCCCGCAGGGCCATGATCACCCGCTCGGCGTCGGGCGAAGGCGAGAGGTCGAACGCGCTCATGATCCATTGCCTGTTCGGCAGGGCAATCAGCAGCACCAGGATCATCGCGGCCATCAGCCAGTTCGCGACGACGAGGATTCGCAGGACGACATACGCGATTGGCAAGGCGGCCGATGACGAGGCTGGCCTGTACATGATTCATTGCCTCCAGTTATATCGAATATCAATAACTCACTTATCGAATGTCGTCAAGTGACATATTGGAAGTCGATATCAATCGGACGCAGGACCGCCCCGACGACGGCCGGGTGCGTCAGTCCCACTCCAGGATTTCGAGCGTTTCAGGGCCGAGTGTTCTCTTGAACGTCCTCAGCGCGGTGGGTGTGGCGTTGACGAGGCACCGTCGTTCCGCCAGCTGCAGGAGGGGCAAGTCCGAAGCACTGTCGGTGTAGACCACCGACCAGGGGGGAACGACACCGGCTTCTCTCAACATCTGAACCTTCCGGGCGCCTACGCAATGCTCGTCCGCTACCCAGCCCCTCATGCGGGCACGACGGGTCGAACCCACCACCTTCACACCGTCCAGACCGAGCGCGTTGCACAAGGCGGATGCCAGGTCGCACCAGGAGCCCGTCACGAGCACCACCTGATCGCCAAGGTGCTGGTGCTCCCGAAGCGCTCGCAACCCGTCCCGATTCACGACGTTCATCGTGTCCGAAGCCAATCGGCGGGCATGCCAAGAGATCGCGGTGGTCCACTCCTCGTCCCGCATTCCCACGGTCGCGAGCCAGAGGAGCGCCGACAGCGAGGCGGTCCGGGTTCGTTCGCTGGCCCAGAACAGGAGCAGCGCGGGCGACGCGAGAACGGCACCCGTGAGCCTCCACCAATTCCGAAGCAAGAGCGAGTTCAGCAGGGGCGGGAACTGAGCCTCCACCAATTCCGAAGCAAGAGCGAGTTCAGCAGGGGCGGGAACGAATCGCACCGGATCAGGGTTCGATCGAGATCGAAGATCGCGATGCGTGAGGCGCTTCCGGAGGTCACGGCGCCTTCAGGATCTCAAAACGGACCGTCAGCGAACGGCGGGCGTGAACCGGCGCTCCACATATTGCCGGAAGGCCGCGTCGAATTCCGGCGGCGTCAGACCGAGAACGGCATCGTAGGTCCTGTCCGCGCGCGGGACGATGAGCGCGTCGATGAAGCGGCGGATGCCGGCGGCTCCCCAGCGGCTCGCGATGTAGTCGAACGCGGCGTGCCCGAGCGCGTCGTTCACCCGCGGATTCGCAAATGCGCCGCTGCCCGTCAGTTGCGAGAGGGACGGGATAGTGCCGGCCACGACGAGCTCCCGCATCAGGCGCTCGTGGTCATCGGACCAGCCGTCTGCCATGTAGCTGGCGATCCCTTCGTGTACCCAGCGTGGCACGCCTCCGTCTCCCGGAGTCTCCGGCAGGATGACTTCTCCCACCAGGAGATGAGTCAGCTCGTGCAGAACCAGTGTGTGCAGCTGCGCTTCGCCTTCAGGCAGCGGGAGCACGATGCGGCTTCGGTGCGGCGCCGGGGGCGCGACCTGCTCGCTGGTGGCGTAGGAGACGACCTGTTCCCGCGTCAGTGGCCCCGAAGGCGCGAACATCACCAGCGGCACCTTCTTCGCGAAGACGAAATTCAAGTCACCGCTGACTCGATCGTACGCACGCTCGGCGCTTCGAACGACACGATCGAGCTCAGGTGCGAGCGAGGGCGGGTAGTGGATTTCGAAGTGTTGGCTTTGGGTCCTCAGCCACGACGATTGGCCCTGCGGGGACAGCGCTGCGGCGGCGTGTGGTGATAACCATACGCCAGCTGTCACCAGGGGCAGTGCGTACAGGAGCGCTCGTTGAAGCATGGTGGTCCTCCGTGACGGTGGCGAAGACCTGCCTGGCGAGTATACGAGACCTGCGCAAAAGGGGAAGGGTCGTTGATTTCTCTGAAGAGAGCGCGTGAGGGTATGGCCGAGGTGTGCGGGCACGGCCTTCTGTTCGGTCCGATCTTCGGTCTGCACAGGCGCGACGGCTGTGTTAGATTGGCGTCGCGTTTTCGTGCGCCAATCCTCAATCGAACAGAACGGTTGACACATTGAACATGGGCAAGCTGTGTCTCGCGCTGGCGTTGCCGGCCTTCCTGCGGGTGATCGGGTTCGTCGTCGAGCCGCTGCTCAGCGACGCCGAGATCCATCGCGCGTTGGGAGAGCCCGCCCGGATTCGCAGGCAGGTTCCAGATCCGGCCCACCTCAGCGTCGTCACCTGGAACATCGAGCGAGGCAAGGAATACGACGCGATTGTTCGCGAGCTGAAGGCACTCGACGCTGACGTCGTGCTGCTGCAGGAAGTCGATCGCGGGTGCCGCCGTACGGGCTATCGGGACGTGGCCCGTGATCTCGCGCACGCACTCGACATGAACTGGGTCAGCGGCGGCGAGTTCCAGGAGATCGGTGAAGGGCGCCGCGGACGTGCGGCGATCACCGGACAGGCGGTCCTCAGCAAGCAGCCGATCGATGGCGTCGAAGTGCTGCGCTTCAAGGCACAGGCGCGATTGAAGTGGTCGATCAATCCGGCGCAGCCCCGCCGCGGCGGCCGGATGACCCTCAAGGCACGAACCGCTGGCGTGCGCTTCTACAACACGCACATCGAGAGCGGCGGCAACGACTCGCTCCAGCGCACCCAGATTGCCGAGATTCTCCACTACGAGGATCGCGCCGCGGCGGACGAGGATCCGGTCGTGATTGGCGGGGACTTCAACAATGGGCCGGTGCTGCGCGCGTCGATGTTCGGCCGGCTGACGGCGGCCGCGTTCGAGGATGCGCTGGGCAAAGCCGAGGGCCGAGGGCCGACGTCGCAGGGTCAGCTGCATCCGATCGACTGGATTTTCGTCAAGAACGCGTCACCCACCCGGGGCCGGATCGTTCAAGCCCAGGCAGCGTCAGACCACTTTCCGTTGTTCGTCGCGCTCACCTCCCCCGCGTTCGCCCCGACCCGATAGCCGCCGCGCGGATTCATTGCGGGCGTGGACCACCGCCGGCGTTTGCAGCAGGAGTGTCGCACAGGGGAACATCGCGGCCTCTGGCGGTCTCGACGACAGTCCGGATCGCGTCCACGACGACTCCTGGCTGGTCGACCGCCACGACGTGACCGGACCGTTCGGCGACGATCAGACATCCTCGTTCCGACAGCGCCGCTTGATCTCGCTGCAGCTGTCGCCAATTCTCGTCGGCTCCCCGTCCACCAGTGACGACGAGCACAGGGATCGTGAGCTTGCGCCGCGAGCGCCTGACTTCCTCCGCGCTTTCCCGAACGTGGATGATCTCGTCAGCCGCCGCCTGCGCCCCGGCTGCGCGAAAACTGGTTGCCCGCGCAACGTGCCGCACTGAGGGAGCGAGCGATTCGATTCTCTGGCCGAGCGACACGCCAAGCAGCCGGAGCACGCCGATGGTCGACAGCAGTGGAATGAATCGCGCCATCTGGGGCACTTCATGTGCCTGGTCTTCGTGCGACCCGTCCACGAGCACGAGACCCGCGGCCCGGTCAGGGTAATCGGAGGCGAACACACGGACGTCCAAACCCGCGATGGAGGCCCCGACCAGTACGACCGGTCCGGTCATCCCGCTCCGGGTGAGCAGCTCGGCCAGCTCGCTCGCAATGCGCCGCGCCGTTCGCGGTGAGGGGCCAGGATCGCTATACCCCATGCCAGCGCGGTCGTACGAGCAGACACGGGTGAATCGGGCAACATCAGGTTGGACGAAGCCCCAGTCGGCACTTGAACCGCCGAGGCCCGTGTCGAGGATGACCGCAGGCGCGCCGTTCCCCGTGCACCACAGATGCAGTCTGTACCCTCCGATGTCCACGAGATGTCCTGGCGGCGGAGCCGCCGCCATGTCTTTGCGGGTGGCGAGCCATTGGTAGGTCGCCCCTGAAAGGGCAGCCACGACGATCAGGCCACACAGGCCACCGAGGATACGTATCGTCCATCGCCGCATGTCGACCTGTCCTCTGTCGAGCGCTGGTGTCGCGCCGCCACGCACGTGAGTGTGCGCAATGTGCGCGCAGACGACGGATACGGTCAAGTGCGCCGGGTGTGGTTGTCAACCCTGAGTAGAAATGTCCTCCATCAACTCGTGAGAACCTGCGATCGCGCCGGCACTGGTGTTGACATTGTAATTCTACATAGGTAGAATTTGAGCGATAGGCGATCGCCCATAACCTGCGCGATCGCCGTTCAGCCTCGAGCTGAGACAGGAAGGAGCCTCTCGATGCGACGATCACTGCTCGCTGCCGCGCTCGTGTGCCTGGCCACCGCCGGCTCGCGCGCACAGACACCAACGGCGTCACCGTACATCGGTGAAATGAAGCGGTACTACTACGAGGCCGTCAAGCGGAACCTCACCGCCATGGTCGACAAGATGCCCGAGGAACATTTCGCGTTCAAGCCCGTACCCGAGATGCGCTCGTTTGGCGAGGCGGTGGCCCACGTGGCGGATGCGCAGGCGCGCAATTGCAACCTGGTCTCCGGCGCCGGCTCGAAGACGCTCGACGCGGACAAGAAAAAAACCAAGGCGGAGCTGCTGGCCGCGCTCAAAGAGTCGTTCGCAATCTGCGACCCCGTATTCGCAGGGCTGACCGATGCCCGGGCGAACGAAATGGTCAAGATGGGACAATCCGGCTTCCAGCTGTCCAAGCTGTCGCTGCTCGTGAGCATGATCTCGCATTCCAACGAGCAGCACGGCTACATGGCGGTCTATCTCAGGCTCAAAGGCATCGTCCCGCCGTCGACGGAAGCGATGAACGCGGCTCGCTGACCGCGCCGATGACGTCGAAGCAATGCCTCGAGACGATGTGTGTTCGTGCGCTGCCGAAGACTACGCTTGAGGAACCGTGCCGGAGGTTGACATGAGCAATACCAACTCGGTGCTGTTCGGCATCGCCGCTTGTGTGCTTCTGGCGGCTCCCATGCTGTCGGGCCGCCAACAGACTGGTGAATTGAGCGGCATTCGTGGTCTGCCGGTCGAAGGACACGACATCGTTGCAGGCATCGAGATCGTCGGCACCAAGCACATCGACCGTCCTGGACTCCGCGAGCGACTCCGCCCCCACGGTGCGGAGTTGCGCCTGGGGTGGCCGCTCGAAAACCAGACCCTGTGCCGCTTCAAAGAGGTCCTTCGAGACCTGCTGGCCGAGAAAGGCTTCCTGGACGCGGAGGTCACACACGATATCCGCCCAACCCAGGGGAACAGCCGCCACCTGACGCTCAGGTTTACAGTCACTGAAGGCAAGCGCGGCCGCCCGACCCCCGCGTCGGCGTTCTCATCACCTGCGCAACGGTGTTTGCGCTGAACGTGCCCGAGGATCTCGCGGGGTAGCGTTCGCGCGCTGAAAACGGGTCAGCCGTTCCACCCTGTAGTACAGCGGAACTGTATTACCGGCCTGTTTAGGCCGACTCGGTGTGGGTCGTGTCTTGCACTCACGACGCACACGCGATGCTCACGATTGCTCTATCTCACTTGCGGGGGCGCGGTGTGCGCCTGGAGACGCACGAAGCGGTTGCGCTCGCGCGTGAGCTTCTGGCGCACCCCTGCGGTATTCCGACTCCCGAGAACATCCAGCTTGGCTCCGATGGCTCGGCGTCATGCATCAGCACCGACGGCACGCCGTCGGTGATGAGCGTCGCCGACCTGCTGCACAGGCTGCTGCCGGATGGGACCCCCGACGTGCCTGCGTCGCTTCGCTACGCAATCGCGCGCGGGCTCGAAGTGGTCGAAGCGCCGCCCTTCGGGTCGCCGGAGGAGTTCTCGAACGCGCTGGCGCGGTTCGAAAAGGGAGCGAGTCGCGACGTGCTGCGAGGCGTCCTGCAGCGCGGCGCGCGCCCATCGCGCCCGATCGCGGCGCCGATTGCCATGCCGCCGACCCCGGTGACGCCGCCCGCGGCAGGGCCCTCGCCACTGGCGCCGCGGCCCACCGTCGTTCCGCCGCGGCCGACACTCGTGGTCCGCAGACCGGCGGCGTCCTCGAGCGAGCCGCCACAGCCGATCGCTGCCGAGCCGCTGATGTTCAGGTCAGTCGGTGCCGGCCGGGAAGAGGCGTCGCCTGTGCACGCATCGGCGGGGCTGGCACTGGCGGTCGCCGCGGCCCTCGTCGCCTCGTTTGCGGTGGGCTTCGTCGCCATGGACCGGATAACCGACCGGCGTGCCGCGACAACGCCAGCCCGCTCCGCGCCCGTGTCGGCGGCGGGCTCGGCCGCGGCGCCTGCAGCGAGCGATTCCGCTGCGAGCCCGGCGAGAGTAGAACTGAGAGACGAGATCGTTCGCGTGCCCGGTGAGCACGTCGATGAGCAGGTGAGGCCTATCCAGGTCGTCCGCGCGGCGAATACGAACGCCTTTTCTCCGGCCTTCGCATCGGACGGCACGGCGATCTTCTTCCACACCGGCCGTGAGCGCGACGCGCGCAGCGCGCTCGAAGTCGCGACCGCCGGCAGCCAGACCGGTGGAGACTTGGGGATCATGACCATCGTCGATGACGGATCGCGCAACTATCACGCCCAGCCATCGCCGGATGGCCGCCTCGTGGCGTTCGACTCCGACCGGGACGGTCAGCGTGGTATCTACGTGGCGAACCGTGATGGCTCGCAGGTTCGCAGGGTCAGCGGCGCGGGGTACGCCGCGGTGCCGACGTGGTCGCGGAACAACGAATGGCTCGCGTATATCCGGGCCGAAGCGGACAAGCCCTCCGTGTGGAACTTGTGGGTGCAGCCCGTGTCCGGCGGCAGTGCGCGCCGCGTCACAAACTATCGATATGGTCAGACGTGGGCGGCCTCGTGGTTCCCCGACGATCGCCGCATCGCCTACAGCCACGAGGACACGCTGATCGTGATGGACCTGCAGACCGGCGAGGCGACTCGCTATCGGACGCCGGTCAAGGGGCAGCTGGTGCGGACGCCCGCGGTCTCGCCGGATGGCATGAAGATCATCTTCCAGGTCTTGCGCCACGGCGCGTGGCTTCTCGACCTTGCCGATGGTTCAATGCGGCGGGTGCTCACCGATCCGACAGCCGAGGAATTTGCGTGGGCGCCCGATGGCCGCCGGGTCGCGTTCCACAGCCGCCGCAACGGCCAGTGGGGCATTTATGTACTGTCGCGCAGGTAGCTTTCCCGTCGGCTCCACGGCGCCGCGCGGTACGAGGCCGAAAACGATATGCTCGCGAGTGTGGCCCCGCGCGCTGACGGCGCTCGTCCGGTGAACTCCGGTCTGCCCGATGGAGCCTGAAACCGGGATGCGGCGACCAGCCGGACTCTGGGTGCTGACCGTCGTGTTGCTGGCCAGCCCGGCGTTTCACGCCGTCGCGCTGGTTCTGGACACGCATTGGCTCAACTTCGGCAGCCATCACCCCTGGGACTCGTTCGTCTACTTCATCATTGCGCCAGTGGTTGGCTGGCTGATGCTGCGTCGCCACGAGAGGGCGCGATTCTCGGCCTACGTCTTCTTGTCGTGCGAGATCCTGCGTGCGATCCGGATCCATTCCTGGCTTCTGGGCCTCCTGGCAGCCGGCTCGATCATCTACCTGCAGCTTCCCGCCGCCCGGCGGTTCCATCCGTCGGTTGATCCGCGCAAAGTGATGGCGCGGCTGCGGCTGAAGGCCTCTTCGCCCCGAGCCTGACGAAGTGGCCGCCACAGTTCCCCGAAGCACCGAACACGGTTACCTTCATTGCTTGGCGGCTTTGCTCGCCGCGAGCGCGGCATCGAGCTCCTGTTCGGTCGGGAATCGATCGAACGAGCGATCGGTCGGCTTTCCGCGCAGGTGCCTGTCGAAGAAATCCAGCATCGCGGCCCAGTCGTCAGGCGTGAACGCATGGCCGTGATGGGCGAAGTTCACGCCCAGGCGATCCGGAGCGCCGAGGAGCGCATACGCAGGCCGGGCGCCGAGCATCGACTGGCGCACGGCTTCCGGCAGCGAGATGGTGTCGGTATCGCCTTCGAGCGCGATGAACGGACGGGGGGCCGCCAGCGCCAGGAACCAGTGCTGATCGAACGGCAGCTTCTCCCGCTGACCCCAGAACTGATGCAGGTTGGGCGAGAACCAGTTCGGGTATTTCTTCTGCATGATGTCAAGCGTTTCGCTGCCGCGCGGTCCGGCGAAGCGATACGCCCCCACGCCGCCACCTCCCGTCACCACTGGCGCGCCCGACAGGCGATTGTCGAACGCCGCGGCGATCATCGCCGCCTTGCCGTTGCGTGAGGCGCCCGTAATGATCAGTTTGGTGGCATCGATCGAACCATCGTGTTCGAGATAATCGGCGACCCGCGATGCGCCCCAGGCCCAGGCTGCGAGGATGCCCCAGTCGTAGCCAGGGTAGGCTGGAAAGAATCGCGTGTTGCGGAAGGCCCAGCTGCCGTCCATGTTGCGCAGCGTCGTGTCCTCGGCGCAGTCGTTCGGATTGAACAGCACCAGCGCATAGCCGCGCTTCAGCACATCCGCGCGTTGCGCCGCAATCGTCGCGGCGGTGGGCGGCGGGACGGCTCCTGCGGCAGCGGGTGATGCCGTCGCCGCGGCCCCGGCTGGCGGAGGCGGAGGTCCCACGAGAAGCAGCACGTTCTCGCCGCGTCCCTGATTCGGCCCCTGCGGCAGCCGCGGCAGCACCTGGCCGCCGGGCGGGGTGCCACCCTGCAGAATCACCGCGGGGAACGGTCCGCCCTGAACCGGCGTGAAGATGCCGATGTCGAGACTGAGCTGGGACTTCGGGCCGAAGGTCAGGCGGACGACGCGATATCGAGCGGCGCCATCGAGCACGAGCTCGGAATGGATTTCACGGCCCTTCACGTTCTTCGGCGCAGGTGGCATCTGCCCGATCGCATAGTACGAGAGGATGCGCCGCATCTCCCGGCGCCGTTTGTCCCACTGCCGTCGCTCCGACACGCGCGTGCCGTCGTCCATCACCATGACGTCCGGCATGGCCTCGCGGGCCGGGAGTTCGGCAACCCCCGGGAGCTTTCCGAGCGGCGCGGCGATCGGGGGCAGCGGAATCTCGCGCGGGTCCGGCCCGCTTTGCGCGACATCGGTCCCGCGCTGCGCCTGTCCGGGGAGCGTGGCCGCAGTCAGTCCACAGCAGGCGACGGCGGCAATGAGAAGGCGTTGTCGACGGGCAGGCATCGGCTGAAGTCGCATCGGACGGATCTCCGGACGCCGCGCATGCGCGCGCTGTGGGGGATTCTAGCCGGAGCGCGTCAGGACGATGACGCCGAACCGGGAGGCGGCGGCCACGCCTCCCTGGGCCCACGGCTGGTCGTGCACGAGGGCAGACGCCGGGTCGGCGAAATCTTACGGGCAACGCTCCTGCAGCCGCGGCGAGGACGGTCGATAACCTCGGCATGGACAAGAACGAAGCAGGCCAGCTGCTCGAGGTTCAGCTCGAGGAATGGCGCCGTCGGCCGTACGCGGAGCTATCGCGCGAAGTGGGCCGTTGGCGCCGATTCGAGACCACCGGGCAGAGCGGTGAACGGTACGAAGGGGTGATCCAGGTGTTCTGGCTGGGCGACGCCGACGGCCCCGTCAAGGTCGTCGGTTCGATCGACGATGGTGGGTGGCGGACGTTCGTGCCCCTGAGCAAGGATTTTACCGTGATGCCCAAACGGGCCATGCCAACCGATTAGTCAGGCAGATCGGCCTCGTCCCCGCGCCCCCGGAGCCACGGTCGTCCATCGGCGACCGCCGCTGGAATCTTCTCTGCCTTGCAACACTCCCTGACAAGCTCGTCCTCGGTGCGTGCTACGATCCCCGCCCCCGCATGTCGGCAAGCACACCGCAGCGCCAGAACCTGCCGCCGACCGGCGTCATGCACCGCGCGCTCATGGGCGGCGGGCGGGCGATCACGATCGATCCACAGATGGGCGCGCTGCTCAGCGCGTCCGACATTCGCAAGGATGGACTCGCCATTGGCTACTAGACGCATCGCCGTTCTCGTTCTCGCCGTCGCGGGGTCCGCGTTGTGGCTTTCCAGCTCGCGGCTGGCCGCGCGCGTCGATCCCGTCGACACCAGGCTGCTGACGCAGCCTGCCGTCAGCGCCAGCCACCTGGCGTTCATCTATGCCGGTGACCTGTTCGTCGCCGATCTCGCCGCAAGCGAGGTCGGCAACGTCAGGCGGCTGACGACCGACGACGGGGTCGAGTCGAACCCGGCGTTCTCGCCCGACGGCAAGACGATCGCGTTCAGCGCGCAGTACGACGGCAACGTCGACGTGTACACCGTGCCGGTCGCGGGTGGTGCGCCGACGCGCCTCACCTGGCATCCCGGCGCGGATACGGTCCAGGGATTCACGCCGGACGGCAAGCGCGTGCTCTTCACCTCGCAGCGCGCGACCTTCACCACCCGTTACGCCCAGCTCTTCACCGTGCCGATCGAGGGGGGCATCGAAGACGCGCTGCCGGTTCCGAACGCCTGGCGGGCGACCTACTCGCCGGACGGCCAGCGCATCGCCTACAACCCGCTGGCCGCCCGCTTCCTGCAGTGGAAGCAGTATCGGGGTGGCACCGCCTCGCGGCTGTGGCTGTACGCCACGAACGGTCATGCCGTCGAAAAGATCCCGCAACCCTCGTCGCGGGCCAACGACACCGATCCGATGTGGATGGGCGACCTCGTCTACTTCCGCTCGGATCGCGCCGGCGAGTTCAACCTGTTCTCGTTCGACACGAAGAGCAAGCAGATCCAGCAGCTGACGAAGCACGCGGATTTCCCGGTCCTGACCGCCTCGGCCGGCGCCGGCCGCATCGTCTACGAGCAGGCCGGGTCGCTGCACCTCTTCACCCCGCAGACCGGCACCGCGAAGAAGCTGACGATCGGCGTGCCGTCGGATCTGCGGGAGACGCGGCCGCGGTTCGCCAAAGGCGCCAAGTGGATTCGCGACGCCGCCCTGTCGCCGACCGGCGCACGCGCCGCGTTCAACTTCCGCGGTGAGATCGTGACGGTTCCCGCGGAGAAGGGGGATGTCCGCAATCTGACCAACAGCACCGCGACCCACGATCGCTTCCCGGCCTGGTCGCCGGATGGGCGAACGATCGCGTGGTTCTCCGATGCGAAGGACAGCTACCGGCTCTACATTGGCAACCAGGATGGCAAGGGCGAACCGCGGGCGGTCGACGTCAAAGGCGAAGGCTTCTACAACCATCCGGTGTGGTCGCCGGACTCGCAGAGGATCGCCTACTACGACAACTCACAGTCGGTGTACTGGGTCGACGTGAAGAGCGGCGTCTCGAAGAAGATCGGATCGCAGACGCTCTATGGCCCGGTCGTAGTGATCAGCTACTCGTGGTCGCCGGATTCGAAGTGGCTGGCGTACGCGATGGACAACCGCGCGAACATCACGACGGTCTACGCCTACTCGATCGAGCAGGACAAGTCCTTCCAGATCAGCGACGGATTGAGCGACGTCAGCAATCCGGTGTTCGACAAGAGCGGCAAGTACCTCTTCTTCCTGGGCTCCACTGACGCTGGTCCCGTGAAGGACTGGTTTGCGCAGTCGAACGCCGACATGCGGGCGACGTCAGGCATCTACCTTGCGGTGCTGCCCAACGACCTGGTGTCGCCGCTCGCGCGGGAAAGCGACGAAGAGAAGCCGGCGGCCGGCGAGAAGAAAGAGGAGCCGAAGCCTGAAGTGAAGAGGGACGACGTGAAAGGTCCGGTGCCGGAGGACAAGCCCTCGGCCGCGAAGGACCAGCCGTTCCGCATCGACTTCGACGGCCTGCCGTATCGGATCCTCGACCTGCCGATCGTGCCAGCAGAGATCGCGAGCCTCCAGGCCGGAACCGCCGGCCAGATCTATTACCTGAAGACCGTCGACGGCAAGTCGGCGCTGAACCGCTACGACCTCACCGCCCGCAAGAACGAGACGCTGCTGCCGGACGTCACCAGCTATATCGTCTCCGCGGACGGCAAGAAACTGCTGTACTCGTCAGACGGCAAGTGGTCGATCGTCTCGACGACGAAGAAGATCGAGCCGGCTGAAGGACGGCTGAACGTCGACGGCATCGAGGTGCGCGTCGATCCCAGGGCGGAGTGGAAACAGATCTTCGACGAGGCCTGGCGGATCAACCGCGACTACTTCTATGCGCCGAACATGCACGGCATCGACTGGGAGCAGCAGCACGAAAAATACGCGGCGTTCCTGCCGCACGTCGCGACGCGCGCCGATCTCAATCGCGTGCTGCAGTGGATGTCGAGCGAGCTCTCGGTCGGGCATCACAACGTCGGCGGCGGCGACACGCTGACCGAGCCAAAGACTGTTCCCGGCGGCCTGCTCGGCGCCGATTACGAGATCGCCAACGGCCGCTACCGGCTGAAGAAGGTCTACGGCGGCCTCAACTGGAATCCGCAGTTGCGCGCGCCCTTGACCGAGCCGGGCGTGAACGCGAAGGCCGGTGAATACCTCCTCGCCGTCAACGGCAGGGACCTGCGTCCCCCGGCCAACGTCTACAGCCTGTTCGAGAACACGGCCGGCAAGATCGTCGAGATCACGCTCGGGCCCAGCGCCGACGGCACGCGCTCGCGAACCGTGCAGGTCGTGCCGATCGGCAGCGAAGCGGCCCTAAGGAATCGCGACTGGGTCGAGGGCAACCTGCAGAAGGTGGACAAAGCCACCGCTGGCCGCGTCGCCTATGTCTACGTGCCGAACACCGCCGGCGCCGGCCACTCCTACTTCAAGCGCTACTTCTACCCGCAGGTCTACAAGGACGCGATCATCGTCGACGAGCGCTTCAACGCCGGCGGCAGCGTCGCCGACTACTACATCGACATGTTGCGGCGGCCGTTCATCGCCAACTGGGCGACGCGCTACGGCGCCGATCTCAAGACCCCGTTCGCGTCGATCCAGGGCCCGAGGGCGATGATCATCGACGAGACGGCGGGTTCGGGCGGCGATCTGCTGCCGTGGATGTTCCGCAAGTTCAAGCTGGGACCGCTCGTCGGCCAGCGGACGTGGGGCGGCCTCGTCGGCATCCTCGGTTTCCCGACGCTGATGGACGGCGGAACCATCACGGCGCCCAACCTCGCGATCTGGACCCCGGACGATGGCTGGGTGGTCGAGAACGAAGGGGTGCCGCCGGACATCGAGGTGGAGCAGACACCGGCCGACGTGATCGCCGGACGCGATCCGCAGCTGGAGAAGGCGATCGAAGTCGTGCTCGCCGAGTTGAAGAAGAGTCCGCCGGCAAAGACGGCGAGACCTGCGTATCCCGTCAAGGGCAAGACGCAGCGCGGCACCGTGCCCGGGGGAACGAAATGAACACCCGGGTTCAGAGCTCCGACACCTTCTTCTGCGCATCTCGATAACGCCGCGACGTCGTCGGCACACGAGAGTACGCGTCTTTCGCCTTGGCGGCATCGCGCAAACGCCGCTCGAAGACCTCGCCAGCTTCCCACCACGCGTCGTGCCGTGTCTTTGGAAAGGACGAGCCCAGGGCGACGAGCGCCTGCGCCTGCAGATCGTACCGTTTCATGTCGTCGTAGTAGCGCGCCAGGCGAATGAAGGCGGCCTCGGCATGGGCACTCTGCGGATACGATTCCGTCAGCTGGCGATACGACACCAGCGCGGCCGGCGCGACGCGCTGCAGGACCGGGTCGGTGACCTTGGCGTTCTCGCGGTCCTCGATGACGGCGCGTTGCGCGAGGGCCTGCGGAGCAGCGCTCGTGGTGGAGAAGTTCGCGACGATCTCGTCCAGGTACGACCGCGCGACCCTGCTCCGATCGGGTCGCCTGGTCTGCTGCACCAAATCGGCCATGCGCAGCAACGCGTCGGCCGACGCAGAGTCCCTGGGATACGTGGTACGCAGATCTGCATACCCCGCCAGCGCCGCATCAGTACGGCCCTGGCGATCGTAGATCCGGGCGATGAGCAATCTCGCCTGCGCGGCGTTCGGGCTGGTGGGACGTTTGCCGAGCGCGCTCTGCAGATCGGTCAGCGCCGCGTCGAACTGTCCGCGCTCCATGGCAGGCAGCGCTGCCTCGACGGCCTTGCCGACCGGGTCTGGTTCGGCAGCCGGTCGGGGTGCTGCCGCGGGCGGCGGTGTCGGGCGCGCGGCGGCGACCGAAGGCGGAGCGGGAGCCGTCCGGACTGTGGCCTCTGGAGTGGGCTTCGCTGGTGCCTTAGTAGCCGTTGGCTCTGGCGGCGGGCCGACAGACTTCGAGCCGGCTTCCGGCGCGGGCGCGGGCTTCGGCTCGGCCACGGCCGGAACGGCGACCTCTGGCGTCGCCGTCGTGGCCGTTGCGGGCGGGCTCACCGGTGCGTGCGACTCGACCGCCGGACGGGTCATCACGTAGCCCGTCGCCCCGCTGACGACGGCCAGCACACCAACAACCGCCGCGGCGATCGCGATGGTGTTCGACTTCTTCGCGTTCGGCTGAGTTGCAACCGACTCCGCCGCGGGCGACGCCACGGTGGCAGAAGTGACCGCGGTTCTCGAGGCCAGGGCCGGCACGGCCGTCGACGCCGCCCCGACGATTTCGGAGACGGAGCCGCTGACGGCATTGGCCGCCGGCCGTACACCGGAGCGCGATTCGCTGAGTCCACCCACCGACACGCGCCCGGACTCGCGATCGCGTTTGAGGCGCGCGAGGTCCGACTTGAGATCGGCGGCGTGCTGATACCGCAGCATCCGATCCTTCTCGATCGCCTTGTCGATGATGCGTTCGAGCTCGAACGGCACTTCCGGGTTCACGGAAACAATGGGCGGCGGCGTCCGGTTGAGGATGGCGTCGAACACGACCGCGGC